>Ga0181525_10000170_pt1 | contig 59009 bp, 56 predicted proteins | sample PEATcosm2014_Bin_48_FD_121100 | JGI IMG/M metagenome (GOLD analysis project Ga0181525, IMG submission 121100) | Peatland microbial communities from MTU Mesocosm Facility, Houghton, MI, USA - PEATcosm2014_Bin06_10_metaG | ecosystem: Environmental > Terrestrial > Soil > Wetlands > Peat | place...
AGAACTCCGCGCAGCCCTCGAAAAATGCGTCGAGTTATACTCTGTTCTGGCATCCGACCGGCCCCCTGCTGAAATACGCTGATGGCGTTCTGTACGTCGAAGATTTGAACCCTCAGATCAAGACGCGCTGGCGCATGAGCCGCGTCAAAATGATGAAACTTGCTTGGCGATGTCTGATCGCTGCTTGCCACAAGATGTAGGGCTGTGTGTCCAAACCGGATAAGCACGCATCAATCTGCGCGGCATCAAGATGTTTCCTGGTCAGATCGAACACGCCGTGCGCTCGATCGCCGGCATCGGCGACGAATTCGAGATTCTGCTGACGACCAATACCGACGGGCTCGACGTGATGACCGTGCGCGTCGAGCATCTAGCCGGCGATACCATCGCCGCTTCGGTAATCGAGGAGATACGCACGCGCTGCGAGATACGGGCGGCGGTCGAAGTGCTCAATCCCGGCACCTTGCCGCGCACCGAGTTCAAGGCCGCACGGGTGAAGGACCGGCGCGACAAGCGTTGATTGACCACCCTATTGCTGCCAGGCGAGCGACGAGATCGCCGCGCTCACTGTGCCCTTGGCGTCGGCGATAATGCGCAGGGTCTTATCGTCGAAGGCGATGCCGGTCAGCCGCAGATCGTTGACGGTGACGTTCGCGGTAAGCCCGCTGCCTTGACCGGCGAAGCCCGACACCGCCGCGCCGATGCGCTTTTTCGCGTCGGCGGCAAAGGGCTTCAAGTCGATCACCGCCTGCTCGGCGAGCGCCTTTTGCAGGTGGGGCACGGCCGCCTGCGCGGCTTCGCCAACCAGGCCGAATGCCGCCTTGGACTGTACGTCAAGCGCGACGTCGCTGAAGCGCAGGATTTGCCGATCCTGGTCGAGCACCGGCCGGCCCCACACATGCACGGTCGCGTCGGCACCGATGGCGAAGAAGCCGCGCTTCTTTACGTTGACCAGCAGCGATATCAGCAGGTGATCGCCGGAAGCCGCGATTGCCGTCTGCTTGATGGTGGTCGCAAACGACCCGGAACCATCCTCGGGGAAAGTCTTGGCTTTGAGCTGCTCCTCAAGCAGGCGGCTCAGTTCGGTGAACGGCATGTCGATCGGGATCGCGATGTCGAGCGTGCCTTCATTGGCCTGGGGCACGAGGTCGAGTTGCTGCGGGAAGGGACAATCGGGGCTGGTCTCACTCGGCACGATGCGGGTCAGCGCCTGCACGCCGACCAATAGCGTGACGTCGTTGGCGTCGATCTTCGGCTGCGCGGCAATGGCGCGGATCGGGCGCACTTCCAGCCACAGGTTAGGCAGGCCGGCCGCAGCCGCGCCGAGCGGAATCGCTCGGCAGAGCTTCGTCCATTCGCTGCGCGCGGCGCGTTCGATGAACGGGTCATTGCGTATGCGCACCTCCAGAGCGTTTGCCTGATCTCGCACCATATTATCGAGCACGGGCTTGACCTCGCCGGAAACGCTGAGTTTGATGCCGGCGATCGGCAGCACAACGTCCACGACGTTGACCTGCGCGGTCAAATTGGGCGAGAGCCGCCAGTTCGGCGCAATGGTCGGGCGCGCGGTCGCCGTCACGGTACCGCGGATATCGGCGTGCTGGTTGAACGCCTTGCCGGTTACCGATTCGATCTGCTGGCTGGCGTTGCCGCCGAGGATGTTGCCGACGGCGCCGCCGATCACGTTGGCCGCGCCACCGATCCCGCTGGTGAGGGTGCCAAGCGCCTCGAACGTGCCCGACAGCGGCGTTGCGATAGCGAGCGCACCGGATTTGCCCGAGACGTTCAACGGCCCGCGATTGATCGTGAAGCTGAGCTGGGCGTTGGACAATAACTGCGACACCGGATTTTGGGGCTTGCCGGTGAGGTTGCGCGGCGCCTGCGCTTCGAGCGCGTCGCGGATCGCCGACATGGCGATGGCGGCGGGCGCCAGCACCGTCGATGTCCCGGTCAGCGGTTGCAGCGGCGGAACCGAAACCAGCGCCGGCCGCCCCTGCCGAAGGGAAGCCGGCGCGCTCGGCCATAACACGTTCATGAGCAACGTCGCGCCGATAAAGGCGATGACGACAATGACGAGCCCGAGGACGATAGTGCGAAGGTTCATTGGCGTGCCTTGGCGCGGCGGCGGCAATCTACCTCTATCGTTTCCCTTGTGGGAGAGGATATTGCCATAGCTTGCTTTCTCTCCCATCGCGGCCAATATAGAGGCCGGGAGGTTGGCGGTGGACGAGCCACTCGCCAACCGGGTCAGGTCCGGAAGGAAGCAGCCCTAACGAGCGCGGTTCGGGTCGCTCGTCAGCCTCCCACCCCCTCATGTCGACGCATTTGGTCGTCGCATTTAGCCCGAATAAGCGACGCGATATGCGGGGATGACCGACTGGTTGAACCCCGGATCTCGCTACGCCGATCCGGGCCACGCTCAAAATGAACGACGCATCCAATCCAACCGCAGCCTACCGCGTTCTGGCGCGCAAATACCGGCCATCGACCTTCGCCGACTTGATCGGCCAGGACGCCATGGTGCGGACGATCTCGAACGCTTTCGAGACCGGCCGCATCCCGCAGGCCTGGATTCTCACCGGCGTGCGCGGGGTCGGCAAAACCACCACGGCGCGGATCCTCGCGCGCGCGCTTAATTACGAGCTGCCGGACGGCTCCGTCACCACGCCGACCGTCGATATGCCGATGCTGGGCGTGCACTGCCAGGCGATTATGGAAAGCCGGCATCTCGACGTGATCGAGATGGACGCCGCTTCCCACAACGGCGTCGAGGATGTGCGCGCGATTAACGACGCGATCCGCTACGCGCCGGTTTCCGCCCGCTACAAAATCTACATCCTCGACGAAGTGCACATGCTCTCCGGTGCCGCTTTCAACGCACTCCTCAAAACGCTCGAAGAGCCGCCGCCGCACGCCAAGTTCGTGTTTGCGACCACTGAAATCCGCAAAGTGCCGATCACCGTGCTGTCGCGCTGCCAGCGTTTCGATCTGCGGCGGGTCGATGCGGCGCTGCTGGTCAAGCATCTGCAGGGCATTGCCGGGAAAGAAGCGGTCACCGCCGAGACTGAAGCGCTGGCGCTGATTGCGCGTGCCGCCGAAGGCTCGGTGCGCGATGCGCTCTCGCTGTTCGATCAGGCAATTGCGCATGCCGCCGGACCGGTGCGCGCCGAAGACGTGCGGCAAATGCTCGGGCTCGCCGATCGCACCAAGATCATCGATTTGTTCGAAGCGTTGATGCGGGCCGATCTGCCGCGCGCGCTGGCCGAAGTGCGCGACCAGTACGACGCCGGCGCCGACCCCGCCATGGTGCTCGGCGATCTCGCCGAGTTCACCCATTTTGTCACCCGGATCAAAATCGTGCCGGCGCTGGCCGAAGACCTGTCGTTGACCGAAGCCGAACGGACACGCGGACGGGTCTTCGCGTCGAAGCTTTCGATGCGTGTGCTGGCGCGGACCTGGCAGATGCTCCTTAAAGGCATCGAGGAGGTCACCGCCGCCGGTCGCCCGCTCGCCGCCGCCGAGATGGTGCTCGTTCGCATCGCCTATGCCGCCGATCTGCCGACACCGGATGAAGTGATCCGTTCGATCGGCGACAATGTACGCGGCAACGGCGGTACCGCGGCGCCGCCGGGCCAACCCGCACCGCGCTCGGACCTGACGGCGCGCGCCGAAACCCAGCGCACGGAGATTCCTCGCGGCGGTACGCGCGCCGCGTTCGCGCCGGCGCCGGCGGAGATGGCGGCGGACGCTCCGGTGGCGCGCCATGAACAGGCCAACGTCGCGGCGCGGGCCCTGCAAAGCTTCGAAGAGCTGGTGGCGCTTGCGGCGGAGAAACGCGACCTCGCGATGAAGACCGCGCTCGAGCGCGAAGTGCGGCTGGTACGCTTCGAGGATGGCCGGCTTGAAATCGGGCTGGAAGCGAATGCGCCGAGGACGCTTACCGGCGAATTGTCGAAAAAGCTCTCCGACTGGACCGGCCGGCGCTGGATGGTCATCGTGTCGGCCGAGCCAGGCGCTCCCAGCCTTTACGCGCAGGCGCAGACGCGCAAGGCGGAACTCAAGGATGGCGTGCGTGGCGATCCGCTGGTGCAGGCGGTGCTGACCCGCTTTCCCGGCGCCGAGATCGTCAACGTTCGCTCGCCGGCCGACCCGGCGGCCCCGGTCGACGAGATTCCGGACGAGACATCCGGCGAAACGGGCCGTCCCGACGACGAACGATAAGCGAGTGCCGCGATGGTCGATTTCCTGGGCCTGATGAAGCAGGCCTCCGAGCTCAAATCGAAAATGGAAGCCATGCAGGCCGAGCTCGATCGCATCGAGGTCGAGGGCACGGCCGGCGGCGGGCTGCTGACGGTGAAAATGTCCGGCAAAGGCGAGATGCGAACCGCGCATGTGGACGATTCGCTGGTTAAACCGGACCAGAAGGAGATCCTTCAGGATCTCATCGTCGCCGCCCACGCCGACGCGCGCCGCAAGCTCGAAACGGTTCTGCAGGAGCGCATGCAGGTGCTCACCGGCGGATTGCCGTTGCCGCCCGGTCTGAAGTTGTTTTGATCGATGCCCGCTGTCGCCGCCGGTCCCGAGATCGAACGCCTGATCCAGCTGCTGGCCCGTTTGCCGGGGCTTGGCCCGCGCTCGGCACGGCGCGCGGCGCTTTTCCTCATCAAGAAGCGCGAACTCGTCATGGCACCGCTCGCCACCGCGCTACAGACCGCAATCGAGAAGATCGAGGTGTGCAGGATCTGCGGCAACATCGACACGCAAAATCCCTGCACGGTCTGCACCGATCCCCGGCGCGATCCGGCGGCGATCGTGGTGGTGGCCGATGTCGCCGATCTTTGGGCGCTCGAACGCGCGCACGCCATCAACGCGCGTTACCACGTGCTCGGCGGCACCCTGTCGCCACTCGACGGCGTCGGGCCGGACGACCTCACGATCGACGCGCTGGTTAAGCGCGCGCACGATCCTTCCGTGCATGAGATCATTCTCGCGCTCAATGCCACGGTGGATGGCCAAAGCACCGCACATTACGTCACGGACCTGTTGCACGACGCCAACGTCAAGGTGACGCGGCTTGCGCACGGCGTGCCGGTTGGTGGTGAACTCGATTACCTCGACGAAGGGACGCTGGCCGCCGCCATCCGCAGCCGGACGCCGTTTTAGCCATGACTTCGCAGGCTGCCTGCAAATTAGCCACCGCCCGCCCGCAGAGCGACCAGCACTTGAACCCGCGGCCCGCAGCCGGCGCGAATCCGCGTATTTCAAGGGTTTTCAGCGCTTGGCCCGCCGTTTGCATAACCGTAAATGCGATCTCGATCTCACAACTCGTGTTGAATGAGATTGCTTGGAGCCCCGGCGATCCCGGCACCGGGGCTCCATCCTTTTCTGGCGCCGCCATGCCAGTTTGGGCCCGGCCTTCGGCCGCCCTCCCCGCATGAGCGACGATATTCCGTACAACAGGGCCTTCGATCTCGTGCCCGGCCGGGCTGTCGAGGTGGCGCCGGGCGTGCGCGCGCTGGTCGCCAACAATCCGGGCCCGTTCACATTCAAGGGAACGGTCAGCTACATCGTAGGCCGCGGCAAGGTCGCGATCCTCGACCCCGGTCCGGACGATGACGCGCATATCGCGGCGCTGCTCGATGCCGTGCGCGGCCAGACCGTCACCGACATTTTCGTCACCCACACCCATCGCGACCACTCGCCGGCGGTGCCGAGGATCAAGGCCGCCACCGGCGCGACGGTCTATGCCGAGGGGCCGCACCGTCCGGCGCGCCCGCTCCATATCGGCGAGACGAACCGGCTCGACGCCAGCGCCGACATGGACTTCCGTCCCGATATCGCGCTTGCCGACCGCGCGGTTGTGAGCGGCGACGGTTGGACCATCGAGGCGCTGGCCACGCCGGGACACACGGCTAACCACATGGCGTACGCGTTGAAGGAGCCTGACCTGATTTTCTCCGGCGATCATGTGATGGCCTGGTCGACTTCGATCGTGGCACCGCCCGACGGCGCCATGAGCGACTACATGGCCTCGCTGAAAAAGCTCGCACAGCGTAGCGAGCCGCTTTACCTGCCGGGCCATGGCGGTCCGGTGCGTGACGCGCCGCGGTTCGTACGCAGCTACATCCGCCACCGGGAGGGACGCGAAGAATCAATCTTGCGGCGACTCGCCAAGGGCCCGGCCGATATTCCGACGCTGGTACGGGCGATCTATATCGGCATCGACTCGCGGCTTGTCGGCGCGGCCGCGCTCTCGGTGCTGGCGCATCTCGAAGATTTGGTGGCGCGCGGCGTCGTCGGGACCGACGGCGTACCGTCCATCGGCGGCACTTATCGCTTGACCGGAATCCCCTTGCCGGCCGTCTGATTGGGCTTCGGCGCCGGCAGTTTCTTTTCCGGCGCCGGCGTGCCGAGGACGTCGTCCACGTCCTCGATCAGCGCATTCACGTGAGCGGCATTGGCGCCGAGATCGTGCCGGCCGTACCGCGACGCCGAGCGCACGTCGATGCGCGCTCCATCGGGCGTCGCCCGTATGCGGACCACGATATCCTCGATCGGAAACCCGATGATCGGCGTGCGCGCAATCGCTTCCACGTGGCCCTCGTGCGAGACGCCTTCCTGCGGGGATCGCGCGTCGACGATCTTCCATCTTCGTTTGGTGACAACTTTGATAACGGCGTTGTACGCCTCCAACGGGGAAGCGTCGGTGAAATCAGGCTTGATGTCCGCATAGGCGGTTCGCTGCAACTCGGCGATATAAAGCCCGGCATAAGTGACCGGATTGGCATCGCGCGGCCGCAGTCGGCCGATCGCCTCGAAGCGCGGCGGATCGATCGGGTCGGTCGTCACGTCGTAGATCGCCGGCAGCCGGTAGGCCTTGAGGCCGAGATAAACCGGATAAGCGATAAGCGCGAGCCCGACAAAAAAAGCGGTCAGCGCCTCGCGGATGCCGCCGACGCCCTCCATCCAGATGGCCACGCCGGCGGCGAAAGCGAGCACGATCGCGACGACCGCCAGCGCCAGCGCGCTGATCAGCGTCGATAGGGCCGGCACGAGGTCAAGCGCTCCCGAACCCAGGATAATGACGGCAACAAACGTGGCGGCGAGCGAAAACAGCGCGATCCGCCGCGCCCAAATGGCAAGCCGCGAAGTTGGCTGTTCGGAAATCCGCTTACGCACCATCCTAGGCGCCCTTGCGGCGCTTGCCTTTCGTCTTGCCGCGCCTGATGCCGGCCATTGCTTCCAACACGGCGCAGGTCGAGGCGGTATCCTGCATGGCATAGCCGGTCGACATGGCGGCGGCGTAGATCGGCAAGGTGGCCGAAAAGAGCGGCGTCGGCGCGCCAAGCTCGCGCGCGAAGCTGCCGATGACGTCCATGTCCTTCTGCCAGATCGACACCTTCATCGTCGGCTCGTCATAGCGGCCCTTCACCATCATCGGCGCGCGCAATTCGAACACGCGCGAATTGCCGGCACCGATCTTCACCTCGTCGTAAACCACTTGCGGAGGCAGCCCCGCTTTCATGCCCAGCACCAGCGCCTCCGCGCTTGCCACGTTGTGGATCGCGACCAGAAGATTGGCGATATATTTCATGCGGCTGCCGTTGCCGAACGCGCCGAGATTCCGCAGCGCCCGCGAAAAATCGGCGAACACAGGCCGCGCTCGCTCAATTTCGGCGCGTGGGCCGGAGGCGTAGATCACAAGATCCTTCACCCTGGCCTGGAAGCCGGTCCCGCTCACCGGACAGTCGAGCAGAACGTGGCCGGCTTTGCGCAATGCCGCGTCGGCCGCGATCTTGTCGTCGAGTTTGAAGGTCGATGCTTCGATGACCACACGGCGCGGCACCTTGGCGTTGACGATGGCGGCGACCGTCGCGGCAAGCGCGGCGGGCTTGGGCAGGCTCAGGATGATGGTCGGCGCCCGCCGCGCCACCTCGCCGGCATCCGTGGCGATTTCGACGCCCATGCGCTTGAGCGCGCGCCGCCGCGCGGCGTCGATGTCATAGCCGATGACGCGCCAGCCGGCGGCAACGAGATTCTCGGCGAACGCGCCGCCCATGATGCCGAGACCGACAACACCGACGGCGCCCCGCTTTTTTGCAGTCATGCGGATCACTTGCCTTTCAGATTCATGGCCACCGACCACAGCCGCTGTTCCTGACGTTTGGTGGTCATTCCGGCGGTCGCTGCCTTGTATTTCTTGAAATGATCGGTCGTCACATGCGCTTTCTGCGCGTCTTCATTGTCGTAGACTTCAAGGATGTACACGTGGTTCGCGTCGGTCTGCGACACGGCGATGTCGAATTCGCGGCAGCCCGGCTCCTTCACCGACGCCGCACCATTCTCCTTAACCGCCGCCAGGAAATCGTCGACCTTGCCCGGTACGACATCATACTCGACGGCGGCGATGAAAAGCTGCCCGGATTGCGCCGACGCCTTTTGATTGGGCGCGGGAATGAGGAGCCACACGGCAATGGCAAGCGCGACCGCGGCAGTCACAGTGATCGATTTCAACATGACTATTTCCCTCCCGGTTATGGACCTTTGTAACCGGCGTTGGCCGGATCAAGTCCAAACCGGTAGCGTAGCGAGTCCAAGGATGGCTCGAAAGCCCGGTCGGCCGCTCACAGCGTGCTTTTGAGAAACCGCATCAGGCGCGGAATCACCTGCACGCTGTAGCTGCGCGGATTGTCCTCGAACGGCTCGCGCGCCCAGGAATGCCCTGCGCCGGGAACCATGATCAGGCTTGCCTGCGATCCGGTTTTCGTCAGCGCCGCAACGAACGCGCCCGACTGGCTCGCCGGATCGACCAGATGATCCTCCGCCCCGCATATGAGCAGGAAGGCCACGTCCTTGCGATCGGCGGCGTGGTCGATCGGCGACGATTCCACATAGATTTGCGGGTTATTCGCCGGCGAGACGCCGAGAAAATCCTGCGTGATGCTGTCGCCCGGCTTTGCGCTTTTATCGTATTTCCATTGCGCCAGCATGTCGTAAACACCGTAAAATCCCACCATCACCTTCACATCGCTCGGCGTAGCGGCATGGGGATCGTCGCGATAGGCGGCATTGAACCCTTCGCCGGTGAGCGCAACCATCGCGGCGAGGTATCCGCCGGCGGAATCGCCGATCAGCCCGATGCGGTCGGGGTCGAGACTGAATTCGGCGGCGTTGGCGCGCACGAACTGTACCGCCGCCTTGGCATCGTAGATCGCGGCCGGATATTTGCCGGCGTCGCCCAGGCGGTAATCGATGGCGAAAACGGCGTAACCGGCGCGCGCCAGGAACAGGCCCCAATACCGGTAATCGTTCCGCTTGCCGCCGCGCCAGCCGCCGCCATGGATTGCGACCAGGACCGGCGCCTTGGCGCGGCCTTTGGGGAGATAAAAATCGCCGAGAAGTTTGTCGCCATCATGCGTGGCGAAGATTATGCCGGGGCGGTTTACGATCTCATACTCTTCCGCGCGAGCCCCGCCGACCGGCACAAGCGCGACCAGCGCCGCGGCGAAACCGAGCATAACGCGCATGAGACCTTCCTCCGGTCGAATCGCTTCGTGATTCGTGCAACGCGCCGGGAAACTACCACCGGTCGGGGAAGTGATGCAGCGGCCCGCGGCCGCCGCCGACGCCAAGCCGATCGGCCGCCGCGATCGCCGCGCTGACATAGACCTTGGCCTCCCGCGCCGCCTGTTCGAGTGAAAGCCCCTTGGCCAGCCCGGCGGCGATGGCGGAAGCAAAAGTGCAGCCGGTGCCGTGGGTATTCCTGGCGGCAACGCGCGGCGCGGCAAGCCGCAGGCAGCGGTCGCCCTCGACCAGGAAATCGGCACTCTCCGGACCGCCGCCGTGACCGCCCTTGATCAGCACCGCGCCGGGGCGGAGCGCCAGCAACTTTTGGGCTTGCGTGCGCATTTCGTCCTCGTCGCGCGCCGGCAGGGTATCGAGCAAAGTGGCGGCTTCGAGCAGATTGGGCGTGACGACCTGCACCCGGGCAATCAATTCACGCAGACGATCGAGCGCGTCCGATTGCAACAGCTGATCGCCGGAGCTCGCGACCAAGACCGGATCGAGCACAATGTTGCGGGGCTTATGACGGTCAAGCGCGGCCGCCACTACGTCGACCGCCGCCGCCGTATTGAGCATGCCGATTTTCACCGCGGCGACGTCCAGATCGGCAAACACGGCATCAATCTGCGCGGCGATGAAGTCGGCGGGCACGTCGTAAATGGCGAGCACGCGCTTGGTGTTCTGCGCCGTGAGCGCGGTTATGACGGATGCGCCGTAGACGCCGAGTGCCGCAAATGTCTTCAAATCCGCCTGGATGCCGGCACCGGCGCTGGAATCCGAGCCGGCGATGGTAAGTGCGATGGGCACGCTCATTCGGTCATTCTCGCCACAGCTTAAAGGCTACGCAACCACCGTTTGCCGCCCGACGGTCGCATTTAAGTGCCACGCTTCGCCAGCATGCCGTCGACGATTTCGCGCAGCGCGCGCGCCGCGGCGGCCGGATCGGGCGCAAGCGAGAGCGCCGAAATCACGGCGACGCCGTCGGCGCCCGCGGCGATGACCGCGGTGGCGTTGCCGGCGTCGATGCCGGCAATGCCGCAAACCGGCAGGCGCGGCGCCCGGCGCCGCAGCGCTCCGGCGACCCGCGCAAATCCTTCCGGGCCGATCGGCGCATTTTTTTGCTCCTTCGAGAGCGTCGCATAGACGCCGCCGATGCCGGCATAATCGATCACGTCGATCGGCGCCGCCTCCGCCTCGGTGACCGTCTTGATCGATAGCCCGATGATCGCCCCGGGCCCGAGCAGCCGGCGCGCATCGTCGGGCGTCATGTCATCCTGGCCGAGATGCACGCCGTCAGCGTGCACCGCAAGCGCCACGTCGACGCGGTCGTTGATCACAAGCGGAATCTTCAACGGTGTCAGCGCCGCCTTGACCGCCCGCGCTTCTTCCACCATTGCCCGTGATTCATTGCGCTTGTCGCGCAGCTGCACCAAGGTCGCGCCGCCGGCCGCGACCAAGCGCGCCAGCTCGACTACGTCGTACCCGCCGGCGCGTTCCGGATCGACGATAGCGTTGAGCCGCAGGTCCACTTGCATCACGACACGCGTGCGCGCGCGCGCAATGTCGCACCGTCGAGATCGTGCAACGCGTCGATGATCGCATTCGCGAAGGTGCCGGGTCCGCGCGCATTCCGCCCGGCGATTTCGCCGGCCACGCCGAACGCGGTCAGCGCCGCGCTTGCCGCCAGCCAAACGTCGGTTTCGACCGCGAGCGCGGCGGCGACTAATGCCGACCCGGCGCAGCCCATCGCCGTCACCATGCTCATCAGCGGATCGCCGTTGGCGATCGCCGCGCGCCGCCCCCCATCGGTCACCAGGTCGACGCCGCCGGTGAGTGCAATGACGGTCGCGTGCGCCTTGGCGAAACGCAACGCGGCGTCGCCCGTCGGCTCGCCGCCCGAAAGCGCCGCGAACTCCTCGCTGTTGAGCCGTACCACCGCCGGCGCGCGGGCAATGAGGTCGCGCGCGAACTGCGCGCGCGCCGGTGCCCGGTTGATGAATACCGGATCGAGCACCCAGGGCATGCGCGCGGCGGCCGCAGCGCCGATCGCCATGCCGATTGCCGCGCGCCGTTCGGCATCGAAGGTGCCGAGATTGACCACGAGCGCATCGGCGCTGGCGACGAAGGTCTCGACCTCTTCCGGCGAAACTGTCATCGACGGCACCGCGCCCACAGCGAGCAGCATGTTCGCGGTGTATTGCTGGGCTACCGTGTTGGTGATGCAATGCACCCGCGGCGCCCGCATGCGCAGCCGCGCCAGCAGATCGGCGGCAATATCGGCGAGCTCAACCGGTGCATGCATAGGGTGACCGGGTCTTATCAGGGCCGTCGGTTTAGCTTAGCATTTAAAACCTGAGGCGGAGGCGCGCATGGTTCCTTTCTTCGTGCAGATCAAGTGCCATATGGGCAAATCTTACGACGTGGCCAACCGGCTGGCGGACGCTGAGATCGCCTCGGAAGTCTATTCCACCGCTGGCGACTTCGATCTGCTGGTGAAATTCTACGTCGAGCAGTCGACCGACATCGGGCATTTCATCGCGCAAAAGGTGCAGACCATCCCCGGCGTGCAAGACACACGCACCATCATCACTTTCAAGGCGTTCGGAGGGACTTAGGCCGCGGTTGCGAAACCGTTCCCCCGCTTGCCCGTATATAACGCAGCGGCGGCGCCGGCGCGAAACGGCGCCAACCGGGAAACCGACGCATGAAATCCGTCTACCGCTACCGACAGGAACGGCACTTCGCCCGGCCGCCCGAGGCGATCTGGCCATTCGTCGCCGATACCGCGCGGGTCAACGAGCTTTCAGGCTCTCCGCGCTACGCGGTCGAAGAGCGTGCCGACGCGCAAGGGCGCATCCGCCGATTTGCCAGCGTCGGACGGTGGCCGCTGCGGCTGCGGTGGGAGGAAGGTTACGGCGAATGGCAGGAGGACCGCCGCCTCAGCCAGACGCGCCACTTTCTCAATGGACCGTTTCGGCGCTCGCACTCGGATTTTGAGCTTTACCCGGAGGGCGCCGGCACCAAGCTCGTGTTTTCGGCGGAAGTCGATTGCGTCGGTGTGCTTGGCTGGCTGACCAAGCTATCGGGCAAGATCGGCCGCGAAGGTGACAAGCGGCTGGCCACCATCGAAGCGCTCATCGCCGGCTCAGAGATTGCCGAAGCCATTCCCGGCGTCGGCGATGGGGACGCGATAAAACCCGCTGCGCGGAGCCGCTTCGACGCGCTGATCGCCGAGCTCGATCGCGATCCGGCAAGCCACGCGCTTGCGCCGAAGCTCGCCGACTTTCTGTTGAACGCGCCGACCTTATCGCTCGGCAATATTCGTCCGCTGACGATGGCACGAGTTTGGCACGCGGCTCCAGCCGATACCGTCGAAATGTTTCTCGCGGCACAACGCGTCGGCATCCTGAGCATGGGATGGGATCTGCTGTGCCCGCGGTGCCGCGGCGCCAAATCGCGGGTCAAACAATTACACGACCTGCCCGAGGGCGCGCATTGCTCCTCCTGCAACATCGACTATCAGCGCAATTTCAACCGCAACGTAGAGCTGACCTTCCGGCCCGCGCTGTGGCTACGCCCGTTGCCGAAGGGCGAGTTCTGCATGCTCGGCCAGGGCTCGACTCCGCACGTCAAGTTTCAGGCCGAAGTCGGGGCGCAAACGAGCAGGACATTCGCGCTCTCCTTACCCCCTGGGCCCTATCGCATCCGCACGATCGAGTCGGGCGCCGAAGCCGAGGCCGATATCGGCGGCGACGCCAACATCCCCGAGGTCGTCGCCAGCGGCTCCGACATCGTATTGAAAACGCCCGGGCGCAAAGGCGAATTCGTCATCCACAACGAGACCGAGCGGCCGCTGATTTTCGTCATTGAGGACCGGCGCTGGGCGACTGATGCGCTGACCGGTGAATTGGTCATCACCATGCCGGCGTTCCGGCGGCTTTGCCCCGAGCAGCTTTTGCGGCCGGGCGATGAAGTCGAGATCGGCCGTGTCGCGATCATGTTCACCGATCTGCAAGGCTCTACCAAGCTGTACGACGCCATCGGCGACGCCGCTGCCTACCGTCTCGTGCGCGATCATTTTGCCTTCTTGTCGGAACGGATAACGCGCCATGACGGCATCGTCGTGAAAACCGTCGGCGATGCCGTGATGGCTGCGTTCCACGATCCCGCCGAGGCGGTCCGCACGGTCCTGTCGATCCAGGATGAAGTGGCGAGCTTCAACCAAGGCCGCGCCGACGGCGGCGTCGTGTTGAAAATCGGATTGCATATGGGTGGCTGCATCGCCGTCACCACCGGCGACTTGCTCGATTATTTCGGCTCGGCGGTCAACACCGCCGCGCGGCTCGAGCATCAATGCAGCGGCGGTGAGGTCATTATTTCCGAAGCGGTGCTGGCCGACCCGGAAGCGCGTGGCGTGCTCGGCGGCCGCCCGGTCGCGGAAGACAGCGCCAGCTTGCGTGGCCTCAACACGCCGGTGCGCTTCGTGCGCGTCGGCGCCGCCAAGGCCGGCGCTTCGCGGTGAGAACCGCCGCTTCGACGGCTACTACAGATATTTTGCTTGGAGATCGACGGTCGTCTCGACTCCAACACGGTCAAAATTGGCTGCGATCCATTTGTCGGCGCGATCGCGGCCAAGTTCAAAAAGATGCGTCAGGAATTTCCACTCGGCGTTCATCTTGCTGGAACCTGACAACTTGGTGATCACATCCTCGGCTTCGATCAGGTGGATGAACATTCGCTTGGCGCCGGTCATCTTGCCTTCGTCAATCATCTTGGTCACAAAAGCGACGGCGCGCATTTCCCGCATCAGTGATGAATTGAAGCTGATCTCCTGCATGCGATTAAGAATCGCCCGCGAATCCGTCGGGTTTTCCTTTCGCTCGGTCGGGGTGAGATGAACTAGGATGACGTCCTGGGACTCGCAAGCGTAAATCACCGGAAAGATCGCGGGATTGCCCATGAAGCCGCCGTCCCAATAATGTTCGCCGCCGATCTCAGGCGCGCGCATCATGAACGGCAGGCAGGCCGAAGCGATCACATGGTCGGCGGTAAGTTCTTCATTCGGGAAGACCTTGACCTTGCCGGTCCGCACGGTTGTCGCCGAAAGAAACAGCTTGACCTGACGTTGCTTGCGCACGCGGTCGAAGTCGACGACCTCATTGAGCAAATCCCGCATCGGATTCATGTCGAACGGATTGAGCTGATAGGGCGACAGAAAGCGGCTGATCATGTCGACCATCACGTAACCGGGCGAATGCTCGAGGCCGAAGCTTGGATTCATCTTGTCGACAAACGAGGGCGCGATGATGCTCTTCGACGTCATGTCGGACATCTTCTTCCAGAAAGCCCTCAGCAAGTCTTTCGCCCCCTGGCGGCCGCCTGCCGCCAACCCGTCAGCGAAAACCACGGCATTGACGCCACCGGCGCTTGTCGCCGTGATGCCGTCGAAGGCCAGTCGCTCGTCCTCGAGCAAGCGATCGAGCACACCCCAGGTAAAGGCGCCGTGGCTGCCTCCGCCTTGCAGTGCGAGATTGACCTTTTTCTGCCCCGCGACCGGCGTACTCGCCTCGATATCGCTGGACTTAGGCTGCGCTGTCATCGTTTTCCCCCTCGAGCCTGGCCTCGTCGCCGGCAATCGATCGCTCCGCCCTCATAGCGGCCCCGGCGCCATTATACCCTTCCTGCAAGCCGTCTACGAACTGGAAAGCGGCCTGGATCAATGCTCGGAGTAAAGCACTTTATGGCCGTAATGTCCTGATCAGGATGGCGCGCCTGACGGCGGATCAGCAGTAAACACCGCCCTTCCCTGGCCGGGCCCGAATTCCCATATGTGCAGCCCGGCTTCCGAACGCCGGCCGGACATGACGAAGGTCAATGAAAATCATATCCCTTAGTGATGCCGGCCTCGGCGGCCACGCCGCCGCGGCCGTCCAGCCGCCCGTTCCGTCCGAGGACCAGGCGCTCCTTGACGCCTATTCACGCGCCGTCATCGACGTCGTCGACCGCGTTGGCCCCGCGGTCGTCGGCCTGGCCGTGCGCACCGAGAAATCTCGCGGCGGCACCGGCTCGGGCGTCGTGGTGGCGCCCGACGGCCTGATCCTCACCAACAGCCACGTCGCCGGCGCCGCCGCGCACATCGCCGTTACCACCGCCGACGGCCAAGATTTGCGCGCTCGCCTTGCCGGCGACGATCCCGACACCGACCTCGCGCTGCTTCGCGTCGACGAAGCGGTAACCTTGCCGGCGGCACCGCTCGGCAATTCCAAGGAGCTCAAGCGAGGCCAGCTGGTGATCGCCATCGGCAATCCGCTCGGCTTCGAGTCGACAGTCACCACCGGCGTCGTCTCGGCGCTTGGCCGCTCGCTGCGCGCGCGCTCGGGCCGGCTGATCGACGACGTGATCCAGACCGACGCCGCGCTCAATCCCGGCAATTCCGGCGGCCCGCTTGTCTCCTCACGCGGGGAAGTCGTCGGCATCAACACCGCAGTGATCATGGGCGCGCAGGGCATCTGCTTTGCGGTCGCCGCCAACACCGCGAGCTTCGTGCTGGGCGAGCTGGTTCGGCACGGCCGCGTGCGGCGCGCCTTCATCGGCATCTCTGCGCAGCAAATGACGATCCCGCGGCGGCTGCGGCGCGCCGGCGTCATGCAGAACAATGCAGTGATGGTCGGCACGGTTGAATCCGGCAGCGCCGCCGATCGCGCCGGACTGAAAGCCGGCGATATCCTGCTGGCGCTCGACGGCAGCGCCATTACCGGCGCCGACGATCTCATTCGGGCGCTAACCGGCGAGAAAATCGGCAAGAAAGTCACGGTCGAGGTGCTGCGCGGCGAAGAGCGGCTGGCCGCTTCGCTGGTGCCGGAGGAGCGGCGGCGCGCGGGTTAGTTTTAACAGCGCCCCGCCGCAAACGCGAAGTTGTCAGCGCAGGAGGTCGGCCACGCTGTTGACCTGATCGGCGCGTCCGGAATTGAACGCCGCTTCCCAGACCGCGATCTTGCCCTCACGCATCACCCAAACTTCTACGCCGTAGCCGCGCATCGCCACGCCGCTTTCAGCGTCCCGCCATTCGCCGTCCCACACATTTGCAATCGTATCGTTCATCAGCGAGCGAAACTGTTTGTTGAGCCGATAGCCAGTCTGTTTTGAACTGCGCGCTTTGAAGAATGCACGGAGCGTGTCACGGCCGCGGAACTCCGGCACCGTGCCGAAGCGCACCACACAGTCTTCAGTAAAGCCGTCGACCAGTGCGTCGATGTTCCACGGCATGAACAGCGATTCGACGTACTTGACCAAGGCGCGCGCCTCTTCCGCCGTTCGCGGATTGCTGCCTTCATCCTTGCGCAAAGGTTGAACTGGCATGGTGTCCTCCCGGTATGAGTTTTTGAGCCAGCCTTAACATCATGCAAAGCGAGACAATCGGGTAAGTCAACGCGGCGCAGCCGCCCTCACGCAGCCTCGACCCGGCCGATACCGTCGGCGGTAGCAACCGGCTTGAGTTCGCCTTGCCGCAGCATGTAGTTCACATGCGCCAGCACTTCGCTGAAAGCGAAGCCGGTCTGGTGTGGATCGAGCTTGAGACTGAAAACGAACGGGATCAGCTCGGCTGCCGATCGCGGCGCCGCGCGGCAAGCGTCGAAGATCAGGTCGCAGCGGTGCCGGTGATGCGCGATCAGTTCTCCGGCGCGGATGTGCAGCCCGTAGAACGGCAGATTGTGTCCCGGCAGCACCAGGACGTCGCCGGCAATTTCGGTCTTCAGCGCGTGGAGCGAACGCAGATAATAGCCGAGCGGATCGCCTTCCGGGTCCACCGCGACCACACTGACATTCGGAGAGATCTTCGCCATCACCTGGTCGGCGCCGATAAACAGCTTCTCGCCGCGACAACGCAACATGACTTGTTCCGGAGAATGACCGCCGCCGGTGAGGACGTCGAACTCGCGTCCGCCGATGCGAATTACATCGCTGGCGACGATGCGGTGATAGGTCGGCGGCAACCCCGAAGTCAGTTTGAGATAAGCGTGTCCGCTGGTGACCACACGCCGCGTGGTTTCGGCGTCGAGGCCGTGCTCAAGATAGAAGCGGCGGTAATGCTCGGCTTCGAGCGCGCCGGGATCCAGATGGATATTGAGGCTCTGCAGATATTCGGTCGCCGCCATGTACAACGGCACGTCAAACTGCCGCAGCAGGAAGCCACCCGCGCCGACGTGATCCGGATGAAAGTGTGTGGCAATGATCCGCGTCAGCGGCCGGTCGCGCAACATGCCGTCGAGCAACGGCTGCCAGGCGCGCAGCGTGGCGGCATCGCCAAGACCGGTATCGACCAGCGCCCATCCTTCGCCGTCGTCGATGAAATAGATGTTCACGTGGTTGAGGCGAAACGGCAGCGCCAACTGCATCCATAAGATGCCGGGAGCCACCTCGATGACGCTTCCGGCCGCCGGAGGCGCACCGTGTGGAAAGACAAGATTGGCGGGAGAAGGACGCTGGAAACTCGGCTTGACCTGCATTATGCCGTGATCGCCCGCGCCTGCGCGAATGTCAATGTACGCGAGACACAGTCAGATGCGCTGGGCCAAGCAAATCCAGTCCCATGGGAGCGTTTTGTCGAGACGGCGGCTGCGCAGCCCCTCGCTCGACCATGAATAAGATACGCGGCCTAAGCGCTTAACGTCGAAACCTTGTTGCGCAAGTATCGATAGCAGCTCGCCGCGCTCGAAATGTTTTTGCCAGCTGTCCTCGCGCTGCACGAGCCCGTTCCGCTTCGAAGCCAGCTGGTGGTCCTTGCCGAGATCCTGGTATCGCTTCTCGACCATGCGGTTGGACTCGAGCGACGGCACGACAATCAATGCGTAGCCGCGCCGTTTGGTAATTCGCGCCAGACAAGACCAAAGCGCATTCCGCTTGGCCGCGCTCGGCGACGTAATGACGTTCATGCACACCGTCAGATCGGCGCGCGCTCCGACCTGTTTGAAGGCGCCGGCAACATCCGCGACCAGCCAGGTAACGCCCGGCTGCGCCGCGCAACGTCGCTTGGCCCGCGCGATGATCTGCGCGGCGAAATCGACGGCGATGACTTCACGAAAGCGATTGCCGAACTTGCGGACGAAGCTGCCGAGTCCGCAACCAAGATCAACCAGCACCGGTTTCGACGGCAAGCGCGCGGCTTTGACGAACCGGCTCACCTGATTGTTCGTTTCATCCGCGATGACGTCGCAAATAGCGTCTTCGAACTCGCCGGCGTGCTGGTTCCATTCGTGCCTGTTCACGTCGGGCGCCCTCGAAGGATTTCTGCGCGGAAGACAATGAAAACAACAAAACAAAGAAGGAATCGCCGCTAAACCGTTATCTGGCCGAAAGCACGGTCCGTCAATTCCGCCGCCATTTTTTCAACAAATAACTTGCGCGCCTGTTCAAAGAATCAACAAAAACATTAACGGCATTTCCCTCGGCCAAAAGTGACCAAAATTTGGTGACAGCGGCCATCAAACAAATACGAGCCATGCAAATTAGGGACGCTCAAAGAATCAAGGCGATGCTATCTAAGCGCCCGCCTCGCCGTTCAGCGAGGCGTTTTCGTCAGTCCATCCTCGTCCAAGCCTCACGGTTTGGGCGAGGTTTTCGTCTGGGGAGGAAAAAAATGCATCGCCAACAACACGGGAACTACTTGGATGAAGTTGAGGACCTTGACAACATTTACGGCCGCGCTTGCGGCTGCACTGACATTGGCCCATGCCTCACAGGCGCGGGACTATCATCAACGGTACGGCGTCGTGCCTAAACCCCGGTATTTCGATTCGGCGCCGGCGGCGTACGTGCCCTGGGGCGCAACCTGGGGCGCATCCGAAACGCAGACCACCCTGCTATCGGCAAGCTACGGCGGGCGTCCGCGTGCCTGGTGCGGCTGGCAGATGCGCCAGCTCGTCGGCAGCGATCCCGGTCCGGAGTTCAATCTGGCGCGCAATTGGGCGCATTGGGGGCGTGCCGGTCCTCCCGGCCTCGGCGCTGTCGTGGTGTGGTCGAACCATGTCGGCAAGATCGTCGGCCAGGAAAATGGCATGTGGCTCATTCAATCCGGCAATGACGGCAACCGCCTGCGCACGCGGCCGCTGCCGATCGGCAACGCCATCGCCATCCGCTGGGGCTAAACGGATCGCCTGATCCGGCGTAATCCTCAATGCAAAGCGGCCGCCCGGGAGACCCGGCGGCCGCACTCGTCTTATCTCGTCGGACCAAGCCGCCGTGCCGGCAGGCGGATTTGAAGGGCAGACTTCATTCACCGGCGCCAGGGATGCTGAAGAAGCCTTCGAGAGCTTTCGCTTCAGCCGCGAGTTCGACGCCGAAACGTTCAAGCACTGCCGCGCTTCGCTCAGCCCCGCAAGACTGAGCTGCGTGCAGCGCATTGATACTTCGCGCAGCCGCGCAACAATCTCGACCGGAGTCGCCGCTAACGTCAGCCGCCTGGCCGTCGGAGCCGATGTACGCGTCCGGTAAGGACCTCCTTGAGCTGTCTCTCGATATCGCTTTAGCATTGCGTGCTTCGCACATTCTAAAGCGAGACTCGGTTCGCCGATCCACCAAGTGCGACGGTCTGCCGCATCACGGAAGGGCATTCGCTTGCGACGCGGCCGAATTCGCGATTGCCGAATTCGCGATTGAAGTAAAACACTGCATCCCGGCAAACTCGATTACACCTATTTGTCAATGGGTTGAAAAAATGGCCGGGTGAAATTGCCCCGGATGTGGGTCAGCACGACGGCGCTATACTTCGAAAAAAATTTTCTGCTTCAGCGACGCCGGACTAAAACTTATCTATTACTGAAGCCACAACTTGATGTGTCAAAGTAAAAGCGTCATTTCCCTTTTAGACGGCTTTACTTCAGACAACTCTATAGCTCGGCTTGAATACTTGGCTCTGTCTAGTTGACCGATCGGACTGCCGTCAGTAGGCGGTTCGCATCGGCTCGCGAGCCGGCGAGCGCCATTGACGGAGAAAGAGAGAAAGTATGAAACCGAAAGCAAAAGAAAGTCTGCGCGAGACCGGAACGGCGAACCTCGCGGGCCGTGACGCAGCGAGCTGCGGCTGCAAATGGATCCGCTCGATTGGGCCCTCAGAGATCGTCGAGATCGCCGAGAATGCACCGCGAGTGCTGATGGTGCTAGAAAACCTCGGCGCGGGGCCGGTGGTCCTTGCCACCGGCAACCGGCGCGAAGAAGAAATCTTGCCCGACGAGATTAAGGTTTTGGAAGCGTACGGGACTATCGCTATCCGGAATAAGGAGCAATTCGCCGCGTCTGTGGCCATGCAGTTTACGCCGCGGGCGAAGTGACGAAATGGGCAGATCGGTTAGTCAGGCGGGGCAGTCGGAAGATTGCCCCGCCTCGACTTATGACGCGGTCGATCAAGCAGCGGCCCGCCGTTCAGCGACCAGTTCCAAGGTAAAAGGTCGCCGATCCGCTTTGCCGGGTAATCCAGCATTCGCGCGAGGATATCGGTGAGCCAGGCGTGCCGATCGACGTTGTTAAGCTTGGCAGTCGCGATGAGCGTATAGATGGCGGCGGCCCGCCGGCCGCCTTCGTCAGAACCGGCAAACGTTCAGCTGCCGCGCCGGTCGCTGCCACTGTCGGCGCCAGCCAAGGAAAAATTGCTCTGTACGTCACGGCGAATCAATCTTCCGTTCTATGAAGGGGTCGCCTGGGCCTGCGAGCAGACGGGATTCACGCCGATCTTAGGCCAGCCAGCGCTGGGGAGTTCTTGCCACAATCCCTGCGGTCGCCGCCGGCTGCGGCGTTTTAATCGTGCCGCAATCGTTGACCCGGCTGCGGTTAAAAGGCGTGATATACTTACCAATCAAAGGAACCAGGCCGACGGTGCCGGTCAATCTGGCTCACCGGGTGGACGACCCATTGCCCGTCGTGCGGAACCTGGTCGCTGTTGTTCGCCGCGCCACGCAGGAGACGGCTCAGATAAAAGAAACCGCTTAGCTGAAGCACGGCCCGTCCTACGCCCCGTTGCCCGCGTAAACCAATCAGATCGAGCGAGCATGAGCGAGATATTGACAACGCCGCCGGAGCGTTTCGCCGATCTGCCAGGATTTCCCTGGCGCGCGCGCGTTTGCGACGACCTGCCGGGATATTCCGGCCTGGCGATGTCATACCTCGACGAAGGGCCGGCGAGCGCGCCGGTCTTCCTCTGCCTGCACGGCCAGCCGACCTGGAGCTATCTATATCGGCGCATGATCCCGCATTTTCTCGCCGCCGGCGGCCGCGTGGTGGCGCCGGACTATTACGGTTTCGGCCGCTCCGACAAGCCGACCGACGACGCCGTCTACACGTTCGACTTCCATCGCGACAGCCTGCTCGCCTTCGTGCGGGCGCTCGATCTGAAAGACGTAACGCTCGTGGTGCAAGATTGGGGCGGGCTCCTTGGCCTAACGCTGCCGATGGAGATGGCGGAGCGCTTCGGCCGCTTGATCGTCATGAACACGGCACTGCCGACCGGCGACGTGCCGCTGTCCAAGGGCTTTCTGGACTGGCGCGCCTTTTCCAACAGCCATCCCGATATGGCGATCGGCAAGCTGATGGCGCGGACGTGCCCACATCTGACGCCGGCGGAGGCCGCGGCATACGACGCGCCCTATCCGGACGCACGCTTCAAGGCCGGCGTGCGGCAATTTCCCAAGCTGGTGCCGGAATTCCCGGACAGCGGCGGCGCCGCGATCGGCCGTGCAGCCCGCGATTTCTGGCGCAACGACTGGCGCGGTAAAAGCGTGATGGCGATTGGCATGACCGATCCGGTGCTGGGACCGCCGGTGATGCGCGCGCTCTATCGCGACATCCGCGTCTGCCCGCCGCCGCTTGAATTCGCCGAAGCGGGGCATTTCGTGCAGGAATGGGGCGATAAGGTTGCGCCCGCCGCGCTTACCGCATTGCAGGCTTAGCCTCATGAAACCAAGCCGCGTTGCCGTTGCCGCCGCCCTGTTCCTCGGATTATGCGCACACGGCCGGGCAGCCGACCTCTACACCGAAGAGGAAATTCGCGTTCCGTTGCCGGCGGTGGCGCCGCACGGCCTTGAAGCGTTGCTGGTACGCCCGAGCGGGCCGGGCCGCTATCCGCTCGCTCTGATCAGCCACGGCTCGCCGCGCTCGCTGGCCGATCGCCCGGCCATGAGCCCGTGGGCGATGCTGCCGCAGGCCATCGAGTTCGCGCGGCGCGGCTGGGCTGCCGTCGTCTTGATGCGGCGCGGTTATGGCGGCTCTTCCGACAGCAAATCGATCGAGGATTTCGGCCGATGCGCCGACCCCGACTACACGGCCGCCGGTTTTGCCGCTGCCGCCGACCTCAAGGAATCGGTCGCGCTTCTGGGCCAGCGGCCGGATATCGACGTGTCGCGCATGATCGCCATCGGCATCTCCGCGGGCGGGTTCGCCACCGTCGCGCTTACCGCCAATCCGCCGCCGGGGCTGGTCGCCGCCATCAGTTTCGCCGGCGGCCGCGGTTCGGTTCGCGACAACGAGCCAGTGTGCGGACAGAACCGGCTGATCGAGGCCTTCGGCAACTTCGGCAAAAAGTCGCGCGTACCGACGTTGTGGGTTTATGCCGAGAACGACCACTTCTTCGGGCCGCAGCTCGCGCAGCAATTGCGCGAAGCCTTCAGCGGCGCCGGCGGCAAGGTCGAATTTATCGGCGCGCCGCCGTTCGGCAGCGACGGCCACTCTCTCTTCTCTGCGGCCGGCACCGAGACGTGGACCCCCTTCGTCGACGATTTCCTGAAACGGCGCGGCCTGATGCTGCAAAGCACACTGTTGCCGGCGCCGCCGCATCCCTCATTGACCGTGCCGGCGGCGTTGTCGGAGAACGGTCGCAAGGCGTTCGAGGACTATCTGATAAGTCCGCCGCACAAAGCGTTTGCGGTGGCGCCTGACGGCTCGTTCGGCTGGCAGTCGGGCCAGCGCACCTCCGAAGCGGCAAAAAGCCGAGCGCTGCAATATTGCGAACAACATGCGCCGGATTGCGACGTCGTGTTCGTCGACGACACCGCCGTCCGCTGACGAGGGAGAGTGCGATGCCCAAGGTGATCTATGAGAAAGACGGCCGCATCGGCCGCATCACCCTTAATCGTCCCGAGGTGATGAATGCGATCGACGACGACGTGCCGGCCGAACTCGCCGACTGCGTGGCGCGGGCAAACTCCGACGGCGGCGTCCACGTCATCGTGCTTTCGGGCTCGGGCGAAGCATTCTGCGCCGGCTACGACCTGACCTATTAAGCGGAAGCGAGCGGCGGCACCGGCAACAACATCACGCAGGACATGCCGTGGGACCCGATGAAGGATTATTCCTTCATGATGCGCAATACCCAATTGTTCATGAGCATCTGGCGCTCCTACCGCCCGGTGATCTGCAAGGTGCACGGCTACGCGGTCGCCGGCGGCTCCGACATCGCGCTTTGCGCCGACATCGTCGTCATGAGCACAGACGCGCACATCGGCTACATGCCGGTGCGGGTGTGGGGCTGCCCGACAACCGCGATGTGGGTCTATCGGCTCGGACCCGAACGGGCGAAGCGGATGATGTTCACCGGCGACAAGATCACCGGCACGGAAGCCGAGAAACTCGGGCTCGTCCTCAAGGCGGTGCCGCCGGCGGAACTCGACGCCGAAGTGGAGGCGCTAGCGCAGCGCATGGCGACCGTGCCCGTCAACCAGCTCATGATGCAAAAGCTCGTCATCAACCAGGCCATCGAGGCGATGGGCCTGCACACGACGCAAATGATCGCTACAGTGTTCGACGGCATTACCCGGCATTCGCCGGAAGGCTTGAACTTCAAGCACCGGGCGGAGGCGGCCGGCTGGAAGACGGCGGTGCGTGAGCGCGATGCCGGTACCTGGGACTGGACCGAAAACCGGCCGATCAATCCGCGCTGATGACGAAGAGCCGGCGACTGGCCGCTTAGTGCGCTGCGGCCAACAGTCTTTCGCTGTTGGCGCGCACCTGACGCCGGAGCGGCAGATAGGCTTCCTCGGCGGCTTGGTAAATTCCGCGTCCGTCCGCCAACGCCCGTTCGGCGGCGGCCTGCGCATCGGCGAAGGCGAGCATTTTCTCGGCGATCATGCGGCTCGCTTCGGCCGCCGCGCTCGGATCGTTCGAGGCAAAAAGCATCAGCCGCGCCGAGATGACGGCTTGCGCCTCGCAGGTGAAGCGCATTGCCTCACAACAATCGCTCCAGAACTTGAGCATGGCGATCCCCCATCCATGCGTCTCGGCGGCTCATGCCGGGAGCCATCGGCGCTGTACTGAAAGAGTGTCGCGCAAAGTTTCAAAAAATGATTGCCATAATCCATTAGAATTTTTCCAATTGCGATAGGAGCCGCCGAACGAAAAGAAAGAGGCGCCCCCGCAAGGGCGCCTCGATTGGCTGGCCGAAGCTTTACCGAGCGTCGATCGCCGGCTAGTAGAACGCCCCGTAGATCACATCGACCACCTCGCCGGTCGCCACGTTGACGAGGAGGAGGTCGGGTCCGTAGCGCACCCACTGGAAGCCGGGTTGCGGAGGCGGCAATCCCATCGTTGCCCAATCCGCATAGTAATAGGCCGGCACCAGGAAAAGCGGCGGCAGGATCATGCCGGCGCCCCAGCGGCGGTAGCCAAAGCCGGCCGGGTAGATAAACGGCGCAAGATGGACCCGACTGAACGAACGGCCGCGATACGTAAACCCAGGCCCGCGTGGGCCGGCTAGGCCGGGACGCGGACCGGCTAAGCCGGGACGCGGACCACCCCCCACTGGACCGCGCGGCGGCCCATGCGGGGCAACAGCTGGCCTGCCGCCGGGTGCCGGCTTTCCGGGCGGCGGCTTGCCGGGCGGATGCTGGGCGACCGCGACGGTTGGCAGGGCGAGCGCGAGCATCGCGGCAATGACAATGATGCGACGAAACATGAAAGCTCCTGGTTTAGCGGCCCACAACGCCCCCTGTGAGTCGGCGGCGAGCCTATCAATTCATTGCGGCGATGCAACCTGCCGCGAAGCCAAGGCCGGGCGCCGTTTCATAACTCATCGGGGCCGGCCGGCGGCGCGCAGGTGCCCTCGAACGCCTCGAGCGGCGCTCCCGGCGCGGTTTGCGCACGCTTGCGCATGAGCGACAGCCATCGGCGGCCGAACAGCGCGAGCACGAGCGCTCCATAGAACAGGCCGCCAAGCAACACCAGTACGAGCAGTTCGGATTCGTTGCGGAATTTGGGCCACGACGAGATCCATGCGACGGCGACTGGCGTGGCGAAGAATAGCAGGACCGCCATGGCAATACCCGCTATTGCCAGCTTCACGATCGAGTTTCTCAGCGCAGCGTCGGCGGCGAAATGGCCGGCGCGCGCGGCGAGCCTTAGCGCGACGATGAAATTGACCCAGGCGCCGATCGAGGTCGCGAGCGCAAGCCCGACCTGAGCCAGCGCCCCCATCAGCAGGACCTTGCACACGATATTGACCGCCGTGCCGATGAGCGCGGCCTTCATCGGGGTTAGCGTATCGCCGCGCGCGAGAAACGGAGCGACCACGCTGCGGATGAGGACGAAAGGAATAAGCCCGACGGTGTAAGCCATCAACGTCTGCGCCGCCGCATCCGCGTCGCCCGCGGTAAAGCGCCCGCGCAAGAACAGGCCGCGCATGATCACGTCCGGCACGACCAGGAAAGCGACGATACAGGGGATTGCGAGCAGCAGCGCGAATTCGATGGCGCGGTTTTGCGCTGAGCGCGCGCCCGCGTCGTCGCCGGCGGCGATCTTATGCGTCATCTCCGGCAACAGCACGGTGCCGACGGCAATGCCGATAACGCCGATCGGCAACTGGTCGATCCGGTCGGCGTAATAGAGTGCCGAGATGGCGCCGGTCGCCAACAGGCTCGCGATAATAGTGTCGGCGAACAGGGCGAGCTGCGTGCCTGCCGAGCCGATGGTCGCCGGCACCAGCGCCCGGAAGAAGCGCCGCACGTCGGCGTCGAGGCGGAGCGAGCGAAAAGCGGTAAACGCGCCGGCGCGCAGGGTGTCGCCCCCGACCAGCAACGCCTGCAAAACGCCGGAGATCAGCACGCCCCACGCCGCGGCATAGCCGGCGCCGCCGAAGAAGGCGCTCAGTGCCAGAGTTACCATCATCGCGACGTTGAGCAGGATCGGCGCCGCCGCCGCCGCAGCGAAACGGTGCAGCGCGTTGAGGATGCCGCCCCACAGCGTCACCAGCGTGATGAGCAGAAGGTAGGGAAAGGTGATGCGCGTCAGCGTCACGGCCAATGCGAACTGCTGCGGTTCGCGCGAAAACCCGGGCGCGAGCAGCTCGATCACCTGCGGCATGAACAGCAGCGCGACCGCGAGCAGCACCGCTTGCGTCGCGATCAGCAAGGTGAAGATGCGGTCGCCGAACAGCGCCGCCGATGGCGGGACGCTTTGGGTGCGGATGCGCACATAAGCCGGAATGAAGGCGGCGTTGAACGCGCCCTCGGCAAAAATCGCCCGGAAATGGTTGGGCAGCCGGAAGGCAATAAAGAACGCATCGGCCACCGGGCCGGCGCCCAGGATCGCCGCCAGCATGATGTCGCGTAGAAAGCCGGTGAGACGCGACAGAAGCGTAAAGCCGCCGACCGTGAGAATCCGGTTGATCATTTGATTCTTTTATCCCCCCACGCCCAGCTTCGCTACGCAGAGGGGATAAGGTGCGGCCGTTATCCCGCCAGCGCGCCGCCGACCGCCGCGATGATTCGATCCTGAACCGGCGCTTCGAGGTAAGCGTGCATCGGCAGGCTGATCACTTCCCCGGCTAGGCGCTCGCTGACCGGCACGCCGCCATCGGCGACGGGAAAGCCGCGATAGGCGGCTTGGCGATGCAGCGGCTTGGCGTAGTAGATCCCGGTCGGGATACCCTGCGCCTTGAGTGCGGCCGCGAGCGCGTCGCGCCGGCCCGGCGCCGGCCGGATCGTGTATTGCGCCCAGACCGAGGTCGCTTCGTTACCGACGCGCGGCACCGTGGCGACGCGATCAAGGCCCGCCGCATAACGCTGCGCCACCGCATTGCGCGCCACGATCTCCTCTGGAAAGATTTTGAGCTTTTCCAGCAGGATTGCCGCCTGGATCGTGTCGAGCCGGCCGGTGATGCCGATATGCAGGGCGTCGTATTTGTCGTTCGGACTCTCACCGTGCACGCGCAGGCTCCTGATGCGGGCGGCGAGCGCGTCGTCCTCGGTGAAAATGGCGCCGCCGTCGCCGTAGCAGGACAGCGGCTTGGCCGGAAAAAAGCTAGTCGCGGTAGCGCCGGCCAGCGTGCCGAGCTTGCGCCCGCGGTAGGTGGCGCCGAACGACTGGGCGGCATCGTCGAGCACCTCAAGGCCATGCGTGTTCGCGATGGCGGCGATGGCGGCGTGATCCGCCGGCAGACCGAACAGATCGACCGGAATGATCGCGCGCGGTTTCAGGCCGAGGCGCTTTGCGGTGGCAACCGCGCGCTCGCAGCTCGCCGGATCGAGATTAAAGGTGCCGTCCCGCACATCGGCCATAACCGGCGTCGCGCCGGCGAGCGCCACCACTTCGGCGGTTGCGCAGAAGGTGAAAGCGGGGCATATCACCGCATCGCCGCGCCCGATCTCCCAAGCCATCAGCACGAGGCGCAGCGCGTCAGTCCCGCTCGAACAAGCGATCGCATGGCGCGCGCCGCAGAACGCCGCCAGCTCCGCCTCGAGCGCGCGTACTTCCGGACCCTGCACGAACTGGCAATGCTCGAGTACCCGCGCAATCGCGTCATCAACCGCGCGGCCAAGCCGGCGGCGCTGCGCGGCGACGTCGATGAACGGAATCGGCCGCGCATCAAGGCGGGCATGCTTATTCATCTGGCGATCCTGACTCGATTCCGGCACGAAGGCAGGCGGCTTAGCCGACGACCCGCCGCGGGCCTTTGCGCTGCGTCGCGCTGGCGCGGCCGGCGCGCGCGTCGAGGCAGCGAATGGCGACTTCGAGACTCGCCACGCCTTCTTCGCCGGTGACGGCCGGCCTGCGGCCGCTGCGGACGGCACCGGCGAAAGCAAGCAGTTCGGCGCGCAACGGTTCGGCATAGCCGACGGAAAGGTGCCGCATCGAATAACTGCCGTCCGGCTGGAAGCCGAAACATTCGGTGACCTGCAACGTCAAGAGATCGCCGATCAGATATTTGTCCCGGGTGGCGACGTGGATGGTGCGCGCCTTGAACGGCGTCAGCCAGTTGGTGTTGATGTGCGCGAGTACGCCCGAGGCGGTGCGAAACTGCAATAGCGCGATGTCCTCGCGCTCGGCGACGGCGCTCGACAGTTGCGGCTGGATCTCGACGATCTCCGAATCGGTGAACCAGCGGATCAGGTCGATGTCATGCACCGCGAGATCGATCACGACGCCGACATTCGACATGCGCGGCGGAAACGGCCCGACGCGCGTGATGGCGATCGACAGGATGTCCTGGTCCTTGATCGCGCGCTTGATCGACTCGACCGCCGGGTTGAACCGCTCGACATGGCCGACCATCAGCGTCACGCCGGCGCGGCGGGCGGCGGCAACGATGGCGCGGCCTTCCTCCACCGTCGGAGCGATCGGCTTCTCGACCATGACGTGGATGCCGCGGGAGATGCATGCGAGCGCAATGTCGTGATGCAGGTGGGTCGGCGCCGCGATGGTCACCGCCTCGACGCCGGCGCGGATCAGCGCATCGATGTCGCTCATTTCGTCGCAGCCGAGCGTGCGGGCGACGAATTCCCTTTGCTTGCGGTCGGGATCGACGACTCCGACCAGATCGATACCGGCCATCTCGGCCAGGACGCGCGCGTGATTGCTGCCCATCACGCCGACGCCGATCACGCCTATCTTCAACGGACTGCCCGCACCCACCCCGCCAGCCTCACCCATGACCCGAAGGGCTCCCTCGACTTCCAACTTCGTCGCCCCGCCGCTCTCCCCTAGCATGGCGGAAGCCGACTGGCGACCCGGTCAGGACGGAAGGCGAACACGTTTTAATTCCGATGCTTACGGCCGACAATTGCCGGCGGAATGCGATTTCCGGCTTCACCCGTTAACCCTTCCGTGGCGCCTGCAACCCCTGGCGGGGTGCGGTATTATCCACAAAAGGCCCCATCATGCGCGCGTGCAGTCTTTTCATTTTAGTCGGCCTCGGCTTTGCCGCGCTTGGCGTGGCCGGCCACGCGGCCGCAGCCGGCGACGAACCGGCTTACGGACCTGAATTGGAGGGTTTCGAGTATCCATGGCCAGTTTCATATTTCTCCTTCACGTCCCAGGGCGAAGCAATGCGCATGGCCTACATGGACGTGAACCCCGCGGCTGCCGATAACGGCAACACCGTTGTCCTCCTGCACGGCAAGAATTTCTGCGCGGCGACTTGGCAGGAAACGATCGCGGTTCTCAGCAAGGCCGGCTACCGGGTGATCGCCATCGATCAGATCGGTTTCTGCAAATCGACCAAGCCGGCGCATTACCAGTTCACGTTCCAACAGCTTGCCGGCAATACCCGCGCGCTGCTCGCTTCGCTCGGCATCGACCGACCAATCATCATGGGCCATTCGATCGGCGGCATGCTCGCCATGCGTTATGCGCTGACTTTTGCCGACGCGGTCGACCGGCTGGTGCTGGTGGACCCGATCGGGCTGGAGGACTGGAAGGAGAAAGGTGTGCCGTGGCAAAGCGTCGACGCGTGGTACCTGACAGAGCTCAAAACCAGCGCCGACTCGATCCGCGAGTATCAGCGCGTGACCTATTATGCCGGCACGTGGGACTCAAACTATGAGCGCTGGGTGCAGATGCTGGCCGGGCTTTATCGGGGTTCGGGCCGCGACATCGTCGCCTGGAACGCGGCCCTGGTCGACGACATGGCGATGACGCAGCCGGTGTTCTACGAGTTCGAAAAAATCGCGGCGCCGGTTTTGTTGTTCATCGGCGACAAGGACAATACCGCGGTCGGGAAAAATCTGGCGCCGCCGGCTATTCGGCCCACATTGGGAAATTATCCGGTGCTCGGAAAGGAAGCCGCGGCGCGCATGCCGCATGCGCAACTGGTCGAATTTCCCGACCTGGGCCACGCTCCGCAAATCCAGGCCCCGGACGTCTTTCACAAAGCGCTGCTCGAAGCCCTGCAGAAATGACATGACGTTTCTTAACAACTAGTTTTCCGATTAGATCTCGGCAGCTTTTTCGTAGCACGTCTGGCCCGATTGAATTTACGAGGGTTTTTGGGGGCGCCGATACGTCTAGGCGGCGGCGAACGCCAATCCGGCGGGGCCGCCATGTTCTGCTTTTTTTTCAATGCATAAATAGCAATCGCGGGCGGTCACTTTTGCCCCTGCCGCGGCGATGACCAGCCCGCTGCGCCGGCCGGCGCCGGTCGGGTTTTTTTCGCGTCGCCAGCGCGGGCCATCGCTGCGCGAAAGCCGTATGACAGCGGTCGTTTTACGGGGTTGGTCGAAGCCGTCAGCGCATCGCCTCATGCGCGCCACTAGAGGTGAGCGCGGGGATGCGTCAAGCCTCCTCTCTCGCCGCCTCTTTGGTCCCCAAAAATAGCAAAAGCCGGGGTAACCAAATGGCAACGAATAGCCGCTAGGACGGGTCGGAAAATCGACCGCGATACAAACGGCTTGGGCGATCCATCGCCGGCTCAATCGACCGATTTTACACAAGGGAGCAAAGTAGCAATGCCGCGCGGATCAAAACCGGGCGAGCGGCGGGGCGGCCGGCAAAAGGGCACGCCGAACAAGCGAACCGCGCTCAAGCGGGCCCTCACTATTGCAACCCTCGACAGCGCCCACATCAGTCCGCTTGATTTGAACCTGGCGCTGATGCGCAACACTTCGCTGGCGCTTGAGTACCGGGTCACCGCGGCGCTCGAGGCGCTGCCCTATGTGCACGCCAGACTGCGACGACGGAGCACCGCCAGGCGGCCGGCCGAAAAGTCGCAAGCCCATGAGCATAAAGCCGATGAGCATAAAGCCGATGAGCATGAGGAAAACGAGCGCTGCCAACCCGGCGCCGACCGCCGAGCCTCCACCCAGATCGGCCCGCGGGTGCCGACCAAAAGGCTCGTCGTCGACGGGGAGTCACCGGACGCTGATATAACCCCGCTGCGGTTTCTGCAGCGGGTCATGTGGAACCCAAACGCGCCGGCGAAACTGCGGATCAAGATCACCGCGAAGATTACGCCCTATGTGCATTACAAGCCCGCCGGCCGGCCGGGCGAAGCCGAGCAGATCGCCGCTTCGGGACGCGCACGCGCGGTCGTCGTCAAGGATCAATTTGGCTACGATCCGGAACTCCTCAAGGAAATGATAACCGATGAAATCCGTTTGCGTCTGGAGCAGAAGGAGCGCGAGGTGACGGGCAAGGTATCGCCCGAAGAAGCCAAACTCATTGCCCGGATCAAACAGCGGCAACCGATTGCTCTTGCCGAAAGCTACACGGACAACGATCTCGAAATGGACGACGCCCGCCTGCGACAGCTGGACTCCAAACGAAAATCGAAGCAGGCCAATAGCAAGTTCACGGCCGAGGAGAAAGCCGAGTATGCGCATCTGCGCGCACGGGTGAAGATTTTCTCCCAGAGCCCGCGACTGGGCGATCTGCGCCCCCCACCCGATCGGCGCGTCGCCGACCTCGTGCAAGCCGGGAAACTTCGGGTCGGGCTCGGCCTTGGCAGTCCGGCACTGACCATGAGAGATCCCGTAGGTGGTGAACTGCGCGGGCCGGCACTGGAGCTTGCGCGCGCACTGGCGGAAAAGATCGGTATCGAGGTGCAAACCGTCGAATATCCGCGACCCGGTAATGTGCTGGACGACAAGGAGACTGACGCCTGGCACGTGACGTTTCTGCTGAGCGAACCGTCGCGAACCGCGGTGGCCGATTTCTCGCCTCCCTATCTGCAAAGTGATCTCACCTATTTGGTGCCGGCCGGCTCAACCATCCGCACCGTTGCGGACGCGAACCGGCCCGGCATTCGCATCGCGGTCTCGCGCGGCGACGCGCCGGAACGCTATCTGGCCCGCGTTCTGACGCCGGCTGAATTGGTACGTAACGACAATATCGCTCGCTGCATCGATCTGCTGCGCGCCGGGCAGGCTGACGCCTATGCGGCGCCGCGCAGCGTGGCAATGGCACTTGCACCGCAACTTCCCGGCGCGCGGGTATTGGAAGACGGTTTCGGCGCTATCTCGTATGTGGCGATGGTCCCCAAAGGTCACCCCGGGCGTCTGGCCTATGTCAGCGAATTCATCGAACAGGCCAAGGCCTCGGGATTGGTGCAGGAGATAATCGATCGCTTCGGCTTGCAAGGCGCCGAAGTGGCGCCACCGGTAAGACCAGTTCAGCGAATGCACCACCGCATGAGGCAAATGTGACGCTGGTGGCCCAGTAGCCATCCGATGCTCGTTGCCGACAGGCGGAAGTCCGCGGCATCACCATCGATCATCCGATCCTGACCAAAACACCCGTGAAGAAAATATTTGAAGCGGGAATGCCGCTTCAGTTCACAGGTCGCAGACGGGTCAAACGCAGATATGGCGGCTCGACGATGTGATGTCCGCTCCTCCCCCGGGAGCAGACTCTCGCCGGTCCGCTTGGCACGTCGGCTTTGGGCCATTAACAGGCTCTCGCCACTTTATTCGATCACGTCGTCGGGCGGGCCACCAATGTTTGGCACGGTGTTCGCTCGCGGTACCCATAATCGAGCAGCGTGGTAGTGACCGGTCCGTCTCGGATACGCCGCACTTTGGCTCCCATATTGGCAGGGGGTCTTTCGGTGCATCCTGGCGGTTAGGTAAAAAATGACGGATTCGCATCAGACGGCGCGCCGGGCAGGACGCGGGTATTTCGAATATATTGCTCAGGTCTGCCTCGCGACGCTTGGTCTCGCATGTGCTGGCCCGGCCGCATTTGCAGCGGACAAGCCGCCGCTAAATCCCGATCCGCCGTCGTCGCTCACGACGACATCGCGGGTTTCGGCGACTATCGAATTCGACCTGCCCGCGCTGGCCTCCGCGATCGAGCGCGATATCCCGCGGCGCCTCGCCACCATCAACGAAGAGGTCAGTTGCGTGCATCGGCGCGTGCTGGGTTTCAGGGTCAATGCCAATTGCGACATCTACGGCTATATCGAGCGGACCGGGCCGGTCTCGCTGTATGGTCGTGGTGACCGTATCATTGGCGCCACTCCGATCTACGGCGCGGTGGAAGGTCAGGGCGCGAACCGCTTCACCGCGCGTATCCGCGGCGAGACCGAAGCCAGCGCTATCGTCGAGGCCGAAGCCCGTCCACAATTGCGCCGCGACTGGTCGCTAGACCTAAACTTCAGCAACGGCTTTCACTGGAACGAGCAGCCTTATCTCCACGTTCTCGGCCGTGATATCGCGCTCGCAAAATATGCCGAGCCGCGCATACGCGCGCAATTGGCGAAGGTCCGGTCGCGGGCCGACGCTGCGGCGCGGAGGATCGATCTGCACGGCAAGGCGGCAGCCGCCTGGCAACGGGCTTTCGAGCCGATCAAGCTCGCCGACGAGCCGCAAGTGTGGTTGCAGCTGGCGCCGCAAAGTGCCGCCTTTGCCGGCGTTCGCGCCAACGCAAAAGTCCTTTCGGGATCTCTTGAGCTTTCAGGTTCTGCCGAGACTTTTGTAGGCGAGGCACCGCCCCTCGTTAGCCCGACGCCACTGCCGCCGCTTGGCACGGACGTCACCGCACCGGGCTCATTCGATGTCATTCTCCCGGTGCACATCGGTTACGACACGTTGCGCGATAAGATCATGCAGGTGATTGGCGCCACCGCGCCGAAGGGGGAGAAAACCATCCGCGAGGTTCAAGTCTATCCGTCCTCGGGCAAGCTCGTGGTCGGATTGCGCGTGGCAACATCCTCCGATACTGACGCCAACGCAGGCGAATGGACCTATCTTTCCGCCACGCCAAATGTCGATTCGGAAAAGCAGACGGTTCAGCTCTCCGATCTCGCTGGCTACGGCGCGGACGTCAACACAATCGGGGCCATGCTTGGCGACGACAATCTGCTCGGACACTTGCAACAACAGACCAATATCAGTTACGGCGTCGCCTATCAGAACCTGCTGACTGCCGCCAACCAGCGGCTGACGCGGCCTTTGAAGAACGGTTTTCGTATGGAAGGAAAGCTGACGTCGGCGAAACTCGAAAAGGTCTTGCTGCTGGGTGATGGCTTAAGCGTCGCGCTTCGTGCCAGCGGCGAACTGAAAATCTTGTACGGACTCTGATGTTCGTGGGTGGTCTCACATTGCGCCGCGCCAAACTTCACCTTTTGCCGCGCCGCTGCGGATTCGCTCTGGTCGCCGTCCTCTGCGGCATCATTGGCTTTGCCAGCGCCGTAATGGCGCAGACAACTTTCTATCGAGCGCCGCCATCGGTCGTCGCTGGCGCTCCGGGCACGCTCGTCCGGCAGGAGCCGATCGATGGCGCGCCGCTCGGCGCTGCGGCCTATCGCGTGCTGTACCGCTCGACCGGGTTGGACGACAAGCCGATCCTGGTTTCAGGCATCGTGATCGTGCCGCGAGGTCCGCCGCCGCCCGGCGGCCGCCCGGTCGTTGCCTGGGCACATCCGACTTCCGGGATCGTGCCGCGCTGCGCGCCTTCGCTTGCGATCTTTATCTTCCAGCAGATCCAAGGTCTGCGCTCCATGGTCGAGCGCGGCTACGTGGTCGCGGCGACGGATTATCCGGGGCTGGGTACGCCGGGACCCCATCCCTACCTTGTCGGGGTGAGCGAAGCGCGCGCGGTGATCGACTCGGTGCGCGTTGCGGGCTCTTTGTCCGGCGCGGGCGGCGGGACAAGGTTCGTGGTCTGGGGCCATTCGCAAGGCGGGCAGGCTGCGCTTTTCACCGGAATGATCGCGAAGACTTATGCACCCGAACTTACACTTCTCGGCGTCGCCGCTGCTGCCCCTGCCACGGATCTTGCGACCTTGATGAACGACGACATCGATACAGTCGGCGGCAGGAACATAACGGCGATGACACTTTGGTCATGGCAGAGGGTCTATGGTGCGGCTATGGACAAGATTGTCGACATCCGCGCTGTGCCCGTGATCAATCGCCTTGCCCAGGAATGCGTCGAAGGGCCCTTCGACCTCACCATGCGTCAGCGCACCGAAAAGCCACTGGAGCGGTATTTCCTGAGCGTCAAGCGTCCTGCCGATTTAGAACCCTGGCATTCGCTGCTGGCCAAGAACACGCCCGACACATTACTCCCCGAGATTCCTGTTTTTGTCGCGCAGGGGGCGCTGGATCTCATTGTTCATCCGAAAGTCACACAGGATTATGTCGCCACGCTCTGCAGCGCCGGCAGCAAGGTTAGAATGCTAAACTTACCGAACATCGGCCATGGCAGGGCAGCCCAAGCCAGCGCGCTTTCGGCAGTCGATTGGATGACAGACCGATTTGCCGGCAAATCACCCCCCGACGATTGTCGGAGATAAACAGAGCACAAATCGAATTTCCCCTAAACTATCTATCTGCATGACGATACGCGGAGCAACGATGACGATGCGACGTCGCGAGTTCTTGACCGCAGGTGCTACGGCCGCAGCCGCGGTAGCGCTGTCGGTTGATGGAACAGCTCGGGAATCCGCCGCCGGCGAGGACCACCCAGTCGGTGACTTTATCCTGCGACGCATCGCAAACGGCCTGCAGATTCTCCACAAGGATAAATCTGACCGCGTCCTCTGGGAGACCGTGCCGGACGGCACCTTCATCACCGCCGAGACTGCGCTGGCCGACATCAAGGATTTCGGCACGCCGATGGGCTTCTTTTCGATCTCCGACTCAGTATCAGCTTCTTACGGGAAACCAACGATCGACAAGATCGAGGTTGCGGGCGACACAGCCACGGTGTCCGGAAAGCTCACGGGAGTTGCGGGTAGCGTTCAATATAAGCTCGCATTCGAAGCCTTCTCGAGGACGACCTTACGCTTCATCATCAGCGCCGAAGGATCGAAGACGTCGAACATAAACCGCATCACTCTGCAAACTGCTTCGGTCGCCGACGAGGGATTTTTCGGCTTCGGTGAACAGCTCACTTATTTCAATCAGAAAGGTCACATCCTGCCGATCGTCGTGCAGGAGCATGGTGTCGGTCGAGGCCGACCGATCGTCACGCAATTCGTCGATCTGTTTGCCAGCCAGGGCGGAGGAAATCCGTACATCACTGAAGCCCCGGCTCCGCATTTCGTGACAAGTCGCTTGCGGTCGATGTATCTCGAGAACTCGGAATACAGCACGTTTGATATGCGGATGTTCGATCGGGTCGTCATCAAGGTCTGGTCGGGGACCATGACTGGCCGTATTCTGTACGGAGAGACGCCGCTCGACCTCATCGAATCCTATACCGAATATTCCGGCCGAATGCGCCCGTTGCCAGACTGGGTGCATTCGGGCGTTATCCTTGGTGTTGTCGGGGGCACGGCTGCGGTGCGTGCTAAGCTCGATAACGCACGTAAGGCCAACATCCCTGTAGCCGGGCTTTGGATCCAGGACTGGGTCGGTATTCGCATCACACCGGTTGGCACGCAGCTGTGGTGGAACTGGCAGCTCGACGAGACGTATTATCCCGGCTGGAAGGAACTCGTGGCCGACCTCGAAAGCCAAGGCGGCCGAATGCTGATCTACATCAACCCATTTCTAAGCACTGAACCGAGTCACGATTCGCTTTTCGCTGAGGCGAAAGCAAAGGGCTACCTCGTCAAGAATGCCGACGGTACGCCGTTCCTTAACAAGAATTCGAATTTCTACGCGGCGCTGCTTGACCTCAGCAACCCTGAGGCGCGTGCCTGGATCAAGGACGTCATCAAGACGGAGATGATTGGAAAGGCCGGTGCCTCAGGATGGATGAACGACTTCGGCGAAGCGATGCCATTCAACGGCAGGATCCATGAGGGCGACCCTGCGGAATGGCACAACCGCTACCCTGAGGAGTGGGCGCGGGTAGCGCGCGAGGCGATCGAAGAATCGGGACGGGGTGACGAGATCGTATTTTTCAATCGCTCCGGCTTCACACGCAGTCCAGCCTACGCGACGCTCTTCTGGCTCGGGGATCAGCTTCAAAGCTGGGACGAGTACAGCGGCATCAAAACGGCGGTCGTCGGCCTTCTCTCGGGCGGCGTATCAGGCTTCAGCTTGCTGCATAGCGATGTGGGCGGTTATGACAGTTTCCAGTTCAAGCTCCTTGGCAAGGAAATACCCATTCTCGCACGCACACCGGAGCTGCTGATGCGGTGGACGGAATTGAACGCCTTTACGGCAGTCTTGCGTACCCACGAGGGGCTTGAACCGTCGGTCGCAACCCAATTCGATGCGAGCCCAGAGACATTGGCTCATATGGAACGCTTCGCCAAGGTCTACAAAGGCCTGTCATCCTACCGCAAACGGCTCGTGGCCGAAGCTGCAGAGCGCGGCTATCCGGTCGTAAGACACTTATTCCTACATTTTCCTGACGATCCAAACACGCACGGCCTGCGATATCAGTTTCTGCTCGGGCCCGATCTGATGGTCGCGCCCGTGCTCGACAAAGGCGCTGAGGCCGTCGAAGTCTATTTTCCGAGCGATAGCGAATGGGTTGATCTATGGACCCGCACCGACGCAGGAAATCCGGGCCATTGGGCTAAGATGCCCGCTCCGCTTTCGAAGCCGGCGGCCTTCATCCGCAAGGGGTCTCCTTCCAGCGCTGCAATCGAGGAGGGCTTGAAGTCTGTCGGCCTCTTTACCTGAAGAGACATGAGCGATCGTCCGAAACCGGTCATTAGGCGACGTTCCTCGGCTTCGCCGTGATGTTCATCGCTGCCAATGAATATTGTGATCTATGTCGCCCTCGGTATTCATATTCCGTGCCGTTGGAGTTTGCGAAGCTTTCTGTAACTTTATGGTGGCGGTAGTTTCAATCTGACCAATGGTATTCTGCAAGGTAACGATCGCTCCGTCTTCGGCAGGAACGGGCAATGGCCGCGCGCGGTAGGTGGTCGGCGAGATGAAAAAAAGAGCGAACCCGACCCACGGCGGTCAAAACGTCCAGAACGTGTTCCGTTCTGCTCCCTCGACCTCACTCTCCTGCCCGCCAGCGCTAGAAGCTGGTTAGGGGTGATGCCACTGCTGCGACGCACACTCCATGTCGGAGATGGGTCAACAGCGGACTAATGCGCTGCAACAAAATGAACGGCGAGGAGCAGAACTACCGCGCTTCTCTTAATTCACTGAGCGCAAAAGAAAGACTGCCTCACGGCGGTTTCTCCAAAATCAGATTGGCTGTATTGGCTCAGGCGACAGCCCTCCCGGAGCCGGTCGCGGGGTTAGCGCGGCTTCACGGTCGAGGCGCTCTAGCGCCGCGATGGCGAGCCGCAAGTCGGCAGCGAGCCACGGTTCACCCGCGTCCTGCGCTTGCTGCACTCTGCTCCGCAATTTGTGAATGACGTCAACGGTTGGCGGCTCAGTTAAATTTTTTGGCCTCAATTTATCGAGCTCGACATCAGCGTCTTCTGCCGCACGAAGACGCCTCCAATTTTGTATCCGGCAGTAGATTTCAATAACGACGATTAGCACTAGAACTGGCCCTAGACCTAGAACTGCCGCCAAAATCGCAAAGCCCCCGAGCAGGAAGACCGCGATGACCGTTATTACGGCGAAGATCAAGTAAAGGAATTTGCGCGTGAAGTTATCGCTAGCGATGTCAGCCTTTACTCCGTCGGAATATTCGCCCATTTTGTGCTCGCGGCTTCCCGATCTATCTAGCACTTTCGCAGATTTCAAACGGAGGCACTACCCTAATTTGGGGAGCGGCGGAAGCGCGACCAAGCAAGCTGCAACAACCAGAAAGTAAGCCAGTAAACAGCCAAGGTCCCAGTAAAATCGCGCCTCGCCAATACCAAGTGTGGGTCATCTGCGTCGTTTGATGCATCCGGCAGCGACTTCCGCCCTTACCCTGAGCGTTGCTTGCGCTGCAATATTCGACGAAACTGGGGGCCAGGAAGAGACGCTTCGTGTGAAGACCAAAGCGGGAGTTGGTCGTCCAACGCGATGCCCTTCACCCGCTGCTCTTCACCACCCCTGCATACTTTTCTTAGAAGCCGATTTTGAGCGTAACTTTTTTAGACCTTTTTTCGAAAACGTGTTGATGTCAGTCCCTTGTTTATAAGAGAATGATATTGATGCCGGACCAGGGTTCGTAGTTTGAGGTGGCGCGCTCTTACAATTGACTGTTGACGGCCCCCTGGCCAGACCGGTTGCAAAGCTCGCGCCGAGGCGGGAGTATCACCATGCTTTTCGTTTTGATTCACGTGCTGATCATCTGCATTATCGGTGCGATCTTATTCTGGGTTATCGACAGGTTCGTGCGCGATGGACGGCTAGGAAATTTGCTCAAAATCCTAGTGGTCCTGGTTTGCCTCGCGGCAATCCTACAGCGGGTGCTGCCATTGCTTGGCGTAGGATTTTAGCAAAAATTGCCGCGCTCACGTTGGTTCGCCGTAACAGCAAATTGAGGCGGCTGATCAATGCTGCCAGTTCAAGCGGCGACGACCCGCTTCCGCAAGAGGACTTTGGATTTTACAGCGCCGCATTTCGAGCATTCGAACTTGTAAGACCGCAAGGTCGCGGCGAGTCGGATGTCGTTCAATAATAGCGTGCTTGGTTGGCTTCCGGCACTTTGGGCAGGTGTCATTCATGAAAAGATCAAAAGACTCAAAAAGACATGGGCCTTGCGTGAGTTTACCAAGCCGAAAGTAATCGGCCGACATCGTACGTCAACGCACCGACGATGCACGCCGCAAACCCGCTACCGACCATGACGACTATGACGGCCGAATTCAAACGGGCGAGCATTTGTTTGTCGACGAAATGAACTCTTTCGACGATCCGGGCCATGCAAGGTATATAGCGCAGCGCTTGACCGCTTGTAAGCCAGCACAAAGGTGTCCTGCGTGCTCGCGCGCCCGAGAAATATTTTTTGCAACGGGCAAACGGCGGCTCCCGATGCCAGAACCGCAGGTATAAAGCGCCCTGGCTATGATCGGATACCCTCGCCTGACAAAGCCAAAGACCCCTGCAAGGGGGACCTTGCCGGGGTCTTCAGACGCATACAGCGCAGGCGCACGAGGGGCTCGGGGGCGAGGGGAGCGCCTGTGCCGCGCCTACAACTTTGCGCCCAGCGCTTCCCAAATCTGTACCGAATTGCTCACTTCGGCGAGCGGTGGATAACTTAGTGGCGCTCGACCCGGCGATCGTCACGGTGATGGCGGTGATGCCGGTGTCGCTCGCCAACGCCAACGCCGACAGGGCCGACCTCAACTCCGACGTCTGCCGCGACGATCATCGGTTTGTCACCGGCGCTCAAAGAGCCGGCAAATGCCGGCATCGTCAGGAGCGGAACAACAAAAACGGCGAGTAAAGCATTCTTCATAACATTCTCCTTGGGCTGGGACGCTTGCCGTCCCGCTGCTCAGCAGACTGCGCGTTTGGTGTCCCTGTAGTCTGTATAGAATTGACCAGCACGCTATCTGGAACAATGCTTCGATGAGGGCGTTGCCCCAGACACCAAACAAATAAATAACGAGGACGGTAATGGACAAAGATCGAATCAAAGGCTCGGCCGAGCAGGCCAAAGGAGCGGTGAAAGAGACCGCCGGCAAGATTTTTGGCGACAAGAAGCTGGAAACCGATGGCAAGACCGACAAGGCTGCCGGCAAAGTGCAAAACGCGATCGGTGGATTAAAGGATGCGGTGCGCGGTAAATAACGCCAGCACCATCAAAGGAGACTTCCCATGGAATTGATCCTGATTATCGTTGTACTGGTGCTGCTGTTCGGCGGCGGCGGATACTTTGGTCGCAGCCGAGGTTTTTGGTGATCGAACGTATTCCTGAGAACTTCCGGGAGCTTGCCGTGGAGGCCGATCAACCTGCTCGGCCGAGCGCACCGAGCCGCTGAAGTGCCTCGGCCGCCAGCTTCAAGGTAGCTCATCGACGGGAGGTTCTTGACAGAGCGTCGTTCCGCGCGAGGCGGAACAATCTTCTCGCGCATCGATTCGCGCCAACCTTAGCATTCCGCCGAAGCATCCCCGCGTTAGCGACCGCTTGTTAGCGCCTGGCTTCGCTTCCTGGCTGCTGTTCTGATCACGTTTTGTGTTCATTCGGATATCTGATGTTGGGCTACGGCGTTTAGTAACTATGTGAAGGCTAAAGGCGACCGCACCGGCGTCCAAAGGTGGCTCCGTTCGCGGTGACCTATAGGCATCCGACGAGCGCTTTAGGGCATCTGGTCTGGAGGTCCCCAATTGAACCGCCCTAAATCCAAAGGATAAGAGTGACACTATGGCTGCGACCACCCGTACCGCAACTTCGAAGCCCGCTAGCTCCCCAATGACCGACGCCCCGCAGGCATTTCGCGAGATGGCCGAAACCGGCACCGCGCAAGCCAAAGAGGCCTACGAGAAGATGAACACGGCCACAGCTGAGGCGACCGATCTCATCAGGCAAAGCTGTTCGACGGCTGTTGAGGGCGCCCAAGTCTATAACAGCAAGCTCCTCGAATTTGCTCAAACAAACCTCAAGGTTGCCTTCGACTTTGCCCAAAAGCTGTTGGCCGTGAAGTCGCCTTCTGAGTTCATGGAGCTATCGACCGAACATGCACGAAAGCAGCTTGAGATTCTGACGGAGCAGACCAAGGAACTAGCCGCGCTCGGTCAGAAGGTCACGCTCGCGACGGCAGAGCCGCTCAAGACCGGCGTCACAAAGACATTCAGCCACGCCGCCTGAAGTTACGCCGATGTCCGCGTTGTTCGAAGCCCGGGGTTTTCACCCGGGCTTCAGCATCCGCTTGGACGAAAGGCATCGATTTCACGTCGGCTTTCCATTCAATTTCCGACGTTGCTGCTCCGCGCCGAACCGACGCGAAGGGTCATAAGCTGCCACGCGCACTAACCAGAAGAGCGGCTGCTATAAGCGGTCGTCTCCCCAGACTTGCACTCCTTGAGCCTCACCTTCTGTGAGGCTCTTTTTTGGCCGGCTGAGTCGGCGGCTTCGTTTCTTATGCAGTAGCGCAACGGTGTTATGACAAATAGAAGTGAGCGATTTCGCTCAGACGACTACTGCCGTGGAGCGCATTAAAGACCAATGCCCACACCAAGAGTGAAATATATCCTGTCACCAAGCGAGATTCCTGCCGGATTGAAGTACGTGCTGGTCATGTTTGGCGAAAAATACGAACAAACGAGACATCCCCTTGGCCTGACCATTACGGTCGCCCGACAAAAGTCAAAGACTGTCAGCGAGCTTTCCTTCTTGACGGCCGTTCACACCGCCGCGAATCTTGGTAAGCAGGAAGGCATTTCGGCGATTTTTGCGTGCAAATAGTCCGACGATTAAAACGCGTGCTGTCCGCGCCCATGCTTCGCCTTCGAATCACAAACAGACGTGAGGCAGTCAAGTAATAAGTCTGCTTCACCCGCAAATAACAGACGTTGACGGTCGGCTCTTCCGCGTCCGCTTCGGGCCACAACAGACATCACGACTCCGCCTAGCGTCGCAGCCGGTCCGCTTTGTGACCTAACTGTGACATTCTAACTGTCACAGTTACGCCTGGTGTCCTTTTTTGTGGCAAAGCCGCGTCTAACAAATGGCCAGCACCCGTTAGTGCGGCCCATTTCGCAGCTACGAACTGGGTAACATTTAATCTGAGGCTTGGCCCCAGAAACGCCGGGGCTAATGACAGTTCTTTCGTGGATGAGCCTGGAAATTTGTGTGGGGAAGCCCCGCGCTGTGATGCACGTCACACCCCCGGTCATCGCACAGCGGTAGCGTTTCGGGAAATGGAGGCGGCTATGAGCAATACGAACGTAACTGTCACACTACCTGAACAAAAGACCGTGCCGCAAACGCCAATTGCGGAGCTTGTTCATCACGTCAGGCCGGCAGCAGTATTAGCCTTTGGTCTAATCACGACCGTGGCTTGGATCGGCCTTCTGGGGTATGTGCTGATTAAACTGCTTTGACTGAAAGGGCGCGATTGCTCGTCGATCAGCCACGGCGGCGTGGCCACGGCCCGCGCAGAATTGCTATTTATCATAGAGACATGCGCTACGCCCGTCTGGAAGACGGACATTTGCAACGCACGGACGGTAAGGGATCTTCTTTTCTTGGTCTGGAGTTATTCTCAGAACATAAGCGTCTTTTGCCGCAGTTGGCTTCTTGGTAGATTGGTCAGGGGGTTTCTCAGGGGCGCGCTGATCGCTTTGGGCGTACCCAATCGAGACAATTGCAAGAGTGACAAAAGCCGACACTGCGGTGATGATTACTGAGCGCATGGTGCTCTCCCCCAGGATCCTTCCCCGCAAACCTACTTTACTACAACTGAGGCTGCCTATGTTCTCCATTCGCACGGCCGCGCGGGCCTAGTGCCGCAACGGGTCATCTGTGAGGCTTCGGGGACTAGATGACGACTTCAGGCTTACTTCCGCCAGGTCTCGGCGCGAATCGCGTGCCCTCTCGTGATGACTTTGATCTTACTCCGCAAGCATTGATGTTCGCCTTTGCATGTCAGCTTTGGGGCCTAGCTGCCACGCGACCTAATCAGAGGCGCAGCTGCCGCACCCCCGAAAACTGACGCCGCAATCATTGACGCGATCCATCGCGGTAGCGCCTTGCCCATCTCTGCAGGTTTTCTAATAATTCGCGCTCGGCATGGGCGAACGGCATGGCCTTGTTACCGCTTTACGACGTCGATCCGCTGCAGGGCAAGACAACCCCCTACGTCAACTATGGTTTGATCGCGGCAAACGTTGTCGTCGGGATCGTCGTGTTCAGTCTTCCGCCCGAGCAGTACCAAGCGCTCCTCAACGTCCTCGGGTTGGTTCCCGCCTCCGAGCTTCGGGAGGTTCCGCGGCTCGGACTTTTTCCGCGCGATCTTGCCCTTTTCACCGCGATGTTCCTGCATGTGGGCTGGCTGCATCTTGCGGGCAATATGTGGTTTCTCTGGATTTTTGGCGACAATATCGAGGACGCGCTCGGCCACCTGCGGTATTTTGTATTTTACATTCTATGCGGCCTTGTCGCCTCGGCGGTCTTCGTATTCAGCGCGCCGCACCTTGAAACTCCAGAGGTGGGTGCTTCCGGTGCGATCGCCGGCGTGATGGCCGCCTATCTCATGATCCGGCCATGCGCCAAGATCGAGGTGCTGCTGTTTGTTTGGCCGGTCGCCATTCGGGCCTATTGGGTCATCGGGGTTTGGATCGTCTTGCAGCTCTTAAGCGTCACCGGCACCGACAACGACGGCGTCGCCTACTGGGCCCATATCGGCGGGACCGCCTGCGGCGCCTTTCTCATCGTGGTAATGCGGCCGCCGCACATTCGTCTGTTCGAGTGCATCTCCTCAACGAAGGGCGTCAGCGAGGGCGCGATTTGACTTCGCACGGCGCGCTACCGATTATCGGCTTCCTGTTGTCTCGGAATGGCGAAGTTCCCCATCGATGCGAATCTGCGTCTTAATCGTCGTTGCCGGGCACATCTTCGCGCTCGCCTCGCAATCCGCTTTGGCCGTGGAACAAATCAAAACGTGCTCGTACGGGTGGATCACACTCGACAGCTTCAAAGATCACGTCGCCGAGCTGCGCAAGTCCGGCCGTTATACCGCCGCAGATATCGACGAGCTGATCAACAAAGAGCGGCAAGGCGGTCCGCATTTTTTTTCATCGCAGATCGTCATCAAGCAAGAGCAGTCGGCCTCCGGAGACTTCGATCTTAATCTATTCCAGGGCTTTTCAGACCCGCTGGCAAAATACCGGCGCCTGCAAGCGTGGGCGTGCACCGCCGACAACTATCCCATCGCGTATTTTGTCGGTTTCAGGGTGAGAGCGATCCGGCACGGCGCCATATTCGTGTCGCGCGAGAATGGCACAGTGAATGTAATCTCGCTGAAACACTCGGATCCCGATCTGGACAAACAGACCAGCGTCAAGGATTTTCGCAGCGGCGCGGTCCTGTGTCAGGATATCGGCACGGGTTGCGTCAACACTATATTTTACGGGCGGTGGTGAGCCGCTCCGGCGTGCACGGGGTGTCACCGCCGGCGTGGTTAAACCTGTTGCCTCGCATCGACGTCCCGCGAGACCATCGCCGGGTTCTCCACGCCACCCGGCGGCGATGCGAAAGAGAACACGTTGCCCAAATAGGCGGTGTCCACATCCAGCTCGTTTAACGGTCCATCCGTCTCATGTCCCGGCGGCTGGAAGTGTCGAAATCCGCACGCGCTCAAGAAAGCAATCATCTCCAGCACTGCCCCGCGTTCGCGCCGCTCCACGAAAGCGGTGCCCCATTCCCATATAATCAGGGCGACCCGGCCGCCGCTCAGCACCGATTTGGCTCCGGCAATGATCTGCGGCTCGAACCCTTCCGCGTCGATCTTGAGAACCACGCGGCGTTCGGCATCCTTTTGCAAATGCGCCAACGCGGTATCCAGCGTCACCACCGGAACCCATTTCGTCGGCCCCCTTATTGCATTCGACGGCAGACCAACACCGCGGATACTGTGACCCATCGTGGAGTTCGTCGTCAGCGGCGCCAGGTCGTTTTGACTTCCGCAGGCGGCGCAGATGACCGTGACGACGTCCGTCAAATTATTTTTTGCAACATTTTCCGAAAGTATCAGTGCATTCACGAGTTCCGGTTCGAACGAAATGACTTCAATGCCTCCGGCAGGATGCGTCGCGGCTTGGAGGGTGAAGAGACCCCAGTGTGCGCCGACATCCACAAACAGGTCCCCTCGCCGCAACGTTCGCTCGATGAGATTTCGCGTCGGCGGCTCATATCCCTTGCCGGATTCGTTGACCGCCAGGTTTTGTGCACCGACATCGGTGCCAAGATAGCTAGGGAAGCTCAAATTGAAGCGTGGCGACTGGTCGGGGCGTTTAAGCGAAGAAGGCAGGATCGCCCAGCCGTTCGCCGTTTTGAGACTTAAGTTCGGCTCTGAATTCATGGCGCGCCGTCTGGTCAATGGTAGTTATCGGCCGCCGCGAGTGGGTTTCGCGCGGTGCGCGAATCAGGCAGCCCGGGCGAATTATATACGTCGAGCCTTCGCCGGACGCCCCTCCGACCCGAATGTCGCCGTGTCTCATCTAAGAACGGCCTGACCGTCGCGCCGGCTTTTCCCGTGCAACGTAGCGCCTCAGTTTGATTGCGGGTTGGCCGACGAATCATCACAAATCGAGGCCTGTATTGTGCATGATGGCCCGGTTTTGCCCGGCCATTTTTCGCATTGGGAAAGAGCCTGCGTTTTCGCTGCATCTACGGTTGCGGCGGTGGCCCAGCCAACGCCTGACGCCGGCGTTGTTTGATTCCCGTTTGATGCGACGGCGACACACTGATTGTTGAAAACAGCGACGATCTTGCACGCTTGTTGCGCCTTGGTCACATTGCCCGTGGGGATTTTATTGTTGGATTTATCAATCCCCTGACAAAGTTGCATGGCCGCCGTTTGGTCGTTCTCCCCGGTGGCCATGCCAAAAACATATCCGGTCGTATAGGGCCCCCCGGCCGGAAGCCCGAGGGCCAACGCGCCCTCCGCTCTACCGAAATCCGGCCAAAGAAGGATTTGGCACAACAAGATTGCAATTAGCGCAAGAGTTACTTTCATTCTTCTCCCCGCACCGACGTTGACTCGCCCGGAATCACAAGAACATCGCCGCGCTGTCGCTGCCCTCCTCCCAGACGTTCAAGGCGGCTTCCCAAAGCACGAGCTTGCTGCCGCGGTATTGCCAGAACTCGGCGCCGCGGCCGAGCATGTGCTTGCCGGTCTTTACGTCGTCCCAGGACGCCGTGTAGGTGGCGCCGATCTTGAAGCCTTCGACCATGAACAAAGTCTTCTTAAGCCGGTAATTCCTTTGCCGGGCAAAGCGCGCCCGCAGGAATATTTCCGCCGCTGACTTGCCGCTTATTTCCGGGATGCCGGCAAAGCGGATGACGACATCGTCGGCGTAGCGGCCAAGGATCGCGTCGATATCGCCGCCATTGAAGGTGTCTTCCGCCCGCTGCACGATCTTCAGCGCTTCGTCCCAACCAAAGCCCTGCTGCGCCGTGACGTTCATGGCACTTCCTTACCCGCGAACCTTCCGGAACGCGTTCTTCGTCGCGACCTTGTCGCCAATGAATTGCAATAGATCGCAACCGGCTGTGCGCACGAGCTTGCCGCTCGCGTCGGAGGCGACGAAGTCCCATTCGAAGGTGCCGATATCGCCGGCCACGGCAACTTTCAGGTTTTCGAACTTGCCGTTGGGGAAACGATCGAAGAAGGCGCGCACCCCACGGCGGATCTCTTCCCGGCCGATGTAGCTTCGGCCGAGGTGATCGGGCCCGACGGAAGCGTGGTAGGCGCCGTCGTCGGCGAAAAAGCTCGCAACAAGGTCAGCGTCGTGGCTGTTCCAGGCAGCGCCGAATTCGGCCGCCCGCTCGCGCGTCATTTTCGCACCCATGCCCGTCCTCCCCGGCTGGCGTTATGGGGACGATCTTAGCGAATTGGCTTGGTTTCGCCATTTCCCTGCAAGCAGGGAATTTCGGTATTATTGCGCGAGCGCCACTAACCGGGCTTAAACCCGAACAGTGACGGGAAAGCCCTAGTGCCCGGTGGCGTGCGAGCTTGCGTTCAAGGTCGTGAACGTGCCCGCCGATTTCGGCGCGCTTGCCTCTCAGGGCGGTGACGACGAAAGGTTCGGCCATTGCCTATTTGTGCTATCTGGCTACACTAAAGGCTCTTGTACGACCCCCTGGACCCCGGCTGGTTTCCCGCTAGCCGGGGTTTTCTTTTGCGCAGATAGCTGGGAATTTTCGGCGACTAGCATGGAGCCGCCCAGGTCGAACTCGCCGCCGAATTTGGCCACGAACGTCCAGCGCGGCGTCAGAAAGACTTCGGCGCAGGCCGAGGCGCGCGCCCGGTTGCCTCGCTAGTTGCAAGTCGCATCGTCATCGTCGGTATCATCGACAATTTTTGACGCGCCGCTGACCGGGCTCGTGCATATCTCGCCATCCGATTTTCCGCGGATGCTGCCAGAGCAATGGGCTGAGAAAGTTGAGCCATCAGCCAATTTGTAAATGCAGGTGATAGAGCAGCTAACATCATCGGTGTAGGGATTGTGACCACTTATTGTGTACTGTTTGCCGTCTTGCGACCAGTCGCACGTATATTCCACATCCGACGCGTCTGCTGCGACTGCTAAAGCAGGCATCGCAATGGTGAGAAGAAACGTTGCAAGGCTTTTCATTTTTGCGCCCCCTTGTACCGACTGCACGCCGGCGCAGTAGCCGCGCTTGTCGGGTTCAGCGTCGGTAGTCTTGCCGACGACCCAATAGCGGTCAACATCTGTTTAGCATCGCCGTAGCAACGTGCTGCGGTCCCCAGTGACGACGAACTTGCTATAAGCCCACGCCGTATCAGGATAGGATTTAGCATCTGAGTCGCGCGGTGCTGGGTTTTCATTCGTCTGTGGAACTATTTCGGGGCGGCGTTCCTTGCGGAGGGCGCGCTGGTGCGACACTTCTTTATTTTGACCGCACTGATGCTGGCCGCGTGCGCTCTGCCGGGCGCATCGGGTACCAACAGCTTCATGAGCGCATTTCACCCGACACAGGAATTTTGCGACTCACGGGGACTAACGCTCGATGCGACTACAAAGCAATGTGTAACGGCTGCGAAGAAGCCGCCGGCGGCGGAACCGGCAACGAGATAATTGCCTCAAGTCGTTCCAGTGCCGTCACAGGCGGTATCAGGAAATCCAGCACCAATGGCACCTGCGCAACCACCGCCGCAGCAGCGCCAGCGGGTCAGCCCAACCCTGCCAATCGAGCCTGATGCGGTGATTCATCCCAAACTCGCACAGGACTTTGAGCTGCTGTCCGAACTCGTCCATTTTGTGAGAGCAAGTGGCTATCGGTGCGACAGCATCAGCGCGCTTGAGCCGCTTCCACCTTCTCGCGGATTTAAATTGGCATGCAATCGCTCCAACTATAACTATGCGATCGAGAATAAAGACGGCCGCTCGATCGTGACTGCGCAGTAAGGCAGCTGCCGGGCGTCAACAGCGAGATTACGCGCCGCTTTCTAAACCTTGCTGATATTGATAATGGCGCCTTCGAGCGTCTTGGCCGCTACGAGACCGCATTGTGGCGGCAAGTCGCCCAGATCATCTTCACGCTGGAATTCTTACGTCGACGGACACAGGGTTTGTCGCCTATTCCTAATCCCAATCGGTACAATCTTCTTTCACCGCGTCGTGCCCTGTAACCACGCAAGAGAGCATCTCAACAGCAAAATTGACGCCCGGAAATCGATAGATATGATGCTTGTTATGGCGGCAGGCGCGGCATCAAAATAACGCAAAAACGTGTCAGCCTTAGCGACTATCAAACACATCGAAATGCGTCTGCGCGCGCGCACGCCGCACTCGGCGCGGATGCTCTATCGTTTTGTGCGGTCGTTCCGATCTTGGCCGGCGTCCGGCCCGTTGCCCGACGATCTTCTTCGCGATTGCCGGTTCTGCAGCTCGCGGATCGCGATGCTCGATCTCCTTCCACGCGGCGGCCGCGTCGCGGAGCTTGGCACCCAAAGGGGCGATTTTGCACGGCAGATATTGGCGAGAAACACGCCTGCGAAACTGCATCTTATCGATATCGACTTCACCCTCTTCGACAAGTCGATCGCGAGCGACAGTCGCGTGAAGTGCCATCACGGCCTGACCGATACGACCGTCACCCAATTCCAGGATGCGTACTTCGACTGGATCTATATCGACGCCGAACATTCCTATGAGGCGGTGATGGCGGACGCCAAAGCGTGTGTCCCGAAGCTAAAGCCTGGCGGTTATCTGGTCTTCAACGATTTCGGCCACATCGACCTGTCCGTCGGCCGCTATGGCGTGCATCGCGCTGTTGTGGAGTTTGCGACGGAAACGCGCTGGCCGTTCCGGTTCTTCGCTTACCAGGAAGGCGCGATGTATGATGTCGCTTTGCAAAAGCCAGCTACCGCTTAGATGACACTAGCAGCTCAGTGTGCCGTAACGGCTCACGAGCGGTGATAGTCGTCCTCGATGCGGACGATATCATCTTCGCCGAGATAGCTGCCGGTCTGCACCTCGATCAGCTCAAGATCGATCTTGCCAGGATTTTCCAGGCGGTGGCGGGCGCCGCTCGGCACGTAGATCGATTCGTTCTCGTGCAGCATCTGCACCCTGTCGCCGATCGTCACCCGCGCGGTGCCGCGCACCACCACCCAATGTTCGGCGCGATGGTGATGCAGCTGCAGCGACAGCCGGCCGCCCTGTTTCACCACGATGCGCTTGACTTGATAGCGCTCGCCCTGATCGAGCGATTGGTACGAGCCCCAGGGGCGATGCACTTTCAGATGGTCTTCGGTGAGCGCCGGGGCGACCTCCTTGAGCTTCTTGACGACGCCGCGCAAACCGTCGCCGTCCTCGCGCCGCGCCACCAGCACCGCGTCGTCGGTCGTCACGACCACGACATTGTCGAGGCCAAAGAGCGCTACCAGCTGCTTTTCGCTCGCCACGTAGGAACCGCGCGTATCGACAAAGACGGCGGCGCCGTGGGCGGCGTTGCCGGCAGCATCGCGCTCGAACAATTCCCACACCGCCTGCCAGGAGCCGACGTCCGACCAGCCGTAGGACACCGGCATGACGGCTGAGCGCGTGGTGCGCTCCATCAGCGCGTAGTCGATCGACTTGGCGGTCGCGCGCGCAAAAGCGTCCGGATCGAGCGTAACGAACGAGAGATCGGCGCCAGCTGCTTCCACCGCCGCCGCAACTGCTGAGCTGCTATCCGGCTCGAAGCGGCGATATTCCTCGAGCAGGAAGCCTGCGCGGAATACGAAGTTGCCGGAATTCCACAGATAGCCTTCGGCCACGTAGCGCGCAGCGGTTTCGGCGTCGGGCTTTTCAACGAACCGCTCGATGGCATGAAGCCCAGGCCGAATAGCTTGCGCCGGACGGATATAGCCGTATTCGGTCGCCGGCCGGGTCGGCTGCACGCCGAAGGTGACGATGAGGTCTTCCGACGCCGCCTCGCCGGCGAGCTTGCATACCTTGGCAAACGCACCCGCATCGGTCACGACGTGGTCGGCGGCGAGCGCAAGGAGGATCGGATCGCCGCCGCGCCGGTGCGCGTAGGTCGCGCCGGCGACAATCGCCGGGCCGGAATCGCGCCGCTTCGGTTCGAGCAGGATATCGGCCTCGGCACCGATAGCCGCCAGCTGTTCGGCAACCAGAAACCGGTATTGGCCGTTGGTCACGATGATCGGGCGGCCAAACAACCCCGGATCAGACACCCGCCGAATGGTTTCCTGAAACGTCGACAGCGGACCAAACAGCGGCAAGAACTGCTTCGGCCGGTTTTCCCGCGACGCCGGCCATAGCCGCGTACCGGCGCCGCCGCACATGATGAGGGGTATGATCGGTCGAGCCAAGGTCTGCGGTCCGAGACTATGTGCGCCCAAGTGCGCCGTTGCGGCTTCAGTCAACGTGCATCTTGCACGCGAATTCTCTTTAATGCGTGCAACTCACACAACAGGGGATGGCTGTCAAATACTGCGACGCGGCGGCGTTAACGACGCAGGCGACCTGCGTCTCATCCGTTTACCGGTTAAGGATCCGGCCAGCGACGGCATCGAGCTTCTTCAGCAATTCGGAATCGCGCGCTTCGGGCGTGGTTATCAAAGCGTTGTCGAGCGCCCGGTCCGAGCCGATCGGACAGGGCTCATGCTCGCGCGGAAAGTCGCGGGCGAGGCGTCCGACCAGCCGCGTGGCCTTTTCAGCGTTGGCCAGCAGCACCTTGATGATGTCCTGCACGGTGACGGCGTCGTGGTCGGGGTGCCAGCAATCGAAATCGGTCACCATAGCGACCGTCGCGTAACAAAGCTCCGCTTCGCGCGCGAGCTTGGCTTCCGGCAAGTTCGTCATGCCGATCACCGAATAGCCGAGATTCTTGTAAGTAAGGCTTTCGGCCAGACTGGAGAATTGCGGACCCTCGATGCACACGTAGGTTCCGTCGCGCACGATCGCGATGTTCTCGGCCATCGCCGCCTCGGCGATGTGGATCCGCAGCCGTGGCGACACGGGATGCGCCATCGAGACGTGGGCCACGCAGCCGGTGCCGAAAAACGAGGTGGCGCGGGCGTGCGTCCGGTCGACGAATTGGTCGACCAGAACGAAAGTGCCCGGCGCCAGCGCTTCCTTGAACGAACCGCAGGCCGAGAGTGAAACGAGATCGGTCACGCCGGCACGTTTGAGTACATCGATGTTGGCGCGGTAATTGATATCGGTCGGCGACAGCCGGTGCCCCTTGTCGTGGCGCGACAGGAATACAATCGGCAAGCCGTCGATCTCGCCGATGAGCAGCGCAGCCGACGGCTTGCCCCACGGACTCTCGATAGTCTTGCTTTGTGCGTTGGTCAGCCCCGGCAGCTCGTAGATGCCGGAGCCGCCGATAATGCCGAGAACGGATTTTGTCATAGCCCAGTGTTACTGCCTTTCATAACCATATTTTTGTTGCCTCAACACAACGCGAATCGCAAGTGGTTCGCCAGGCTGGCGCTTCGACGGCAGCCGCAATCCACCTGACTGCAACCCGCCCCCGCCTTTGGTTGGACAGCGAAACTCGACGGGCAATTTTAGTCGGCTTCCACTTTTCCGGACCCTACGCTAAACAGACCATCCCATGCTCCGCCGCCTTTATGACTGGTGCGTCGAAACCGCCGGCAAGCCGCATGCGGCTTGGATATTGGGTGCCGTGTCGTTTTGCGAAAGCTCGTTCTTTCCCATCATCCCGGACGTGATGCTGATCCCGATGGCGCTGGCGCGGCCCGACCGGGCTTGGTGGCTGGCCACGGTCTGCACGTTCGCGTCAGTAGCCGGCGGGGTGCTCGGATATTTCATCGGCGCTGCACTTTACGACACACTCGGGCAATGGCTCATTCATCTTTATGGCTATGGCGACAAGGTCGAGGCGTTCCGCGCCGCCTATGCGCAATACGGCGCCCTGATAATCCTGCTCAAGGGTTTGACGCCGATCCCATACAAGATCGTGACCATCACTTCGGGCTTTGCCGGCTACAATCTCGGGTTGTTCATCCTGTTTTCGCTCATCACCCGCGGGGCGCGGTTCTTCCTCGAGGCGTTTCTGCTCAATCGCTACGGTGATGGCGCCCGCACCATCATCGAGAAGCGGCTCGGCATATGGACGTCGCTGGTCGCGATCGCCCTGGTCCTTGGCTTTATCGTTGTCGTGCGTGTGTTTTAGAAAACGCTGCAGAGCTCGGGCCGCCGGGTCTTGGCAAAGTGAGTACTGTCGCCAGTATTGTCGACTGATCTCGATCCAGAGCCGATTTACTCTGAGTCTATGATTCCAATGCCATCTTCAATGCGAAATGTGCCCTGGCAGGCCATGTGATATTTGCGACCGACGATCGGCATAACATCGTCCCGACTGAAAGACGGGACGTTGACTAAGAGTTGCTTGACCAAAACTTCTTCATATTGGTCGCCGCGCTCAAAAATGACACGCCATTTCCATTCGCCGCCCGGCGTCTGGTCGGCCATGGTGTTATAGCGGTATCGAATGAGTTCGCTCAACGATCGCCTCCTAAACTCTCCGACTCGGGCCGCACGAAGCGCAGCATGCCTTGGCGCATCATTGCCGACCGTGAAATTCACGATACCACGCCGCAAAACGGCGGACTCCTTCTTCAATGGGAGTTGCCGGTCGAAACCCGACGTCGCGCATTAGATCGTCAACGTCGGCGCAGGTCTCCGGCACGTCGCCAGGCTGCATGGGGAGGAGCTCGGTTTTCGCCTTGCGCCCGAACGCCTCCTCCAAGAGCGCGACGACATGGGAGACTTCGACCGTACGGTTGTTGCCGATATTGTAGATACGCCACGGCGCCACGGCGCTGCTCGCCGGATCAGGCCGATCGCCGAGTACTGCCTTCGCCGGCGGATTATCGATCAGCCGCTCCAGCGCCTCGACCACGTCATCTACATAAGTAAAGTCGCGCCGCATCCGGCCGTGATTGAACAACCGGATCGGCAAGCCTTCGCATATCGCCTTGGCGAAGATGAACATCGCCATATCCGGCCGGCCCCATGGACCGTAGACGGTGAAAAATCGCAAGCCCGTCGCCGGCAGCGCGTAGAGATGACTGTAAGCATGCGCCATCGCTTCGTTCGCCTTCTTGGTCGCGCCGTAGAGGCTGATTGGATGATCGACATTGTCGTGCTCGGAAAATGGCAGTCGCGTATTGGCGCCGTAAACCGAGCTTGATGAGGCGTAAACGAGGTGCGGCGTGTTGCGGTGCCGGCAGCCTTCCAGGACGTTGAGAAAGCCGGCCAGATTGGCGTCGAGATAAGCGTGCGGGTGTTCCAGCGAGTAGCGCACGCCAGCCTGCGCGGCGAGATGCACGACCGGGCCGAACGCGCCATCCTTGAACACTGCTTCGGTGAGCTTGCGATCGGCGAGATCGAGCCGGTGAAACTTGAAATGTGGGAACTGGCGCAGGACCACGAGCCGCGCCTCCTTCAGCGCCGGGTCGTAATAATCGTTGACGCTGTCGATGCCGACGACGCCGCGGCCGGCTTCGAGAAGCCGCCGGGCCAGGCAAAAGCCAATAAAGCCCGCGGCCCCGCTGACCAGAACCGGCTCGTCTGTCATGCAATGTCCTTATCGCGGCCGCTCGCTGTTATAGCCGCCCGCCGCAAGCCAGGTCTATTAGGCGCCCCGCTGGGCTCCATCCATCGGCGGATGAATTTCGGGGCTCAGGTCACATTGCTGGCCGCAATTGTTGCGATCCTTATCGCATCGCCTTCCCGACCATCGCTGACTCAATTCGATCGGTTATGCGTCGTGAACGACGTCTTTCAGCGCGTGGGATATGGGAATCAACGTTCGCGCATGCTCTCGTGCTTGTAGCGCAGCAAGGGCGATAGCAGATAAGAAAGCACGGAACGCGAGCCAGTCTTGATTTCGACAGTCACCGCCATGCCAGGCAGGAGATTGCCGGTCGCATCATCGACTGGGATTTGCGTTTTATCGAGCGAAATGCGCGCCGCGTAAAGGAGATCCTGGCCCTTCGGTTCGCTGCTGCCATTGTTGTCCGGGCTTTTCGATTTTTCCATGCTCTTATTTTGTGGTTCGTCGCGAATGATCGCGTCCGGCGATACGCTTACGACGAGGCCATGCAGCAACCCGTAGCGGGTAAAATTGAACGCATCGATCTTGATCTGGGCGTCCTGGCCCGGGTGAATAAAGCCAATGTCTCGGTTCGAAACCATGGCTTCCACTTCAAGAACAGCGTCGGCCGGCACCAGCACAGCCAATTGCTGAGCCGGTGTGACCACGCCGCCGACGGTATGCACCGATAGCTGTTGAACTACACCATCGACTGGCGCGGTCAGAACCTGAAGCTTGGTTCGCCGCTCGGCTTTCGCCAGATCATTGGCAAGATCACCAGCCTTGCGTTCGGCTTCGGCAAGGTCCGCAAACAGCTTACTACGGAACTCGGCGTCAGTTTGGGCCCGCGTTTCGGTGATCGCGGCAATGGCAGCATCTGCCTCCCGCACCCGGCTTCTCTGCACCACAAGGTCGTTTTCGTTCTCGGTCAGCAGCTGCCGAATTTCCAAGTAGGTTATCCGTGAGCCCAGTTCCTTGTCGGCGAGATATTTGCGGATCTCGACCCGCTCCTGTATCAGCGGGGCGGACGCGCTGAGCTTTTCGATTGTGGCGACAACAGTGGCGCGTTCAGCCTCCTTCTGCGCGCGCTGGCGGTCGAGCGAGGCGATCTTAGCCCGATGTTCCTCGACCTGCTTGCCAAGATATCCCCGCTGCATGTCGACAAGCAGCGGACTGGCGCCGGCAGGCGGATGAAAGTCGGCCACTGGATCATCGTTGTCACTCAACGCCGCCCGCAATCGCGCCACGTCCAGCTGGGCAGCAATGAGATCAGTCTTGATGTGCTCCGCCTCCGCCGTCGTCATGGTGGGATCAAGTTCGATGAGCGTGTCGCCCGCCTTCACGCTCTGCCCATCGCGGGTCTGGATGGCGCGAACGACACCGGTTTCGAATGGTTGTATCAACTTGACCCGGCCGCTCGGCACGATCTTACCGGACGCGGAAGCAACGATATCGATATGCCCGACGCTTGCCCAAATCAATGCCAAACAAAATAATGCGATGAGAGTCGCGCCGATGGCGCGTCCGATCGGCGACGGTGGTGTCTCGACGATTTCGAGAGCCGCAGGAAGAAAGGCGACCTCTTCTTTTTCGCGGTGGTTATTTGATCGAGACACACCGATAACATTCTTCATGGTATCGATGGCGTTGTAAGCCGATTTCATCGATGCCACTCTTTAGGAGCTGCCATAGCGTCCGCTTTTTCAGCCAATTTCATGGATGCCACTCTGCAGCCGGGAGAGCATCGCATATTGTCCGCCCTTCCTAATGAGCTCACCATGCGTGCCGTCCTCAGTGACTCGTCCACGTTCGATAGTCACGATGCGATTGGCAATACGTACGGTCGAAAGTCGATGGGCGATGATGAACACGGTGCGTCCCTTGCAGATCTGCGCCATGTTCTCCTGGATAACGCGCTCGCTTTCGTAATCGAGAGCGCTGGTAGCTTCGTCGAAAATGAGCACGCGCGGTTCGCTCACGAGCGCGCGGGCAATGGCGATACGCTGCCGCTGGCCGCCGGAAAGGCCGGTGCCGCGCTCACCAACAATGGTGTCGTAACCTTCCGGCAGCTGCAGGATGAACTCATGCGCTCCAGCAAGCGTGGCGGCGGCAATGACTTTCTCCATCGGCATTGCGGGCAGCGCCAGCGCGATATTGTCACGCACCGAACGATTGAAAAGAATGTTCTCCTGTAACACGATGCCGAGCTGGCGGCGGAGCCACATGGTGTCCACCATGGCGAGATCGACGCCATCAACGAGGACGCGGCCACTTTCCGGGACATAGAGGCGCTGAATGAGCTTGGCGAGCGTGCTCTTGCCTGATCCAGAAGGACCGACGACGCCGACAATCTGACCTGCCGGTACACTGAAATGCACGTCCCGAACCACCTCGGGGCCGTCGATACGGTAACGGAAGGTAACGTGCTCGAAGGTGATCTCGCCACGTATCTCAGGAAGCGCGGCTCGGCCTGGATTGTAGGTCGGCTCGGCCGGCGTGTTGAGGATATCGCCGAGCCGCGCGACCGAGAGCCGCGCCTGGTGGAAATCCTGCCAAATCTGCGCCAATCGAAGCACCGGGGCACTGACACGACTGGCCAGCATGTTGAACGCAACCAGCTCACCGATTGTAAGGTCGCCGGCAATCACCAGTTTTGCCCCGAAGTAGAGGACGCCAACCGTGACTAGCTTGCTGATGAGCTGTACGCATTGGCTCGCGGTATTGCCGAGGCTGATGACCCGAAAGCTTGCGGCAACGTACCCGGCGAGCTGCTCTTCCCACCGACGTTGCATTTGCGGCTCGACCGCCATCGATTTAAGCGTCTCGACTCCCGTGACGGTCTCGACGAGAAAAGCCTGATTCTCGGCGCCGCGCGCGAACTTCTCATCAAGCCGCTGACGAAACAGCGGCGTCGCTCCGGCCGAAATACCGATATAGAAAGGGAACGCGCCGAGCACGATGAAGGTGAGCAGTGGTGAATAGATGAACATCACGGCCAAGAAAACGAAAGCGAAGAACAGGTCGATGACCAGCGTCAGCGCGGAACTGGTCAGAAAGTTGCGGATGTTTTCCAGCTCGCGCACCCGCGCCACCGAATCGCCGACCCGTCTGGCCTGGAAATATGCGATCGGCAACGCAAGCAGATGACGAAACAGGCGCGCGCCGAGCTCGACGTCGATGCGGTTTGTGGTGTGCGCGAACAAGTAAGTTCGCAAAATACCCAGAATTGTCTCGAACACTGAAATGGCGACAAGCCCCACCATCAGAACATCGAGCGTGGTGAGCGTCCGATTGACGAGAACCTTGTCGATAACGACCTGGAAAAACAACGGCGAAACAAGCGCAAAGAGCTGGAGGAAAAACGAGGCGACGAGGACCTCGCCGAGCAGATAACGGTATTTGTGGATGGCGCCGAGAAACCAGTTGATGTTGAACTGACGTGACAGCTCGCCTAATCCCGCCCGGCTCGCGACCAGCACAAGACGGCCATCCCAGACCGCCTCAAACTCCGCACGCGACATAAGCACTGGTCGCAACGATAGCGGATTTTGAACCAGAACTTGGTCTTCGCTGGCTTTGCCAAGGATAAGGAAGCGGCCGTCTCGCAAGACCGCGATGCCCGGCAACGGCGTCTTGGTCAGACGTTGCCAGTTCGAGTCGTAGGTTTTCGCCTTGAGCCCGAA
>Ga0181525_10000171_pt1 | contig 58867 bp, 56 predicted proteins | sample PEATcosm2014_Bin_48_FD_121100 | JGI IMG/M metagenome (GOLD analysis project Ga0181525, IMG submission 121100) | Peatland microbial communities from MTU Mesocosm Facility, Houghton, MI, USA - PEATcosm2014_Bin06_10_metaG | ecosystem: Environmental > Terrestrial > Soil > Wetlands > Peat | place...
CGCCAGCGCTCTCTCGGTACGGATGCAATGCTCCTTTACGATCCGGCCGGCGGCAGCTATGCGTTTTCGTACATCGGGTATAACGGCACGATGGCCGGCGGCGGCGACACCGAGGACAGCCGTTGGGACGACGCCCTGAAGTATCGCCTTGCCCACGGCCCGGTCCATTTCGGCGCGATGTATAAATTCGCCGATGGTTCGGGCGGCTGCTACTCGGCGTCCTCATCCTGGACTGCCGCCACCTGTACGCCGGAAGAGGCGCATAACAACGCCTATGGATTCGACCTCGGCGGAGGCTTCGGCAAATTCTCCGCCGATGTCGTCTACCAACGTTACAACCAGGCGATCAGCGTATTGAATCCCTTGCTGGGGCCTCAGAGTCTGTCGGCGCCATATCAGTCGACCACCGACAGCATCAATACAAACCCCATCAACGGGACCAATCTGATCGGAACCACCAATACCTTATATGGCATCGTGACCGACAACCGCGCCGTTATGTTCGCAGCGAAGTATACGTGGGACCGGTTCAAGTTGTTTGCCGGCTACGAATACATCCGGCAAGCTAACCCGGCGAACCCGTTGGGCGTTGGCGCCTTGGACCAGGGCGGTTATCTCTTGAGCGGCGTCGAAGACAACAATCTTGATTCTCCCAAGCACGTGCAGATCTGGTGGACAGGCGCGAAATACGCTATTGACAGCAAATCCGACATCACGTTTGCCTGGTATCATCAGCAGCAGAACGACTTCCGTGTTCCGTCGACCTGCTCGCCCGAAGCCGGTTTCCGCGCTTCCTGCGCGGGCGACCTTGACGAGGTGTCGCTCTACGCCGATCATCACTTCACCAAGCGTTTCGACGCTTTTGCCGGAATTGCTTATTCCTGGGTGAGCGGCGGTCTGGCCATTGCCATTCCTCATGGCCCCGGCGTCCCCTATAACTACGACAGCAACCTTGCGCCGGTAATCGGTGGTCGTTTCAGTTTCTGATTGTTTCTGGGCGGGCTCAGGCCGCAGGTTGGCAGAGGTTGCCGAAAAGGCCAAATATGGGCAGCCGCGGATGAACGCGGATCAACGCCGAGGGAAAACAAATGGCTTATCCGCGTCCATCAGCGTTCATCGGCGGCTAGAGGTTGTAGTCCCGGAGTTTTCCAACATTCTCTGGCAACCTGCCAACATAGGTCAGTCGCCGCTCTCCGTATACAATAAGCGGACGTATGCTTACTCGACGGCATTTCCTCGCTGCATCCGCGGCTTTGGCCGGGAACCTGTTCGCCGCGCCCAAGGATTCCGGCAACCCTTCTCCCGATCTCGAAAAATTGGGCGATGTAGCATTGCGCGAGGCCAAGAAGCACAATGCAACGTATTGCGATATCCGCATTGTTCGTTTGCGCGATCAGCGTATCGGCTTGCGCCTGTCTCCGGAGCGCGGAACCGGGAAAACGCTGGCGGTGCCGAATGTTTCCGAGGATTCCAGCTTCGGATTCGGCGTGCGAGTGATTGTGAACGGCGCCTGGGGTTTTGCGGCCTCGCCGATTGTCACGCCGGCTGAGATTGCCCGCATTACTGGCGAAGCCGTAACCATCGCCAAAGCGAATGCCACTATCCAGCCCAAGCCTGTGATACTTGCGCCGGTCAAAGCGTATCGGGTGCGATGGGAGACGCCTCACGAGCAGGACCCATTTGCGGTTCCGGTTGCGGAAAAGGTGGACCAGCTTCGGAGCGCCGCCGAGAGCATCAAGAAGAACGCGCGGGTATTTAGCGGCGCGGCCGGGTTGAGCCTGCATAGCGAAGACAAATATTTTGCCTCATCGGAGGGTTCGTCGATCCAGCAGCTTATTCTGCAGATTTACGGCAACCTCAACGCCACGGCCGTGGATCGCGAAAAGGGGATTTCGCGCAGCCGGAGCTATCAACCTACGCAGGCAACGGCGGGTTGGGAGTATGTTCCGGAAATGAACCTCGGCGAGAATGCTGAGCGCATACGGGAAGAGGTGGTGGAACATCTCAGCGCGCCGCCGGTTCGGGCAGGGAAGAAGGACCTGGTGCTGCTGCCAAGTCACCTGTGCCTGACGATTCACGAGAGCGTGGCGCATCCCACCGAGCTCGACCGGGCGCTGGGATATGAAGCTAATTACGCGGGCACCAGCTACATCACGATGGACAAAATAGGCACGCGGATTGCCAGCGAGCACTGCACGTTTATCGGCGACCGCACATCCCGCCGCGCGCTGGGTACCGCTGGATATGACGATGACGGCGTAAAGACCACGCAATTCACGATCATCGACCAGGGGATATTCCGCAATTATCAGACGACGCGCGAACAGGCTCACCTGGTGGGCGACAAGGAGTCGCATGGCTGCTGCCAGGCTGATTCCTGGGCAACGGTTCCTTTTCAGCGCATGCCGAATGTCTGGCTCAAGGCGGGCCCGGAGGGCGGCACGGTCGAGGATTTGATCTCCGGGATCGACGACGGCGTGTTAATTGACGGGACGGGGAACTATTCCATCGATCAGCAGCGTTACAATTTTCAATTCGGCGGAGACGCATTCTGGGAAATTAAGGGCGGTAAAAAAGGCAATATGATTTCTCGCGTTGCGTATCAGGGGCGAACACCCGACTTTTGGCAGGCGTGCGATGGCATTGCCGGGCCATCGTATTGGATGCAGTTCGGATTGACCGGAGATGCAAAGGGCGAACCGACCCAGATTAACTCGATCAGCCACGGATGCTCGCCCTCGCGGTTCCGGCAGGTAAACGTAATGGTGACGGACTAACGCCATGATGACTCGCGAAGAAGCACAGAATCTGACGAGGAAAGTGATCGGGTATTCGACGTTCCCGGAATGCCAGGTTACGATTACGGCCTCCGAGCAGGCTTATACGCGGTTCGCCAATAACGGCATCACCACCGCTTCGTTCAATCTCCGGCACAATGTTTCCATCGCCCTGACGCGCGACGGCCACACTGGCGTCACTGCCGTCAACGATCTGGACGACGATGTGCTGCGCACGGCGGTACGAAAAGCGGAAGAACTGGCCGCGATAGCGCCACAGAACCCCGAGGCGCTCCCACCGCTGGGGCCGCAGAGTTACCCGGCAACGAACGACTTCGATGAACGGACAGCGGCGGCGCGCGCGCCCGAGATGATTCCGCACGTCAAGACGGTGATTGACGCCGCGCTGGAACGAAAACTGGTAGCGGCGGGTTTGATTGAGCGATCGCACCGGGTGACTGCGGTTGCGAACAAGGCGGGCCTGTTCGGCTTCCACAATTCCAGCGACTCGCAAATGACCACTACCGTCCGCGCCCCCGACGGCTCGAGTTCGGGATGGGCGGGGCAGCCCTCGATAAGACTTTCCGATATCGACAGCGCGAAACTAGCTAGCACGGCAATCGAGAAGTGCGCGCGCTGGAAGAGCCCGCAGCGCCTCGAAGCGGGCAATTACACCGTGGTGCTGGAGCCGACTGCGGCCGGGGACCTGGTGCGGCTGATGGCCGGCTCCTTTTCCGCTCGCAATAGCGATGAAGGGCGCACGTTCCTGAGCAAGCGCGGCGGTGGAACCAAGTTGGGCGAAAAACTCTTCCCGGACTTCGTAACCCTTCGCACTGACCCGTTTGATCCGCGGCAACCCTCCTCACCCTGGACTGGCGATCTTCTTCCGACCAGCGCTATGACCTGGATCGACAAAGGCGTGGTGGCGAATCTCGCCTATGACCGCTATTGGGCAACGAAGACCGGCAAGCAGCCAACACCGGGCGGCGGAGGCGGAGGGTTTGGATTTGGGTTCGGTTTCGGGGGCGGCGGCAGCCTGCTCATGGAAGGCGGAAATGCAACCCTTGATGAGCTGATTGCATCAGTGGATCGCGGGCTGTTGATTACTCACTTCTGGTATATCCGCACCGTGAATCCGCAGACGTTGCAGCAAACCGGGCTGACCCGGGATGGCGTGTTTCTTATCGAAAAGGGAAAGATCACGACTCCGGCGATGAACTTCCGGTTTCTCGAGAGCCCAGTGCGGCTGCTGCAGAACACGAAGAGTCTCGGGCCGGCTATGCGGGTCCGCGGACTCGAGGGAGGCATGATGGTTGCGCCAGCGCTGGTTGCGACTGATTTCCCATTGCCTTCGATTTCGGACGCTGTATAGGGTCGCCTTTGGCTGGCCATGGAGGCAGGGTCGGAGCAGGCGGATGGCAGCGTCGGAACCCTGGGGATCAGTGGGGAATTAGTCCAGGGTGCTGGCGGCGGTTCGAATGGCGGTCCAGAAAGGCTCAGGGTGCACGCCCAGGAACAAGAGGGCCGTGGTGAGTACAGTTAAGGCAACGCCCAGCGTCACGCCCAGCGCGGGGGCCTGCGTGGGTATTTCCCCCCGGTCTGGCGTGGTGAACATGGCGACTACTACGCGCAGATAGTAAACCAGGCCTATGGTGCTGCTGACTATGAGCACGATGATCAGCGCCCAGGCTTCCGATGAGGCGCCCGCAGCGAGCACATAGAATTTCCCAAGGAAACCGGCTGTCAGCGGTATCCCGGCCAGCGACATGATCATCGCGGTAAACACGGATGCCAGAACAGGGCGCCGCCAGAAAAGGCCTCGAAGGTCGTCGAATGTTTCCGCATCGCGCGCGCCGGTGCTGAGCGCCAGCAGTGAGCCAAACGCCCCCAGAATGGTCACGATGTAGCAGATGAGATAGTAAGTGCCCGCTGCCCTTCCCAACGTGCCTCCGGCAATAACCGCCACAAAGAAATAACCCATATGAGCGATTGATGAATAGGCCAGTAGGCGTTTAACGTTGGTCTGACGCAGTGCCAGCAGGTTTCCGGCCAGCATGGAAGCCATGGCGATGATTCCTAAGACGAGAAGCAGCGTAGGGCTCGCTCCGCCTCCCATCGCCAGCCATCGCAGCAGAAAAGCAAAGACTCCGCCTTTCGATACGGTGGCGATGAACGCGGTAACCGGCAGAGGGGCGCCTTGGTAAACGTCAGGCGTCCAGAGATGAAACGGCACTAAGGCGAGCTTGAACCCAATACCGGTGAGCACCATCACGGTGCCGACCAGTGGGACGAATCCGCCTGAAAGATCCGAGGAGTGCGCCGCCATGCGGCTGAAGTCCATGGTTCCTTCAGACATGTAAAGCAGGGCCAGGCCGAACAGTAGAAATGCCGAAGAAGAAGCGGCCAGAACCAGATACTTGATGCCGGCTTCCACCGGGAGAATCTCGGCGCGAGGATACGAAACGAGCGCATAGAGCGAGATACTCAATAGCTCGATGCCGAGGAAAAGCGAGATTGCATGGCTTGAGGCCGCGAGCACCATTGAACCCTCGGCAGCCAGGACAAGCAGGAGATAGAACTCCTCTTTATGCTCGGAACGGCGCGAGAGGTAGGGATACGCGAGCAGCACCACGGCGGCGGTGGCTGCCAGGATCAACGCCATGTAGACCAGAGCGTATTGGTCGATGATCAAGAGGGGCGGAATCACCACGGGCGCAACGGAAGATGCCGGCAAGATGCTCACGAACGATGCCGTTAATCCCACGAGCGTTATGACCGCTGTCGCGCCGTGGCTGCGCTTGATCGCGATTGCGATCATTACTAACACCGCGGTAAGCGCGAGGAGAACCAACGGTAAAGAAGCGATCAAGGGGGCAGTGGACATGCGTTTGTTTCCTGGCTCTTATGGCCTGATTATTTCCCGGGTAATATTTGCCGGGCTGTAACTTGTAGGTTTCATCTAGCCACCCCGTGGAGTGAAGCCACAGTCTGAGCGGAGTTTTCGAGAGCCGGCTTAAAGAGGCGGATAAAGGGCTGAGGATAGAGCCCCAGCCACAACAGCAGCGCCATCATGCACCCGACGATCACCCATTCGCGCGGGAAAAGATCGGCGAGGCTCCAATTGTTCTTATTGGGTCCCTGAAAGACTTGGCTGGTGACCTTCAAGCCGTAAAGGGTAGCAGCTATGATTCCCAGGGTCGCGATGGCGGTAAGGTTGACGTTTGCCCGATAAGCGCCGAGCAGCACCAGGAATTCGCCCACGAAATCGCCAAGCCCCGGCAATCCGGCGGAAGCCATGACAAAGAAGAGCCCGGCTCCGCTGAAGGCCGGCATGGTCTTCCACAGGCCGCTCATCCGCGAGATCTCGCGCGTATGCATGCGTTCCTGCAGAGCGCCGGCGAGGATGAACAGAGCGCCCGTGCTGATGCCATGGCTGATCATGGTAATGAATGCGCCCGTCAACGCTATTGCATTCCCGGCAAAAATTCCAATCAGAACAAAGCCCATGTGACTGACGCTGGTGTAGGCGACCAGACGCTTGAGGTCACGCTGCGAAAAAGCAAGAAACGCCCCATACAGGACGCCAATCACGCCGAGCGTCATCATAATCGGCGCAAGTTCGTGCACCGGCCCTGGGAAGAGCGGAAGAACGAAGCGAATCAACCCGTATGCGCCGGTTTTGAGCAGCAATCCGGCCAGGATCACGCTTCCGGCTGTGGGCGCTTCGGTGTGCGCATCCGGAAGCCAGGTGTGAACCGGGAAAGCCGGTAATTTCACGGCAAACGCCGCGAAAAAGCCAAGCATCAGCAGGCGCGCCATTCCAGGTGTGAGCGGGAGATTACGCAGCGTTTGATAGTCGAAGCTGTAAGAACCTGTAGCCTTCTGATTGAGAACGGCCAGCGTGATAATTGCGAAAAGCATCAGCAGGCCGCTTAGCTGAGTGAACAGGAAGAACTTGATGGCGGCGTAAATTCTGCGTTCGTGCCCCCAAATTCCGATCAGGAAGTACATCGGAACCAGCATCAACTCCCAAAACAGATAGAAGAGAAAGAAATCCAGCGACAGGAAGACGCCGGTGATGCCCGCCAGCACCCAGAGAAGGTTGAAGTGAAAAAAGCCAACGCGATCCTTAATTTCGGTCCACGAGGCCAGAACAGACATCACACCCAGCAGGAACGTCAGCAGGAGGAGTACAAGGCTCATACCATCCATCGCCAGATGGAACCGGATGCCAAGTTGAGGGATCCACTCCTGGTCCCACTCGTACATCCAGCGCGATCCGGTGGGAGCGTTGAACCAAAGACTGACGGTCAGCACCAGGTCGAGGCCCGCGGCCCCCAGCGCGATCCAGCGTGAAGCCTGAGCATTCGAGCGCCCTGCCAGAAGAGAAATAGCGCCGCCGAGCAGCGGAATTAAAATGAGCCACAACAGGATCATGTATGTGCCACCATCAGCGAATTAATACCGCAACCGCGAATAAAACAACGAAGCCTAGTGCAATTCCCATCGCATACCAGCGCAAGCGGCCGGTCTGCGTGAGCCCAAGCGCAGTGTTGCCGAGCAACGCAAGCTTCGCTATGCCCGTGTAGATGTAATCGACCAGGTCAGTGGTGCTTTTCCCGGCCACAAACCGAACCGGCGCGACAAAAACCTTGTCGTAGAGCCAGTCGATGCCCCAGCCAGAATACAAGAATCGAAGCAATGGATCGTCACGGCGCGTTCTGGCCTTGAGCGGTCCGTATAGCAAGTACGCGAACGCCAATCCAACCAGGAATGCGGCGCTGGCACTGAGGGTAGTGCCCAACTCGGTAATGGACGCGGCACCCTCCCGCTCGATCGAAGGCAGAACTCCACTCAGGAATTTCGACAGAAGCGGCGTGCCCCCGAAATCCGCCGGAATATTTATATAGCCTCCAACCACGGAAAGCACACAGAGCGTGCCCAGCGGGATGGCAAAGGCGAGACTCTTGGTGTTGGTCGCGTGCGACTTTTCAGGACCGTAGAAAACCAGCAGGATCATCCTGTACGTATAGAAGGAAGTCAGTATGGCGCCCAGGATACCCGCGATCCAAAACCAGGCACTTCCGTTGGGGCCGGCCCAGGCCTGCCAGATGATGAGGTCCTTGCTGAAGAAACCGGCTGTAACTAACGGCAAACCCGACAAAGCCGACCCGCCAATAACAAACGACCAGAAGGCCAGAGGCAGGTGCTTTCGGAGGCCTCCCATGCGGAACATATCCTGCTCGTGGTGCAGGGCTTGAATCACGACACCGGCTGCAAGGAAGAGTAGCGCCTTAAAGAAAGCGTGCGTCATGAAGTGGAACATCGCAGCCGACCACGCTCCCACGCCAAGCGCCATAAACATGTAGCCGATCTGGCTCATCGTCGAGTAGGCGAGCACGCGTTTGACGTCGCTCTGGGCAATTGCGCTGAAGGCGGACATCAACATGGTGGCCGCGCCAATCACCGCCACGGCCATCTGGACGGACGGGGCCAGACTGAACAATACGTGCGTCCGGGCAATCAGGTAGACGCCTGCCGTCACCATGGTTGCCGCGTGAATGAGCGCGCTGGTGGGCGTTGGGCCGGCCATTGCGTCGGGTAGCCATGTCTGCAGGGGAAGCTGTGCCGATTTGCCGACGGCGCCACCCAAGAGCAACGCGGCAGCGGCGATGGCGACGCCACTTCCCACGGGCCACTCGGCGGCCGCGCGTTGCACGGCTTCCTGAATATCGAGAGTGTGCAACCGGGTGGCGATCAGGAACAGGCCAATAACCATGGCTGTATCGCCGACGCGCGTGACAAAGAACGCCTTATTTGCCGCGCGGACATTGGCCGGATCCTCATACCAAAAGCCGATGAGCAGGAAACTGCATAGCCCGACGCCTTCCCAGCCCAGGTAAAGAAGCAGAAAGTTGTTGGCCAGCACGAGGGTGAGCATCGCCGCCACGAAGAGATTCATGTAAGCGAAAAATCTCGAGAATCCCTTGTCGTCGCGCATGTATTCGGTCGAATACAGGTGGATAAGAAAGCCGACAAAGGTGATTACCAGCACCATTAACAGGGTTACTGGATCGAAGTAAAAGCCTATTTCGGGCGTAAGGCCGCCGACGTTCATCCAGGTCCATAAATGCTGGACCACGTGATTTCCGGGGGGCGGGGAAGATAGAAAGTTAGCAGCTATTAAGATAGCCACCATAGCCGAGCATCCGATGGAGCCGACACCCAGGAAGGCGGCGAGACGATGTGAAAGCTTGGTGCCGAACAGCGCCAGCACAGCCGCGCTAGCGAGTGGAAGGGCCGGAATCAACCAAAGCAATGACAGCATCTTAACCCCTCATCTCGCTTGCTTTATCTGCATCCAACGAAGGTATCCGCCTCTGGAACTGCAGGACAAGCGCGAGGCCCACCGACACTTCAGCGGCCGCCATGGCGAGGATGAACACGAACATGATTTGCCCATCCGGCTGTCCCCATTGGTAACTCCCGGCTATGAACGCCAGACCGCTCGCGTTCAGCATGACCTCGACCGACATCAGCGTGAAAATGAGGTTACGCCGCGTGAGAAGTCCGATCAGACCCAGCGCGAACAGCGTCATCGCCAGATACAACACGTCTTCGGTCGGTATCGGCACCATATCGATCTTCCTCCCTGTAAGCGCGTCTTCCCAAGTGGTACGCGCCTACTAATCCGGCCATTAAGAGCAGGGATGCGAGCTCCACCCCGATCGCGTAAGGCCCAAACAACGAAATGCCAATCTCTTTAGGCGTAATGACGCGCATGGCTCCGGCAGGACGCGCGCCCCGTACGACCACATAGATCAGTTCGACAACCAGAATCGCGGCAAGAGCGGAAGGCCAGGCCCACGTGGATGGCCGAAGCCAGGTGGTCTCCACTTCGGTCGCATGCTCGCCAATGTTGAGCATCATAACGACGAAGATAAACAGCACCATGATCGCGCCAGCGTAAATGATCACCTCGAGAGCGGAGACAAAGGGCGCTCCGACAAGATAGAACACGACGGCTACCGCCAACAGAGAGAGGATCAAATACAGCAACGCATGTACGGCGCTCCTGCGCGTCACGGCAAGTATAGTTGCCAGAACGGCAACTGCGGCGGCGACATAGAATGCGATCAGCATAATTTCTCTTTCAGGGCAGCAAGCTGTGAAGATCCACCGGCGGATCTTCGTTTTCGCCTTGCCCTTTATCTTTGCCGCCAATGGCGACACCCGCCACGCGCCAGAAGTTATAGTCGGGGTATTTCCCGGGCCCGTTAATCATCAGATCTTTTTTCTCGTAAACCATGTTTTGGCGATGGTATTCGCCCATTTCAAAGTCTGGAGTGAGCTGAATGGCGTAAGTCGGACAGGCCTCCTCACAGAATCCGCAGAAGATACATCGCGAAAAGTTGATTCGGAAAAACTCCGGAAAGCGGCGGCCATGCTCATCTTCGGTGGCCTGCAGCGAGATGCAATCCACCGGACAAGCGACTGCGCAGAGGTTGCACGCGACGCAGCGTTCACCGCCATCGGGATCGCTTGTCAGAACAATGCGGCCGCGATACCGCGGCGGAAGATATGGCTTCTCTTCCGGGTATTGGATCGTCAAGCGGCGGGCCCAGCCGTGCCTGAAGACCTCCCACAAGCTTCGGATCATGCTGAACATCTATAGTCCTCCCGCATTACTCACGCGCCAGCACCACGGCGCCGGTCACAAGCAGATTCAGTAAAGCAAGTGGAAGCATGTACTTCCAACCCCAGCTCATCAGTTGGTCAAAGCGCGGGCGGGGCAGCGCTGCGCGAAACAAAATGAATAAGCAGATGAATGCAAAAGTTTTGATGGCGAACCAAGCGGCGGGCGGGAGAAAAGGTCCCAGCCATCCACCGAAATAAAACAGGGAAAGAGCAGCGGAGATAAGGGTGACGCCGATGTATTCGCCGACAAAAAACATGCCGAACTTCATGCTCGAGTATTCGGAGTGAAAACCGGCAATCAGCTCGCTTTCGGATTCCGCCAGGTCGAACGGCAGGCGCCGCGCCTCGGCGACACCCGCAATCAGGAACAGCACAAACCCCAGGAATTGCGGAATCACGAACCAGAGATGGCGTTGCGCTTCGACAATATCCGTCAGGCGGAACGACCCGGCGAGGACGACTACGCCGACGATGGAAAGTCCCATGAAAACTTCGTAGCTAAGCATCTGCGAGGCGGCGCGAAAGCCTCCCAGGAGCGAGTATTTATTGTTGGATGCCCAGCCTGCCAGCACCACGCTATACACGCCGAGCGAAGACATGGCCAGGATGAAAAGAAGACCGACATTGAGATCGGCCACTACAAAGCCGGGCGCAAAAGGAATCACTGCAAAGGAGAGAAGCGCGGTTGCCACGATGATTGCCGGGGCGAGCACAAACACCGCCTTGTCGGCGAAGGGCGGTATCCAGTCTTCCTTCAGGAAGAGTTTCACCGAGTCGGCCAGCGGCTGCAAAAGGCCGAAGGGTCCGCAGCGATTCGGGCCATAGCGATCCTGCCAAACGGCCAGCAGGCGCCGTTCCACCCAAACGAGTACCGCGGCCAGATTCAGAATAACGAATAAGACCACTCCGATGATCACTAATGGGTAGAGATTCATTTTCGTAGTTACTGCGCTAATCCGTGAACCGTTGCCGCCGCGAGCTTACCCGGCGCGGGAAGAGAGACACCGTCGACTGGCGCTATCCCGGCGGGAAGCAGCGCGATGCCAAGCGGAACATCGGGCCGCAGTAAAGCCTCTATCTGGTAAGTCGAGCTGCCAATCGCCACCTTAATCAGCTCGCCGTTCTTAACGCCTATGCTGGCTGCGTCCGCCTCGTTCAGTCCGATGAACGGGCGCGGAGCCAGCTCAGAAATGCCGGGAGCCAGGCGGCTCAATTCCTCGGATCCGAAGATGTGGAAACAGGGCACCAGCAGCCAGGTGTCGCCTTCGCGCCGAAATACCGCCGGAATTTCGGAGAAATAGCTCCAGCCGGTTGTTTGTGGAGAGTCAATGAGCCGCGCGCCGGGGTCGCCGCCACGCAGCGGGCCGCCGACTTCGGCCTGATACTTATTCACCGATTGAATAGAGTTCCATCCCGGCGCCCAAAAGAAAGGATTGAGAGCTGGAGGGGGGGCCTCGGGACCGGATTCCATAGAGAATGCCAGCGCCGAGTCTACATCCACCGGTGGCTTCGGCTCACTAACGGCAATGTTGGCCAGCATCGACGTGCGGCCGCTGTAACGGTTCGGCTCGCGCGCCAGTTTCCCCACCTCGTTTCGGGAAGGGGCGGCATGTAGAATGCCGGCAAGAACCGGCATTTCATTCGCAATGGCCTGAACGATCTCGTCAAGCGTGTGCCACGCGCGAGTCTTCGCGGAACCGTTGTTAGCTGGATCGCCGCCCAGCCACCGCCAACCGGTCCGAATATCGCCGGCCGCGACCAACGCCTGGAAGAATCGCTGCGCGCGCCCCTCATGGTTCACCAACGTCCCATCGGTCTCAGCAAAAGTCCCAACCGGCAAAACAAGCTCGGCCGCCGCGGTGGTGGGATTATGCACTTGATCCAGCGCCACGACATGCCGCGCTGCTTTAAGAAATGCGGAGGCTTCCGCGCTGCCGACGCGGCGGAAGAGATCGTTTTCGAGAATGATGACGGTATCCGCTTTCCCGTCTCGCGCCGCCTGGAACGCTTCCGACAAGGGCCGCGGCCGCATCAATCCGAGGCCGGCGCTATTGCTCTCGGGAAAGCAAAAGCTCAACTTTGCCGGCTTGCCCACCTTAGAGAGCGCCCAAGCCACCTGCGCCGCCGCTTCGACGACTGCGGTGCTGCGGCAGCTACTGCCCGAAACGACAAGCGGAGACTTCGCCGAGCGTAACGCCTCGGCAATTTTGCCCGCTAAGTCAGTCAGTTCGGGTGAAAGATCCGCAACCGGCGGGGCGCCTGCATCAATGGCGTGCGCGACCGCGAAACCTAGCCGGGCCAAGTCGGCCGGCGCCGCGTGAAGCACATCAGTGGCAACCTCGTCGAGCCTGGTGGCATACGGCGCGGCAATGAAGAGCGGCCCCTTTTCATCCTGCAGAAGCTCTCGAACGGCATGATCGAGCCAGAGCGGGATTTTGAGCTTGTTCGCCTTCTCAATGGGCTGCTGGCGCACGGACTGGCGCAAACGCAACGCCATCAAGGGGAGAACATTGGTGACGTCTTCGCCAAGCACCAGCACGGCGTCGGATTGTTCGATCTCATCGAGCGACGGCGACCTGGCCGGGCCATTCTTTAAAATATCGAGCGCGGCGAGGGTGACGGACCACTCCTCGTCGCTAACTCCGGCATAGAAACGATCCGCGCCCACCAGTTGCCGCAGCGCGAAGTTGCTTTCGAGCGAGGCCCGCGGCGACCCGATCCCGATGCAATTCCCATCCTCGAGCATTTTGCCGAGGCTGCCCGCCGCGCGGGTGGCATTAGTCGGCTGGCCATCCAGCAGACATTCACGGATGCGTTGATCGCTCGAGACAAATTCATAACCGAAACGCCCGCGGTCGCAAAGAAAATATCCGTTCACCTGGTGGTTGTAGCGGTTGATTACCCGGCGCGGCGTTTCATAGCGCTCGCCGAGGCTGATGTTGCAGCCGGCGGCGCAATGCACGCAAATCGACGGCGCCATCTGCAAGTCCCACTTTCGCGTATAGTGGCGCTTGAGCGTGGCATCGGTAAAAACGCCCGTCGGACAGATTTCAACCAGGTTTCCGCTGAACTCGTTTTGGAGAACGCCGTCTTCGAATCTGCCGAAATAGACGGTATCCCGCAGCCGGAACGCATTCAAATCAGTGCCCCCGGCGTATTCGCGGTAGTAGCGCACGCAACGCTGGCACTGAATGCACCGGTTCATCTCATGATTCACCAGAGGGCCGAGGTACTGATTGCGAAATGTGCGCTTGGTGAACCGGTATTCACGCGAGCAATGACCGGTCATCACGGTCATATCCTGCAAGTGGCACTCGCCGCCTTCGTCGCACACGGGGCAATCGTGCGGGTGGTTCTGCATCAGGCCTTGAATCACTGCGGCCCGGAACTCGGCCGCATCCGGATCTTTGATCGAAACGCGCGTGCCATCAGTTGCCGGCGTCATGCACGCCATCACCATTTTTCCGGTTGTGTCGCGCTCATCGCGGAACTGCTTTACCGCGCATTGCCGGCACGCCCCCACCGATCCTAGTGCCGGATGCCAGCAGAAATACGGCAGGTCGTAACCCAGGGAGAGAAGCACGTGCAGCAGATTTTGTGTGCTGTCGGCCTCGCGCGGTTCGTTCTCGATGAAAATGGTTGCCACGTTTATCTCCACGGACAGCGCTTTTCGTCCACATGCCGGCGAAAGTCGTCGCCAAAATACTTCAGGGCGCTTTGCAGCGGCTCGACAGCGCCGGGCGCCAACGCACAGAACGTATTCCCGGGGCCGAGAAACTTGGTCTGAAAAGCGAGCTCATCCAGGTCTTTCGGCTTGCCGGCGCCTTGCTCCATAGCCGTCAGAATCTTTTCGATCCACGCCAGGCCGCTCCAACAAGGTGTGCACCAGCCGCAGGATTCCTGCGCGAAGAAATGCTCGAGGTTCAATACCATTCCCACCGGACAAGTCTTGTCGTCCAGAACCACCATCGTTCCGGTTCCCAACCGGCTGCCGGCGTTTTGCACCTGGGTGTAATCCATCGGCGTATCGTAATGTTGCTCGACCAGGAAGTCCGTTGAGGCGCCTCCCGGAAGCAAGCCGCGAAACCGGACCCCGTCACGCATGCCACCGGCGTGCTCCTCGATGATTTCCCGCATGGTGGTGCCGAGCGGAAGCTCCCAAAGTCCCGGCCGCTTCACTTTCCCGCTGACGCCGTAAAGCTTCGTGCCGCTGTCTCCGGTGCGGCTCAGCCCGCGAAACCATTCCGGACCCTTGCTGACGATGTGCGGCACATTGCACAGTGTCTCGACATTTTGCACAATGGTCGGCTTTCCGAATAACCCTGAAACCTGCGGAAATGGCGGCTTGGTTCGCGGATGGGCGCGCTTGCCTTCGAGCGCATTCAACAAAGCAGTCTCTTCGCCGCAGATGTAGCGCCCGGCGCTAACGTGCAAATGAAGTTCAAAGCTGAAGCCCGACCCGAGGATGTTGTGCCCGATATATCCGCGCTCGCGCGCTTCCGCCAGGGCCGCGGTGATTCGCTTCGCCGAACAGCGATATTCGCCGCGCAGGAAAATGTACCCGATATCAGCCTGAATGGCGTATGCGGCAACTGCCATGCCTTCGATCAGAGAGTGCGGATCAAGCTCCATCAGGACGCGGTCTTTGAACGTTCCAGGCTCCATCTCGTCGGCGTTGCAGACGAGATATTTCGGCCTGGGCGTATCCGCGCTCATGGGAACAAAGCTCCACTTCGATCCGGTGGGAAATCCGGCGCCGCCGCGACCGCGCAGATTCGACTGTTTCACCGTGTCGGTTACGGCCTGAGGCTGCATCGTGAGGGCCTTGCGAAGGCCCTCATAGCCTGCCGCGCGCTCGTATGCGGCGATGTCTACGGGTTCGCCGTCGGAACGAAATCTACTGGTGAGCGGTTTTTCCATCGGCCTAGGCGTACTTCTCCAGAATTTTATCGATAGACTGCTCGTCTAAATCGGTATGCACATCGTCGTCGATCATCATGGCGGGCGCGTGATCGCAGACTCCCAGGCAAACGATGGGCAGCAAAGTGAACCGCCCGTCGGCCGTCGAACCGCCAAGCGGCGTGCCCAATGTGGCGCACAAACGATCGCGCACCTTGTCGCAGCCCATAATCCAGCAGCTGACGCTGTCGCAGATCAGGGCCACATGCCGCCCCACTGGTTTACGGCGAATCAGGTTGTAGAAGGTTGCTATTCCGTCGAGATCGGCGGCCGACATCTCCAGCAGCTCCGCAATATCCCGGATGCTTTCATCGGAAACCCACCCGTGATGCTTCTGGACAATCAGCATGGCGTCGATAGCGACTGCCTGCCGGTAGGGGTAATGCGCCATCTCGGCGTTGATTTCCGCTTGCACTTCGGCCGTTAACAAAGTTGCTTCCCCTTCCTTTCACTCAGCGGTCGATATCGGACAACACATAATCCAGACTTCCCAGAATCGCCAGCAGATCGGGGATCATCAAGCCCCGGCATAACAGCGGCAGCATCTGCATGTGGGCGAATGATGGCGTCCGAATCCTGGTTCGATACGAGCCGTTGCCGCCATCGCTGATCAGGTAGTAACCGGTCTGGCCCTTAGTGGCTTCAATCACCCCAAGCGCTTCGCCGGGCGGCACCACCGGTCCCCAGCTCACGCTCAGAAAATGCGTGATCAGCGTCTCAATATCGTGCATGGTTCGCGCTTTTGGCGGAGGAGTGGTAAGCGGATGGTCGGCATTACAAGGCCCGCCCGGCATGTTATCGACGCACTGCTGGATAATGCGCAAGCTTTGCCGAATCTCCTCGACGTGCACAATCGCGCGGTCGTAGCAATCGCCGGACTTTCCGGTTGGAATGTCGAAATCGAGCTGGTCGTAACAGGCGTAGGGCTGTTTCTTCCGCACATCCCAATCGAATCCGGCGGCGCGCAAGTTTGTGCCGGTCATGCCCCATTCGATGGCCTCATCGATCGTGCAACCGCCAATGCCCTTAGTGCGCGCTTTGAACATCCGGTTGCGCATCACTGTCCGGTCGTATTCATCCATGCGCGCGGGCTGGTACGCAAGAAACTCGCGGAACATTTTGTCCCATCCCGCGGGCAGATCCTGGGCCACGCCGCCAATGCGAAACCAGTTCGGGTGCATTCGAGCGCCGCAAATCGCTTCGACCATCCCAAAGGCTTTCTCGCGATCGTTGAAGGTGTAGAAGACCGGCGACATCTGGCCGATGTCCTGCGCAAATGTTCCGTACCAGACCAGGTGGCTCATGATGCGGAACAGCTCCGACATCATTACGCGGATCATCTGGCCGCGCGGCGGCACTGTGATTCCAGCCAGTTTCTCCATGGCTGTCAAGTAACCCAGATTGTTCATCACGCCGCCCAGGTAATCTACCCGGTCGGTATACGGGATGAACGTGTGCCAGGTCTGGCGCTCGCCCATTTTCTCGGCGCCGCGATGGTGGAATCCAATATCGGGGATGGCGTTTACGATCTCTTCTCCATCCAGCTCGAGCACGATGCGCAGCACGCCATGCGTTCCGGGGTGCTGCGGACCGACGTTCAGGAAAAGATAGTCGCTGCCCTCGCGGCCTCGAGACAAACCCCACTCTTCGGGGCGGAAACGTAGGGCTTCCTGTTCGGCATCCTGCTTGTCGTCCGGCAAGGTGAACGGACCCATTTCCGTGGCTCGAGCCGGATGGTCTTTTCTGAGCGGATGCCCCACCCATGAGCGCGGCATCAGAATGCGCGTGAGGTGGGGATGCCCTTCGAAAAAGATGCCGAACATGTCCCACGCCTCGCGCTCGTACCAGTTCGCGGCGGGGCAGATGTCGGAAATCGACTCGAGCTTGGGGTCGCTTTCGCTCAGTGGAACTTTCAGCCGGACATAGGCGTTGCGCTCATACGAGAACAGATGATAAACAACCGTGAAGTCGCTGGAGGGTTGGCCCTCTCTATGCTTTCGTCCACGCTCGTCGATGGCAGTGAGATCGAAGAGCATCTTGAACGGCTGAGGGATCACGTGCCGAAGCCGGTGCACGGCGTCGTGAATTTCTCCGCGAGTGAGCCAGAACGTGGGAATGCCGTCACAGGTTGTCTGCGGCGTTGCTCGGGGCCCAAGCTCCCGCTGTAACTCCTGGTCAGCCACCAATGCGGTTGCCATAAGCGATTGCTATACCTGATCCGGGGTTCGCAGCACGGTCAGTTTCTGCCTGGCGGCATACTTCTCGTCGCGCATGGATGGCATGTTCGGCTTATACACGCCTTGCGGCCCGATCACCCAGCTCAGCGGCCGCTTCTCTTTGCCCACGGCCTCGCGTAACAGCACCACTCCTTCCAGAAAGGCATCCGGACGCGGCGGACACCCGGGCACGTACACGTCCACCGGCAGGAATTTGTCTACCCCCTGAACAACGCTATAAATGTCGTACATTCCTCCAGAGTTCGCGCACGAACCCATGGAAATCACCCAGCGCGGCTCCATCATCTGTTCGTATAGCCGGCGAATGACGGGCGCCATTTTGATGAAGACCGTACCGGCGATCACCATCAGATCGGCCTCTCGAGGAGTCCCGCGAATTACCTCGGCGCCGAATCGCGAGACATCGTATTTGCTCGTGATGCTGGTGGCCATCTCGACGAAACAGCAGGACAGGCCGAAGTGAAACGGCCAAATCGAGTTCTTGCGACCCCAGGCGGCCAGATCCTCTAGCTTGGTCAGAATGAGGCTGCGGCGGACGGCCGTCTCGAGATAGCTGTCCCCCGACCCGTCAGCTTTAGGTGGCGCATCGACGCTGCTTGTTGACCAGGGCATCTACATAATCTCCTGTTTACTGAGGCCTTTTGAAGCGTCCCGAATTCCAATCCAACGCGCCCACTCGCCAGAGATAGCCGAGCGTCACAAGCAATACGGAAATAAATACGAATACCTCGGCGTATCCGAGCCATCCCGTCTCGCGGGCGGCCACCGCCCAGGCGAAGATGAAGATCGCTTCCAGATCGAAGATCACAAAGAACATCGCGACCAGGTAGAACTTGGCTGAAAGCCTAACCCGCGCGGAACCCTCCGAGAGAATGCCGGATTCGTAGGGCGAGCCGGTTGCGCTTTCGTTGTGGCGCTGGCCTAATAAATAGGACAGTCCGATCATGGCTCCTGCGAGCACGACAACGATGGCTGCGTAAACACAAAATGGCCAGAGGTCCACGGTTTCCTCAGGGTTAGGGCGAAAGCCCAATTGAAAAGTATCCCTCCGTTTCCGTTGGAACACAAGTTTTTTGTAGTTCCAGATCAACTTGGGCGCGGGGTATGGCGAGTGCAAAAGCAGTGCAAACGCCGGACGCCGCAGCCGACAGCGGCCTCGAACCACTCACCTGACTAGTGCGTTGCCCAGTAAGCGCGGTGTCCGAGATAATCCGAGTCGGGCAGATTCGCCAGTATGACCCTTCGCAGATCGAGAATATCGAGCTCTTCCTGCTTTTGGTACAAAACTTGGCCTGTGGGGGAGAGAAGCACGGCATAAGGCACGCCGGATTCCCATTTCGGATCGAACGCGGCCTGCATCGCGTAGGTGTCAGTCGAGGCGAACTGAAGGTTGCGGCCAGTGGCATGCAACTTCTCGAGCGCCTTCATCACGCCATCCTTCTCATCTGGCAGATTGGCGGATACGGTGACGAAATCGAAATCGCGGCCGCGATACATGCGGTAGGTTGTCTCCAGATCCGGAAATTCGTGGATGCACGGACCGCACCAGGTTGCCCAGAAGCTTATCAGCAACACTTTGCCGGTTGGGTTCGTGCGCAGCTTCCGCAGATCGCCGGCGTCGGCCATATCCAGCCGCACCGGTTCCGCTTCGATCTTGCGAATGCCGTCCTGCCGGCTGGCCTGCTTTGATTTCCATTTCGTGGAACAGCCGAAAACGCCGGTGTGTTCCACCGGCGCCGGCTTACCGGCAAGCAGCGCCTCGATCGCGTTGCTGGCGTCCCGCGTGGTCACTAGCGATTCGCGCTGGCTATTGTCCACGCGGCCCTCGTAGCGCAGCTTGCGCTCTTTGTCGAAAATGAAAACGTGTGGCGTCGCTTTCGGGCCATATGCCTGGGCCACGCGCTGGGTCTCGCCGTCATAGAGGTAGGGGAAGTTGAAGTGCCGGTACTCGGCTCGAATCTTCATCTCCTCGAGGCTGTCGCTAACGTCGGTATAGCCCAGTTCGTCGAGGCGCACCGCATTCGGGTCGTTGGGTTGGATAGCTACGAAGGCCGCGCCGCGGCGCTGGCAATCGTCGGCGAGCGTCTTGATACGGGTCTCGTACAACTGAGCAGTCGGGCAATGATTGCAGGTGAAAACGATCACCAGGATCGGGCTGCTGGCATAATCGCTGAGCCGGTGCGTATTGCCGTCTACGCCGGGCAGCGCGAAATCCGGCGCGGGCGAACCGATGGCGAGCGTCGGGTGCTCATCATCCGCGAAAACCGCGAGGCACGCCACCAGAAGCAGGAGGAACCGCGACATGTCCAAAGTCTATCGCGAGCGCGTGGTGTCGACCGGCTGCCTGTGGAAAATCAAGCGTTTAATTACTGTAGGCGCAAGTGTTTCTTCAAAGTAGCAGAGGGACGGCCGCTGATGAACGCCGATCAACGCTGATGGAAAAGCAAAAAACAAAAGGGCTTATCCGCGTTCATCGGCGTTCATCGGCGGCCAAATATTGCAGTCTCGGAGTTTTTCAGCCGTCACTGAATGGCCGCGCTGTGCGCTGTTCCGAACATGCTTCGCGATACCCTCATCCGTATGGCGAAATTGTCCATCCGCATTTTCTTAGGTCTCGGCTTTCTTTGTCTTGCGCAGATGCTGGAGCCGCAATGGGTGCCCACTCGCAAGGGCCATCCTCAACCGATTTCACCAAACGATATCGCGCTGATGGCGTGGGGACCTTCTTCGTCCGATCCTGACGCGCTGCGGGAAATGCGCGAGGCGGGATTGAATATCTCGGGTTTTTGCCATGTCGGCGATCTGGCGGCGGTGGAAGCCGCCGGTTTGAAGTGTTTCGTCGATGACCCTCGCGTCAATGGATATGACTGGACAAATCCGGCGCCCGACATCGTCCTCAAACAGCGCATTGCCGAGTTGCAACGGCAACTCAGCGGGCATCCCGGGGCAATTGGCTTTTTCCTGACAGATGAACCCTCGATGGCCGCCATGCCGGCATTGGGAAAAGTGTCGAGACTGCTGCGCGACGCGATGCCCGACCGGCTTTCGTATGTCAATCTATTCCCCTACCAGGTCTCAAAGGAAAGGCTCGGAACCGACTATGACTCCTACGTCAGGGCTCTCGTGAAAACCGTTGGACAGTCTTTTCTCAGCTATGACAACTATGCGCTCGTCAATGGGGAGCTGAACGACCAGTTCTATACGAATCTGGAAATTGTGCGACGGCTGGGCATTGAGCTGAAAACGCCGTTCTGGAACTGCATTCAGTCGAATGCGCACTACAGTTACGCGGAGCCGACCGACGCCAACCTGCATTTGCAAGCGTATGCCTCACTGGCGTATGGCAGTCGCGGCATCCAGTACTTCACTTACTTCACTCCGGGGCATGGCAATTTCCGGCTGGCGCCGATCGACGTTATGGGTTATCGAACCGCGACGTGGGACATGCTGCGCCGGGTGAACGGAGAAATCGCTATGCTGGCTCCCACTCTGGGCAAGCTTCATAGCACCGGCGTCTATCATTACCCTCGTGCGCCACCCGAAGGACGAGCGCTATCGGAGAGTCCGCTGGTGGAGCGGATTGAAATGACAGAACATCGTCTGGTCGCGGCGCCCACTGTGGGCAGGGTGCTGGTTGGCGAGTTTATGGATGCCGCGAATAAGCCGTATCTCATGATCGTCAACAAAGACCTGCAACGCTCGTTCGTTCTCCAGGTTTACTTGCGTGACAAGCGGAAAAAGTTAGTCCTGATTTCGCAATACACCGGCAATAAGGAAGAGTTTAGCGGCGAGAGGCAATGGATTCAGCCAGGCGGTGGTTTTCTTTTCCGTGTGGAGTGAAATGGGGCGGGCACGCCAGGGCACTTAGTCGTTACGTCCGCTCCCGTGGTTGTGCGCGTCACGCTCGTCTTGAGATATGCGCGATAAGCGATGCCAGAAAGAGCACGATAACAAATAGAAGCTTGGCGATTCCAGCCGCCGCCGCCGCGATGCCGCCAAACCCCAACACCGCTGCGATGAGCGCAATGACAAGAAAGATTAAGGCCCAGTTCAACATACTATCTCCTTCTCTAGTTTTGTAAAAGTGCCTTTCATTTCGACGGGGATTTGAACTTCAGCATTAGTTCTCGGCGATTTCTGGCAGGAATTCAGATTCCTTCACTAACTCGTGTAGCAAGTCAGTTTCCAACGAGTAAACGTTTATAAAAAGGGAAGCGCGGGCGAACTCACTCAGCCTTAGGTGGAGCGCACCCGCGCTTCTATGCGTCGGTCAAACCGTTCTCCGCTTGCGCTACGGTTTTGACTCAGCCTCTGCTTTTGGCCGGCTCTCCGGCCGGCTTTCCGGCCGTGGCGCGCTCGCTGCCGGTCTGGGCTGGCTCTCCGGCCTCGGTGACGCCATTGGTTTAGGCTGAGCCTGCGGTTTTGGCTGGCTCATAGGCCGCGGGGCAGTCGCAGGTTTTGGATGGCTTTCCGGCCTGGGTGTGGTCATTGGTTTGGGCTGAGCCTGCGGTCTCGGCTGGCTCATCGGCCTGGGTGTGGTCATTGGTTTGGGCTGAGCCTGCGGTCTCGGTTCGCTCATCGGCCGCGGGGCAGTCGCCGCTGGTCTGGGCTGGCTTTCCGGCCTGGAAGGGGTGATTTTAGGCTGAACCTGCGGCCGCGCAGCTACTGCGGGCGAACGGGCTGGCGTGGCCTCGCCGGGGTGCGCCGGCACAGCACGATGCTGCGCTGCCAACGACGGTCTCGTAGGGCTCGGCTTGCTGGCGACCGATTGGCGCGCAGCAGGTGCGCTGGTCCGCGGTGCGGGATTGGCAGCTCTCTCAACTTCGGGCTTGTAGCCCGGCCCCGCTGACCTGGCGGCGACGACTCCTCTGCCGCTAAACACCCCTGGCCTCGGGCTCGCGGCGATTGCCGGCTTCCCGTGGTTCACTGACGCCAGAAGCTCGTGGTTACTTCTGGCAGAAGCCACATGCTGCGTTTGCGCCGCCGTAGGCGGCCGGACACGCGGATCATGGGCTGCCGCTAATTGCGCCGCTGTAGGCCGGGCGGAGATGCCGCCAGGGCCGCCGTTAAAGCTCACGTTGCTCCGGTTGTTTACGACTACGGTCTGGTTGTAGACATTGGTGATGTGCACGCCGGCGACGTTAGACACAGCACTGTTGTAGAAGAAGTTTCCGCCGCGCCACTCGCCGCCCAAATACCCGACGCCCCCGTAACCGAAGCCGTAACAGACGCCGCCGTAGAAGCCGACGGTGGGTCCCCAGTAGCCTTCGTTCCATACAAATAATCCGTCGTTCCAACCCCAATAGCCCGGGGTCCAAAGCAGACCCGTTTCAGGCGGTAAGACCCAAGTTCCGGGAACCCAGAAATAGCCGTTGGGACCGTAGGCCCAGTAACCGGGTTGCCAGATGTAACCTGGGCCGGGAAGAACGGGCTGCACGTAAACCGGCAGTACCGGAGGGCCAATGCGAATCGAGACACCAAAACCTATGGCTGCGTGGGATGCGACCGGCACCGCTAAGAGTATTAGCGCGAGCGCAACCCAATTAACTGAATGAGAAATATGTTTCTTCACTTTGTTATCTCCTCGTCTCGATCCGCCCTTTTGAAGGCTCTGATCGGAACCTGCGCCAACCCCCGGGGTCCGGCCACTAACATTCGGTGCTTCGACTTTCAGATCAAGAAGTCGAGGCTCAAGCGTTTGTTCCAACAGGCAACACGCAGTTTCATGTTTCGTTGAATAGTTTCAGTTGCGCCTTTCCCCGGCGTATCCGACATGCGTGTCCTAAGCAAGGTAGAAGCATCTTTCGAGCCAAACGGCCCAAGCAATTGAGCACACGCCTCTTCACCATTCGCAGCGTCACCAGGATGCGAAAATTCTGCAGGCAGGAGGGTAATAACTTCTGCAAGTACCATACCCGCGGTGTTAGCAGGGATGACGGGGCGCCGATAAGGCTAACAGGATTTAATCCGTCGCTTGTCCCGCGACCCTTGAGCCAAATCGATAGAATGCGGAGCATATGCCCGATCCTGAGGAGGTACGCCGTCAAATACGTTCCGCGTTTCCAACAGAGCCCTTCCTCGGCCCGGTGACCGGCGGCTGCAAATGCCTTGAGTGCACCGAATTGACGGAGAGCCTGCGTCACCGGAAGTGGGATGCGCTCGACAATCAAACCATGGACGCACAGTTTGGTTCGTTGCCATTGCTCTCGCCCGAAGCGTTCTCGACGTTCTTACCCGCTTGGCTCATGCGATCACTAGACAACAAAGCGGATGGCGCTGATGAACTCTCCCGCAGCATCCGGGCGAAGAGTTCGCTGTACAGGTCAAAGGCCGAACCCAGGTGCGTCCCAGCGCTGACGGGCTCGTAACGGTGCGCGTCGAGCATTCGACGGTCAACTATTGGCTCGGCAAGCTGACGCCAACGATGATCGTTGTCGCCGATACCTCTGAGCGCAGGCTTTGGTACGGCTGGATTGAGTACGCCCACAGCGATTACCCTCGGCGTCTAAAATGCGAGGGCAAGTTAGATTTGACCCTGCGCTTAGAAGTGGCCCCCGATTTCACGGAGGCCGTCGCCACCTATGTTTGCGAATGGTTTTCACGGCTGCGGGATGAGATCCATCGCTTGCCTGACCGAGTTCAGCTAACGCAGTTCTCACTGCACGTTGCCGCGTTATCGCGGTGCCTGACTCAGCTTCACCTTGCTCTGACCAGCGGCCTGTCGATCGAAAAACTTCTAGATTCCCTGTATTTCCCGTTTCTGGAGTTTGGTCTTCATGACGGATTCCTCGTGAGTCTCTGGGAAAGCGATTCTCCGTGGCGTCAACCGCTTTCCTCGCGGATCGCCGGGTCGTCTCGCCAAAACTTAAGGAGTACATCGAACGCAGCGGGCATTTTTTGATGCGGGAGGAAAAAGTGACTCAAGGCGATTTCGACTTCATTCCCTTTTCATACAGCGGGCTCAAGTTGTATCTTGTGCCAACTCTTGAGGCTGCATGGGATCTCCAGGACGCAGTTAACCAGTTGATTGTCTTTGGCGAGGTTGTGGAGTCCAACGTAAGGACGGAGGGCAACTGAGGACCCGAGGCCTAAAGCCAATCCGAATTACCAACGAAAGAGGGCAAACCCTTCACTCCACTTTCACTTACTTAAGGCGGTTTCGTCGCGGAATTTCCGCTTGAACTAGCCTAAAAGAATGGTTCCGGGCCGAACCACTGACAGGATTCCGCTACAAAACCACTACAGTGAGCAAAAGAGAAGGCCTCCCGTTGCCAGGAAGCCAGTGTAACTAATTGATTCAAAATGGTGCGGAGAGGGGGACTTGAACCCCCACGGTGTTACCCGCTAGCACCTCAAGCTAGTGCGTCTGCCAATTCCGCCACCTCCGCGTGGATACTTCCAGCTACTTGCCAGGCGCCTTGGGTGCTATGGGCGCCGGAGCCGGTGTTGAAGCCGGCGGCGCCTTTGGGGGAGCCTTCTGCTGTTGTGCAGGAGCAGGCTTCGCCTGACGCTGATACTTCTCGAGCACCCCGGTGCCGGCAGAACCTGGTATTCGATTGTTGGCAATGATCGCCAGAGCCAGCGACGTTACCATGAAGAGCACAGCCGCAACTGTAGTGGCCTTGGATAGCACAGTGGCCGTGCCGCGCGGCCCGAACACCGTCTGCGATCCCATTCCACCAAATGCGCCGGCCAAATCGGCTGCCTTGCCGCTCTGGAGCAGTACCACGATGATCAGGAAGAAACACACGATCACGTGGATCGTCGTTAACGCGTAAATCATACGGAAGCCTTAGTATAGCAAGTAGGGCGATGGCGGCGAAACACTGGAGACAGCTGCTGCCGGAGCCCGCGGCCGAATCGATGAAAAGCCAGAATGAAGGGTCGCGCAGCCGGGCGGATGAACTCGCCCAGATGCGCATCAGCTACGGCCGCGAGGGCCTCAACGAAGCCCAAGCCAATCCGGATCCCATTTTACAGTTCAAGAATTGGTTCCAGCAGGCTGCCGACGCAGGGCTTACTGAGCCCAATGCAATGACGCTTGCCACGGTTTCGGCAGCCGGCCGGCCCGCGGCCCGCGTGGTCTTGCTGAAGGGGCTGGATGAGGACGATTTCGTCTTTTACACAAACTATGAAAGCCGAAAAGGCAGAGAACTAGCGGAAAACAACCATGCCGCGCTGCTCTTTTATTGGCCCGAACTCGAGCGCCAGGTGCGCATAGAAGGCATCGTGCGCCGGGTCTCAACCGGCCAATCGGACGCCTACTTTGCCGCTCGGCCCAAAGGCAGCCGGCTGAGCGCCTTGGCATCAAAGCAGAGCGCGCCGGTATCCAGCCGGGAAGAGCTCGAGAACCGGCTGAGCCAACTCGAACGCCAGTTCCAAGGCACGGATGTAGTTCCGCGGCCGACCTACTGGGGAGGTTATGCGCTACGGCCCGAATCCATCGAGTTCTGGCAGGGCCGGCAGGACCGGCTGCATGACCGTTTGATCTATCGCCTTACAGACGAAGGAGGGTGGGTTCGAGGCCGTTTGGCCCCCTGACCGGCCCCTGTCGCCGGCTTTCCGGACGGCCTTTTGCTTCAGCGGCTTAGGAGCTCACGGGGGCCGCATTTTAGAGCCAAATTGCGTAGGCGATTGGGCATGGGAATGCGTCAAATACTAGAAGAGAGAATGCGCGCGCATACAAGCCTCATATATATTGTTGTGGGCGCCGTGGCTGCGACCGCCAGCCTGCTGACGGTTGACGCCAGTCCGGCCTTCGAGGCCGACCCTCTCATACACCGGATCGAATCCCGCTATAACCGCGCTCGTACGCTCTCCCTGCGCTACCGCGAAGTGCTGGTGGAGGAGGGGCATCCGAAGCGGCCTGAATCGGGAGTTTTGACACTGCGGAAACCCGGAAAAATGCGCTGGGAGTACGATCGCCCGGCTGGAAAGCTGTTCGTCTCCGATGGCAACCAAGTCTACCTCTACACGCCGCAGGACCAGCGCGTGGAACGGTCTCGCCTGAAGATGAGCGCCGACCTACGGGCGCCTATGGCATTTTTGCTCGGCCACCTGGATTTGAAACGCGAGTTCAGCTCGTTCACCACGCGCGCCGCGGGTGCGGATACCTGGCTCGACGCGTCGGCGAAAAACGGCCGCTTGCCCTATGAAAAAATTGAATTGTTAGTGGCGCCCGATGCCTCCATTCGCCAGCTCAATGTGGTGGGGCGCGACCAATCCACGTTGAGTTTTTGGTTTTCAGAAGAGACCTTGAATCCGCCCGTGAGCGACAAGCTATTCCAGTTTGCCGTTCCACCCGGCGCCGAAGTGGTGGATGCCGTGACCACAGACCAGGAGAACTGACGCTCAGTGTCCGAATACCTTTTGAGGTACGCCGACGCTCGTGGGCAGGAACACGAGCAAATCGCCGATGCGCCAAGCGAGCAGGATGCCCGCGACCGCCTTGCGCAGCAAGGCTTTCTGGTGTATTCCGTGCGAGCTCGCGACCTCAGCGCCCGCTTCGGAGGCTTTCAGTTCCGCCGCAAGGGAGTCAACCTCGAGAAGTTCCTGATTTTCAACCAGCAGTTCGTCACCCTGATCCGCGCCGGTTTGCCGATCCTGAAAGGGCTCGACTTGCTTGCCGACCGGCTGACCGACCCCAAGCTTGGCCGGTATGTGCGCAACGTTCGCGACGAAGTACGCACCGGCACCACGCTCTCCGACGCGTTCGGCCGGCAGAATGTGTTTCCGCCCATTTACGTGACCTCGGTTCTGGCGGGTGAAAGAAGCGGCGCGCTGGCGGAGGTTCTGGACCGCTACCTGGGTTACCAGAAGCTAACTCTGTCGGTGCGGAAGAAACTGCTGGTATCGCTGATGTATCCCTCGGTGCTGGTGGTGTTGGTCATCGCGGTCATTTTGTTTCTGGTCACTTACGTGGTCCCGAATTTTGCGCAGCTTTATTCCAGCATGCAGGCCTCGCTTCCGGCGCCTACGCGCATGCTGATCGCGGTCGGCACTACCGCGCGCAACTACGTGCTGCTCGGGTTCGGCGCGCTGTTTGTGTCCGTGGTTTCGTTCTGGCTGTGGTCTCGCACCGATTCCGCGCAAGAGACCCTCGACAACTGGAAACGCAGGCTGCCGCTGTTCGGCGAGATTTGGATCAAATACCAGGTCGCTCAATTCGCGCGCGTACTCAGCACCCTGCTGGTGGGCGGCATTCCGTTGACCCAGGCACTGGTCACCGCCGGACGAAGTCTGGGGACGGTGTTGCTCCGAAAAGCGCTGGACCGCGTGGGCACTTCAGTGAAAGAAGGCAAGTCGCTTTCGGCCAGCCTGCAAAGCACCGGGTTGTTTCCTTCACTGGCGATTGACATGATGGAAGTGGGCGAATCCACCGGCGCCCTGCCGCAAATGCTGACCAGCGTGGCGGAGTTTTACGAGGAGGATGTATCGACCCGCACCACCGCTGTTCTTTCCTTGATTGAACCGGCCATCATGATCTTTATGGGCATGTTCGTGGCCTTCGTTTTGGTGGCGCTTTACCTGCCGATCTTCTCGCTGGCCGATACGATTCGTTAATTCTTTTATGGCGACCGAAGTCATCAAATTGAAGGACCACGCCGACGAGATCGAGCAGGCGCAAACGCTCGCCCGCCGGTACCGGTTGGAATTCATCGATCTGAAAGCCGCCCAGATCGATCACGAGCTATTCCGCACAGTCGCGGTAGACCTGATGTTCCGTTTCCACTTCGTGCCGCTGCACGAGGGAAACGGAGTGCTGGAGATCGCACTGTCCGATCCGCGCCAGATTGTCTTCACCGACGAGCTTTCGATATTGCTCGGCCGCAAGCTGCGTGTGAAGGTGGCGACGTACTCTCAGATCACCGACCTTTTGAAGAAGACCGAGCAATCCCAGCGAGTGCTCGAGGAAGTCACGGAAGGTTTTGCGCTGGACGTGGTGGGCGACGAAGACAGCGCCGACGAAACGCTCTCGATTGACCGGCTGGCTTCCGACGACAGTAACATCGCTCCGGTCATTAAGCTGGTGGATACCACCATCTTTAACGCGCTCGAGCGGCGCGCCAGCGACATCCACATCGAGACCCGCGACCAGGAAGTCGCCATCAAGTACCGCATTGACGGGGTCCTGCAGTATGCCATGAGCCCGATTTCAAAGGAATGGCATTCGGCGGTGATTTCGCGCATCAAGGTGATGAGCGAGCTGGATATCGCCGAACGCCGGGTTCCGCAAGACGGCCGATTCCGCGTGCGTTACAAAGGCCGGCTGATCGATTTCCGCGTCTCGATCATGCCCACGATTTATGGCGAGGACGCGGTGCTGCGCGTGCTCGACAAGGAATCGATGAGCGAGAAATTTGCAAAGCTCTCGCTCGATGTGGTGGGTTTTAGCGAAGTCGATCTTTTGAAGTTCCGGCGATACATCAAGGAACCCTACGGAATGGTGCTGGTTACCGGCCCCACCGGTTCGGGAAAGACCACCACGCTGTATGCGGCCGTGAGCGAGATCAAGAACGACGAAGACAAAATTATTACGATCGAAGATCCGGTCGAGTATCAGATCAAGGGAATCACGCAAATCCCTGTGAATGAGAAAAAGGGGCTGACCTTTGTGCGCGGCTTGCGGTCGATTTTGAGGCACGACCCCGACAAGATCCTCGTCGGCGAGATTCGCGATCAGGAGACGGCTCAGATTGCCATCAACGCGGCTCTTACCGGGCACCTCGTTTTCACCACCGTTCACGCCAACAACGTGCTGGACGTGCTGGGGCGGTTCCTCAACATGGGTGTCGAGCTCTACAACTTCGTCTCCGCGCTCAATTGCATCCTGGCCCAGCGGCTGGTGCGCGTCATTTGTCCGCATTGCCGCGCTGCCGTGAGCTACGACGAGGCGTATCTGCTGGAAAGTGGCCTGGATTTAAAGGAGTGGTCGAGCTTCCCGTTCACGGAGGGGAAGGGCTGCATGGAATGCGCCGGCACGGGATTTCGCGGACGCACCGCCATACACGAATTGCTGGACCTGAGCGAAAAGATTCGCGAAATGATCCTGGCCCGCCGCTCCGCCTCCGAGATCAAGCGGGTGGCGCGCGAGGAAGGCATGACGTTTCTTCGCGAATCGGCGCTTGACCGGCTTCGCAGTGGAGTTACAACGCTGCGCGAGATCAATAAGGTGACCTTCATCGAAGGATAGGTGACGCATTTGCTGCTACCCAAATTCCTGCGCCGCCTGGTCGCCGAACCACCGCCGGCATATCTCTTTGAAGTAAGCTCGGCGGCCATCGCGATGGTCGAATCGGCCGCCCCGGAGACGCTGAAGCAGGAGCCGCTTGCGCCCAACACGCTAAACGTGTCACCGGCTGCCTCCAATCTGCAAAATGCCGAACCCTTCCGCGCCGCCCTCGATCGCCTTGTGGGAGTCCTGCCTGGCAAGCGCCCAACGGCGGCTCTGGTGATTCCCGATTTTGCGGCTCGCATGGCGGTACTCGATTTCGACGAGTTGCCCGACGATGCCGGGCAGCGCGCGTCGCTCATTCGCTTTCGCCTGCGGAAGAGTGTTCCGTTTGCGATTGACGAGGCGCAGTTCTCTTACACTCTGCAGCAGCGGGAGGATTCTCGCGCCGAAGTGCTGGCGGTCGCTATTGACCGGAACGTATTGAGCGATTATGAGCGCGTGTTTGTGAGTGCCGGCTTTCGCGTGGGCCTGGTGACTCCCTCGAGCCTGGCCTGCCTGCCGTTGTGCCGCGTCAATGCCGAAGAGCAGGTCTTGACTCTGTTATTGAAGTTGAGCGGGTCGATTCTGACGGTGATGTTGATCGATGGCGAGGCGATCCGCCTTGTCCGTTGCGTCGATTTCACCGAGCCCGCCCAAAACGGGGATCAGGCGCACGCGAGCCCGATTGGTTTCTCGCCGGTCGGCGAATCGATGCCAGTCCTGAGTCAGACCCTTGCCTATGCGGAGGATGAACTGGGGCGGCGCGTGAAGCGCCTCTTGCTGAGCGGGTTTGGCCAACACGATGCCGAGCTCAGCCTGCTCGCCGAGCAGGAAGTGTTTCTGACCGGCGAGACGCTACGCTCCCGTTTTGCGCCGGCTCAGTCTTTTGCCGGGTTGCTCGGTTTGCTTGAACATTACGCCGCATGAAGCCTCTTTCGCCACTCTCGATTAACCTGGCTTCGACGCCGTTTCGCGCGGAGCGCGCGCGCAATGCCGCGCTCGGAGCCGCTTCCGTGCTGGCTGTGATATCGCTGGCGATTCTGGCGCTGCTGATCCGCGGCGAGACCAGCCGTGCCTCGGCGCTGCATAGCCAGATCGGTGCTCTGGAGGCCCGCCTTCTCTCGGTTCAGCGGGAGCAGGGTCGCGCTCAAGGCGTCCTGGCGAAGCCGGAAAACGCCGGCGTGTTCTCGCAGAGCGTCTTTCTCAACGAGTTGATTGCCCGGCGGGCCGTGAGCTGGTCGCGCGTGTTTGACGACTTGCAAACTGTCATTCCCTACAATGTGCGGCTAGTTTCGGTGCGCCTGCCTCAGGCCGCCCCCAGCGAATCCGCGTCGACGAACCACCTGCAACTGGATATGACGGTGGGTTCCGATCGCCAGGACGCGGTGGTCGAGTTGCTTAAACGCCTCGAGGAATCGCCGCTTTTCGGTTACGCGGTGCTTTTGAACCAGCAGCCGCCGACACAAAACGAGCCTCTTTACCGGTACCGTATTTCCGTAGCTTATGTTCAAAAGTTTTAGCGCTCGTCTTCATCGGCTTTACCGGCAGCTACGCGACAGCTCCGCTTCGTTTGGCGGCGCCGGCTCATGGCTCCAGGTAGTACTGGGCTCGCTGCTACTGCTAAACGCCGCCGCGGTCTATTTCTACTTCTTTCCTCCCGGCGGCAGCGAGCAGGAACTCACCATGAGGGTCAGCGAACTGAAAACACGGATTCGCGCAGCTGAAATGTCGAGCAAGCAGTTGGAAACTGTAGCGGGCAAAGTGCAATTGGCCTCCACGCAAACCGGAGCGTTCGCCGGCAAATACTTCCTGCCCCGCCGCATCGCGTACGAGCAGGTAGTTAGCGAAGTGCAGCGGCTGACGCATGAGGCGGGCATCGTCGAAAAAGAGGGTACCTTTGCAGAGGAACCCATTGAAGGCTCTAGCGACCTGACACTGGTGACGTTTTCCGTCAGCCTCGAGGGAACGTTCGCGGACCTGATGCACTTTCTTTACCAGGTGGATCATTCTCCGAAGCTGCTGATTCTGGATTCGCTCAGCGCCGCGCCGGTTCAAAATACCGGGCGGTTGAATCTGTCCTTGAAGCTTCTGACGATAATACGGGAGCCGGTATTCGTTCCCATCTCGACTGTCTCCGGAGCGCGGCGATGAGTACCATAATGATGCCGGCGTCACGCGGTATGAAACTGGGGACTGATCCGAAAAAAATTGCCGTTCTGGTGTTCTTTCTGGCGGTGGCCGGTTTCCTTTGGTGGAGAAACAGCCAGGATTCCGACGGGCCGCCGGCTGCGTCCGCGCCATCTCGCCCGGCGCATCAGGCGCTGCCCATCGCCGAGCCTGGCGCGCCTGCTTCGAGTTCGCGGCCATCCCGGCGCGGCGAGCGAAATGGCGAGCGGAATACTCTCGAAATGCGGCCGGTCGACGCTACTCAAGGCAACATCGATCCCACACTGCGGCTGGAATTGTTGGATCGCCTGGCCGGCGTAAAGATGGGCGGAGCCGGCCGCAGCTTGTTCGAGGCGGGGATGGCTCCGGTGGTTTCGCAGGGTAAGGGTCCAATCATTATTCCCGGTAAAGGCGGAAAGCCGGTGGTGCCTCCGACTGCGCCCGCTCCGGTTGTGGTGCAGGGTCCGCCCCCGCCGCCGCCGATTCCATTGAAATTTTACGGCTTCCTCCGTCCCGCTGCTGCGGGCGAGGCGAAGCGTGGTTTCTTTCTGGATGGCGACATCATCGTGGTGGCATCGGAAGGCGAAGTCATCAAATCCCGCTATCGCGTGATCAAACTGCAGGACCGTAGCGCGGTGATGGAAGACACGTCGAACAAGAACCAGCAGACGCTCGTGCTGACGCCGGAGGCGAGCCATGACCTCTGATCATCGACTGTGGCGCAGGCACTCATGCCTGCCGCGCCGAGACTCGTCTCGGCGCTTCGACAAGGGTTGGTCACGCGTGGAAGGTTACCGGAGCCAAGCAGGATCAGACAAGAGCGCCGAGACGAATCTCGGCGCGGCAGCCACGAGTGGCCGCGCCACGTCGAGCCGCGAACCCAGGTCGAACCGTGAACCCAGGTCGAACCGTGAACAAGGTTCGGCGCTGTTGATTGTTTTCGTCCTTGCCGCGGCGATCGCCATCCTGCTTTACCGTGAGATCCCAGTAGCCATCACCGAAGGCCAGCGCCAGAAGGAGCAACTACTGATTGACAGAGGGGGCCAATATCAGCGGGCCATTCAGCTCTACTTCAGGAATCGGAAGACCTATCCGCCCTCTTTGGATGCGCTCGAGAGCACGAACAACCTGCGCTTCCTGCGGCGCCGTTATGTAGACCCATTTACAGGCAAAGCCGACTGGCGAATACTGCATATGGGGCCTGCGGGTCCGATAGACTCGCTCGTAAACCCGATCAATCCGACCGCGGCAGGAAACGCGCCAACTGGCTTCGGCGCGCCATCTTCGAACGCTTCGTCACAATCTAGCTCCAACCCTGCTTCGTCGCAAACGGGCGCAGCCCCAGGCGCCGGCGCCCAGGGCGCACCCGGTACGGATGCCACCGGCGGTATGCCTGGCATGACTCAGGGGCAGTTCGGACTCCAACCGGATACGGGTCTCTATCCCGCGAAGAGAGCGCCGGCGGCCAACGCGGCATCGATGCAACGGCAAGCCGGCATGGGCAGCGACCAATCTGATCCTAACGCGCTGCCGCCACTGTCGGATGGATCGCAAATGCAGGGGTCTGGGACGGGACAAGGTCAGCCTGGCGACCCAACGCAGGCTGCGAACCAGAACCAAACGCCAGGCGCGGCAGGGCAGAATGCTAACGGTGGAGCGGCAAGCGGCGATCAACAAAACGGAGCGCCAGGGAACGGGACGGGGGCTGGCGGCACAGCGGCTGGGATAGCTTCGCAGATCCTGCATACGCCGGGTCCAACCATCACGCCAGGTCAGACCCAGTCCCAGAGCAATCCGTTTGGTGGAGGCTCAATCGGCGGAGTGGCCAGTACCGTAAAGGGCCATTCGATCAAGATAGTCAATGAACAGCGCGACTATACGAAGTGGGAGTTCGTCTACGATTACAGAAAAGACACGGGCGGCAGCGCCGCGAGCGGCCAACAGAATCCCGGCCAGGGAGGAGTAGGCACGATCGGTGGGATCGGCACCACACCTTCGGCTTTCGGGTCCACGAGCAACGCCGCCGCGCCGGCCGCCACTACGGCGCCGCCGAGCACTGGAAGTCAGACGCCGCCTAACCAGTAGCCAGTCATGCTCGCCTCGTCTGCGGAGGTTGCTGGGGTTCGCATACCGCTCCCTCCTGGGTTCAGCCCTCCAACTATTGCAACTTGGTTGTCGCTCGCTCGCGGTTCAAGTCCACTGGGCGAGCGGGAAGTGGATAATGGAAATTCCACCAAATTTCAAGGAGTGAAGTCATGAAGAAATCCATAGCGCGGAGACAAGACCTCGAGCGCAGACAAGAGGCTCCGCTGGTTACCCCCACCGACCTGAAAGCGGCGGCGACCAAGGATATCGCGGGGGCCATGAACGCCATCCTGGCAGATGTGTTTGCGCTCTACTTGAAGACCAAGAACTTCCACTGGCACATGAGCGGGCCGCATTTCCGCGACTACCACTTACTGCTCGATGAACAGGGCGACCAGCTTTTCGCCATGACCGATGCGATCGCTGAGCGCGTCCGCAAGGTAGGTGGCAACACCATTAGGTCCATCGGCCATATCGCCCGCCTGCAACGCGTATCCGATAACGATGCCGAGTACGTCGAGCCAGAGGACATGCTCGCCGAATTGCGGGAGGATAGCAAGACTCTCGCCGCGCGCCTGCGCGAAGCCCACGGGGTCTGCGACGAGCACAAGGACATCGCTACCGCCAGCCTCATTGAAGTTTGGATTGACGAGACCGAGCGCCGCACCTGGTTTCTGTTCGAGGCCAGCCGACGTGCGGATTCCACCGGACATTGAAGATTCCGCCGGACACGAAAACGACGGCACAGGAGTTCTTGTGAAAATGCGTCTGATCGCTGTTGCCACCTTGTGTGCGATTTCCTGTTTTGCCGCGCCGCGCCGCGCCGAGATTCTGTGGGATCAGTACGGTGTCCCGCACATCTTTGCGCAGGAACGCGCTTCCATGTTCTATGCCGAGGGATGGGCCCAGATGCGAGGACAGGCCAGCCTGCTCTTGCGGCTATACGGCGAATCTCGCGGTCGCGCCGCGGAGTACTGGGGGCCGTCCCATCTGGAACTGGACCGATGGGTGCAATTGAATGGAGTGCCGGAATTGGCGCAGAAATGGTATGCCGCGCAGGACCCGACGTTTCGCGGATACCTGGATGCCTTTGCACAAGGCATGAACGATTTCGCCAAGGCTCATCCGGAGGCCATCAACCCGGATCTCAAAATCGTACTGCCGGTGAGCGGGGTCGATGTCGTGGAGCACTCGCTGCGCGCGGTTCACTTCATGTATATGGGCTCGCGCGAGCGTATGCAGCGTGAGGTGAACCAATTGCTAAAGAGCCGCGCCGCCTCCGGGCAGAAAGTCGCGACGCTCACTTCACCGGTCTCATCACCTCTCGACGAAAGCATGCTCGAGGCTCCGGGCTCGAATACTTGGACAATCGGCCCGTCGCGAACCGCCAGCCACCATGCCATGCTCGTCATCAATCCGCACCTGGCCTGGGGAGATACGTTTTATCGCTACATGGAAGTGCACATGGTCGCGCCCGACTATGATCTTTACGGCGCGCCGCAGATCGGTTTTCCCACGCCGGTGATCGGATTTAACCGGAACACCGGTTGGGGCCGCACCGTGAATACCATCGATACGGTTGATTTCTACGAGCTCACCGTTCGAGACGGCAAGTATGAGCTTGACGGCGGGCTGAAGGATTTCGATCGCTCGACCAAAACGCTGAAGATCAAACAGCCCGACGGTTCATTTAAGGAAGAGACGCTCGGGATCAAGAGGAGCGTTCACGGTCCGGTGGTATTCGATGACCAAGGCCTGGTTGTGGCGATGAGCGTCGCAGGCCTGGACCGGCCGAAGATGCTCGAGCAGTGGTTTCGGATGGGTGAGGCTCAGAATCTCGAGCAGTTCAAGGACGCCCTGCGGATGATGGCCGTCCCGATGTGGAATGCAAACTACGCCGATGCCGACGGCCACATCATGATCGTGTTTGACGGCCTGGTGCCGCGGCGCAAGACGGGTGATAACGCATTTTGGGCGAAGGTTGTGCCTGGCAATACGTCGAAGACTTTGTGGGACGGCTATCTCTCGTACGACGAGCTGCCCAAGTCGCTCGATCCCCCCTCAGGCTTCAATCAGAATACGAATGAACCTCCGTGGTCGATGACACTGCCGGAATTGGATAGCACGAAATACCCCGCTTATATCGCTCCCGAGTTTACTCTTGCGTACCGGACGAAACGATCGCTGCGAATGTTGAGCGAAGAACCGGCTTTCACTTACGAAAAGCTGCTGGCAGACAAACATTCCACGCGCATGGAGATGGCCGACGCAATACTTCCGGACTTGCTGGAAGCCGCGCAATCGGCCACCGACCCGGACTCGAAGGCGGCTGCGGCCGTGCTCGCGCGTTGGGACAGGCAAACCGAAATCTACAGCCGCGGCGCGGTTCTGTTTGAGATGTTCGCCGAGCGCTACTTCAGTGGCAACGTCAATAGTAAAGTGCGCGTGAAGTTCGATCCTCTGCGGCCGCTCGAGACCGGATATGGCCTGGCAGATCCAACCGGCGCTCTGAAGAGTTTGGCCCTGGCGGCCGCGGACTGCCGCGCGACGTATGGCGCGTTGGATGTTCCCTGGGGCGAGGTCTACCGGTTTGCGAGCGGCAAGGCCGATCTTCCCGGCAACGGCGGGTCGAGCCTGACTGGGGTTTTTCGCACGATTGCGTATGGCCGGAAACAGGGGGCCCAGATTTACGCGACACACGGAGAGTCATTCGTCTGCGCGATCGAATTCGCTTCCGCCCAGCGCGCCGAGTGCGCCCTGAGTTACGGCAATTCGAGCGAGCCGGGCTCGATCCACGGGGAAGATCAGTTGCCGCTGATTATGCAGAAAAAGCTGCACCCTGTTTGGCGCGACCGCAGTGATGTGGAAAAGCACCTGGAGTTGGTCGAAAGCTTTTGAGCGGCATCCCTGTGGCACAGGCTTCAGCCTGTGTCGGAACCACAGCCTGATGGCTGTGCCACAAGCTCTCTTCACTTTGCTGCGTGCAGAATGGAGGTAGGCGACGCAATCGAGTGAGATTCCTCTTCCAGAGCGCTCGCGCATGAACAGCGCCCGATCCATCGAGTTACTTATTGAAGGCATGCACTGCGGCGGGTGCGTGACGCGGCTGACCGCGATGCTCAAGAAAGTGCCTGGCGTACAAGTGGAGAATGTGGCGGTGGGTTCGGCGCGGGTGCTCGCCGGCGCTGGCGTCACCACGGAAGCGCTCGCCCAGGCGGTCGCGAAAGCGGGCTTCAAGATGCTCGAGACGCGAGATGCATAAGAGTTGAATAGAAAATGAGCACAACGGAAACGGCTCGAGTTACTTTCCCGGTGACCGGAATGACTTGCGCCTCGTGCCAGGCGTTTCTGCAGCGCACGCTCGAACACGAGCCCGGCGTGCAATCTGCCGCCGTGAATCTAATGCTGAATGAGGCCACGGTGTGGTATTCGCCCGCGAAGACCGGGGTCGAGCAATTGGTGGAGGCGGTTCGCGGCACGGGCTACGGCGCCGAAGCGCCTCGCGATGGCGGCAGGCTGATCGCCGAACAAACCGATCGCGACCGTGAACTTGCCCACGAATATCATGAGCTGCGTTTTCAGGCCCTGATAACGCTCGCGCTGGGCATGGTCGCCATGGTGCTCTCAATGCCCCTCATGCGGACGGCCGCTTCAGAGAGCGGAATGGGCGCCCACATGGACCCGTTTATGGCCGCGATTTCCGGTTGGGCCGATGCGCTGATACGGCCTGTGCTTCCGTGGCTCTACAACGTCCCCACGGCCGCGCTACGCATCGCGCTTTTCGCCTTGTCCGTGTTTGTCCTGGCCTGGTCTGGACGCCAGTTTTTTGCAAAGGCGTGGTCAGCGTTGAGGCACGGCGCCAGCGACATGAATGTGCTGATTGCCATGGGCACCGGATCGGCTTTTGTCTATTCGTCGGTGGCAACCTGGGCGCCGCGCTGGCTCGAGTCGCATGGCGTGGTTCCGGACGTTTACTACGAAGCCGTCATCATCATCATCGGTTTAATTTTGACCGGCAACACGCTCGAAAGCGGCGCGAAGAGGCGGACGACCACGGCGCTGATGACGCTGGCCCGGCTGCAGGCGCCGGCGGCAAGAATCGAACATAACGGGGGAGTGGAGGAGGTTCCGCTGGAGCAGGTGAAGCCTGGCGACGTGGTGGTGGTGCGGGCGAGCGAGCGGCTGCCGGTGGATGGCGAAGCGATCGAAGCCAGCTCGGGCGTGGACGAATCGATGCTAACCGGCGAGAGCATGCCGGTGGAGAAGAGACCGGGCGACCGTGTGATGGGCGGCACGCTGAACGGCCCCGGCTTGCTGCGCTACCGGGCCACACACTTGGGCGGTGATTCCGTGCTGGCGCAGATGGTGCGGCTGCTGCGTGACGCGCAGTCCTCGCGGGCGCCCATACAGCGGCTGGCGGATCAGGTGAGCGCGGTATTTGTGCCGTGCGTGATTGCGATTGCGCTGCTGGTGCTGGTCATATGGTGGCTGGCTGAGCCGGATGCGGGCCTGGCCAGGGGCATCTCGTGCGCCGTGGCTGTGTTGATTATTGCTTGTCCTTGCGCGATGGGTCTGGCGGTGCCGGCGGCATTGATGGCGGCGACAGGCCGGGCGGCAAGCCAGGGGATTCTGATCAAGGGCGGGGAACCGCTGCAACGCCTTGCTTCCATCACCACCGTGATTCTCGACAAGACGGGCACAATTACAGAAGGGCGTCCGCAAGTAGTGCGTTTCGAGACCTGCGACGCCGCAGCTTTTCCGGAGAGAAAGATCGCCGAGCTGGCGGCGGGTGTCGAAGCAGGCTCCGAGCATCCGCTCGGCGCGGCGGTGGTTCGTTATGCACGCGAAGAAGGAATCGAGATACCCCACATGCAAGAATTCCGCGCACTTCCCGGAATGGGCGCCGAGGGGGTGTGCCGCGGAACGAAAGTGACAGTGGGCAGCGTGCGGCTCTTCGCGGAGCGCGGCATCGCGGTAGAGAGATTGAGCAAGATTGCGGACCAATTCGCCGCGGATGGCATCACGCCGTTGCTGGTGGCGGTGGATGGCCGGGCCGCCGCCGTGATCGGCGTCGCCGATCCGATAAAACCCACCTCGGCGCCCGCGATTGCGCAATTGCAGGGGGCAGGGCTTCAGGTAGTCATGTTGACGGGCGATCGAAAGGCCGTGGCGCTCGCAGTAGCCCGCCAAGTGGGTATCGAAGACGTGGAAGCGGAGACGCTGCCGGCAGGCAAAGTGGAAGCGGTCGAGCGCTGGAGAAAGCTGGGGCCCGTGGCGATGGTGGGCGATGGAGTGAATGACGCTGCCGCAATGGCGAAAGCAGATGCGGGTATCGCGATGGCTGCAGGCTCAGACGTCGCCATGGACGCCGGCGACGTGGTGATCATGCGCAGTGACCTGAGCGGCGTAGTAGACGCAATCCGGACCGCGCGGCGCGCAATGCGGGTGATGAAACAGAACCTGTTCTGGGCGTTCGTCTATAACGTGATCTCCGTGCCAGTGGCCGCGGGCGTTCTGTTTCCCTGGTTTGGTATATTACTGAGCCCGGTGTTGGCGAGCGCGTCTATGTCAGTGAGTTCCGTATCAGTGGTTGCAAACAGCCTGCGTCTGGCAAGACCCGCAATTTTGCGAAAGACCGCTGCCGTTGGTCACGGCTCAGACTGGGTAGAAGGGAATAGATAACCGGCCAGGAGCAGCTTCAACTGTTCCACGATCTCGGCGCGCTCCTCGGGTGTGGGCTGCTCGTAAGCGAATACGAGCAGGCGCTCTCCGGCCTCAATCGTAACCCGGAGTTTCAGACTCAATTCCGGAGTATCCGCCATGCCGAGATAGTGCACCATGAACTGCTTCAAAAGCGCGGCTGCTCCGGTGTCGGGCTGGGCTTCGCGGCGGCGGGTTTCGGGGCTGATCTGCCGATGAAAAACAAGAGTCCGGAAGTCGGGATGGCGGTCGAGGAATTGCACGTAAGCGTCAATCATGCGGCCGAAGAAAACGCGGCCGTCCCGCGGGAGATCCTCCAGGAAACCCGCGGCGATGTGTTCTTCGAATTCCTTCTGGCGAGCGACGGCGATCGCGTCGAGTATAGCTTGCTTGTCGGGAAAGAAGCGATAGAGGCCGCCGATGGAGACTCCAGATTCGGTGGCGATGCGACTGGTGGTGAGGTCGTCGAGCGCGACCTTTTCCAGGAGGCGAGAGGCGGCATCGAGTATCCGCTGGACGGTTTCCTGGCTGCGCCCTTGAAGCGGAATTCGGCGGGCGATGGGACCCGCGCTCACGACAGACCCCCGAAAAGAGGCGCCTGAGCCAAATTAGGAAACGAGTCGAGGGGTAGGGGGAAAAAACGGAACGAATTGTTTCGCCTTATATACGCTTCACAAAGTGCGGCTATATTGCTGATACACCAGGCACTACTGATATGGTCGAGAGTCGCGGAGCGCCGAGACGAGTCTCGGCGCGGCAGGCATGAGAGCCTGCGCCACGGTCGACTTTCCGAAGGCTGAAGGGTCACTTGGATTGACAATAGCACAGCCCCGTGGTAAAAGCGAAAGAGAGCTCGCGTTCGTCATTTTCGCTCTTAGCTTAGTTTAGTCTCCAAATCTATGGCTGTTCCTATTTCTCAGATGTGGACGGTTGCCAGCTACGTGCTGAAGCAGCGCTGGAATGGGCGGAAGAAATACCCGCTGGTGCTGATGCTGGAGCCGCTGTTCCGGTGCAACCTGGCGTGTGCCGGTTGCGGCAAGATCCAATACCCGGCGCACATTTTGAAGACGGATCTGACGCCGGAGGAGTGCTTCCGGGCGACGGAGGAATGCGGTGCGCCGATGGTGTCAATACCGGGCGGCGAACCGCTGATGCATCCCCAGATCGGCGAGATTGTGGCAGGGCTGGTTGCGCGCAAAAAGTACATTTATTTGTGCACAAACGCCCTCTTATTGAAAGAAAAACTGCACTTGTTCCAGCCGAGCAAATATCTCACGTTTTCCGTGCACGTGGATGGGGAGCGCGAGCATCACGACTTCTCGGTGTGTCGCGAAGGCGGATTCGAGTTGGCGGTGGAAGGAATCAAGGCGGCGCTAGAGCGCGGTTTTCGCGTAACGACAAACACGACGCTCTTTGATGGGGCTGAGCCGAAGAGCGTGCGCGCGTTCTTCGACGAGATGATGGAACTGGGCGTGGAAGGAATGATGCTGTCACCCGGCTACTCCTATGACAAGGCGCCTGACCAGAAGCACTTTTTGGGACGCGCTCGGACGCGGCGGCTATTCCGGGCAATTCTTTCGAACCGGAAGAAGAGCTGGCGGTTCAACCAGTCGTTTCTGTTTCTCGAGTTCCTGATGGGTAAGCGCGACTATCCGTGCACAGCTTGGGGAATGCCGACCTTCAACATTTTCGGCTGGCAGAAGCCTTGTTATCTGCTGCAGGATGGCTACGCCGACACGTTCGCGGAGCTGATGGAGAGCACGGAGTGGTCAAAGTACGGGACGGAATCTGGCAACCCGCGCTGCGCAAACTGCATGGTTCACAGCGGATATGAAGCCTCCGCGGTGAACGACACGTTCGGATCGCTGGCCGGGCTGGTGCGTACGGCGCGGGCCATGCTCTTCAGCAAGCACAGTGATGCGGAAGCGATGAAGATGCTGGAAGAAGACGTCAGGCCGGTTCACAGCTACGACCCATTTGTGCAGATCGCCAGCCAGGGGTCAGGGGGCAGTGGTCAGGGGTCAGGCGAGGGGACCGCTACCGAATTCGAGGAGACGCACGCTTGAGCGAGACAGTGAGCACAGCGCCCGAAAACGCGGTGAATCCCGAAACACTCGAGGTGGTTCCTGGCGCGGCGCGGCGCGTGTTGGAAGGCTGGGCTCCGGAGCTTGCGAGCGAGGGCGACCTATTCGGCGCGTTAGAGGCGGCGTTTGATTATCGGGGCGATATCACTCTTACCCTCAAGGACGGCCGGACAATCGAAGGCTATCTCTTTGACCGGCGCAGCGGCGGCACGCTCGAGAACTCCATGGTGCGCGTCATACCCAAAGACTCGCGCGAGAAACTCAGCATCCGCTACAGCGAGATTGCGGCGATCAGTTTTACAGGGCGCGACACAGCGGCGGGGAAGAGCTGGGAAGCCTGGGTGAAGAAATACTGGCAAAAGCGGGCTGCCGGAGAGCAAGCGGAGATTCAGCCGGAGTCGCTCGAAGGGTAAAGCGCCTCGCGCGCGAGCTGGCACGCTTCACCTCAGGCGGCGCAATCGGACGACATCACCATCCTCTCGGTCCCGATCCACTAACTAAAACGGGCTAGCGGAAATGCAGGCCGTCCGGACACTCACGTCACGGGAAAGGCCTCCTCACTACAATTAAAGGCGGGGTATCTATGCTGATCTTTCTCGCGATTATGATAGCGGGGCTTGTCATGCTGGTCGGCGGCTTTTTCTTCGGGCATGATCATGACGCTGAACACGCTGATCACAGCCACGATGCCGGCGGCGACAGTGAGCCTGCGGTATCCATCTTCTCGACGAAGGTGATTGCCACATTCATTATGGGTTTCGGTGGCGGTGGCGCAATCGCCCAGTATGCCTGGGGGGAAGTGGTTCGTTCGTCGTTCACAGGCTTTGGGGTCGGTGTAGTCATGGGGGCATTTATGTATCTGGTGATGCGGCTCATGTACGGACAGCAATCTACATCGCTGGTAGAAACCTCGTCAATCGTGGGACAAACGGGAACTGTGGCCTGCGCCATCGGAGCGCAATCGGTAGGGCAGGTGGTTGTGGTGGTCGGAGGTCAAGCGCTGACGTACCTGGCACGGTCGTACGGCGAGAAGGAAATCGCCAAAGGGAAGATGGTGAAGGTGATTGCGAGCAGCGGTAGCGACATAGTAGTCGACGTTTTGTAGAGAAAGGGCGAAATGCAGGAACTCAGTCATTACTTCGGCGGCTTGGTGATTCCGGTCGTTGTTATCGTTCTGGCGGTGGCCTTTCTGCTCACGGTGAGGTTCATCGCGAGCAGATACAAGAAAGTCCCACCGACCAAAGCGGGCATTTTCTACGGCCGCAAATACCGGGTGAAGATCGGCGACAAAGAAGAAACTCGCGGCTTCATGGTGGTGTTGGGCGGCGGGCGGGTCCTGATGCCGCTGGTCGAGTCATACCAGGAAATGTCGACCGCGGCGTTTCAGGTTACGATCGACGAAGACAACATTCCTAACGCGGATAACGTCAAGTTTGTTATCAAGGGCGTGGCCACATGCAAGGTCTCCACCATTCCGGAGAATCTCTATCGTGCGGCTGGGGCGTTTCTCGACAAGAACGAAAGTCAGATCGAGCAGTTCATCCGCAACATCCTGAAAGGCCATCTGCGTTCCATCGTAGGCAAGCTCGACATTAACGGGCTGCTGCGCGAACGCGACAATTTCAACCGGCAGGTGGTGGCGGAATCGTCTCCGGAGCTCAGCGCGCTTGGCATGGAGCTCGTGAATCTGGTCATTCAGGACATATCGGACACGCTGGGGTATATTGACGCTCTTGGCCAACGTGCTGTGGCTGAGACCAAGGCTGAGGCCGCGATCAAGGTGGCAGAAGCGAATCGGGCGCAAAGCATCGCGGTTTCAAACGCCGCCCGCGAAGCGGCTCTGGTCGGCGCGGATAATGCGGCGAAGATCGCGGAGGCGGAGAAAACTCGCGATGTAAAGGTCGCCGATTTCAAGGCGATTTCCGAGACACAGCGGGCGATTTCCGAAAAGGCATTCGCCATCGCTACGACGGCGCAAGACCAGAAATTGCGAGTGGCCGAAGCCGAACGCGACGCGGCCCAGAAGGAAGCGCAAGTCTTCGTTCAGGAAAAGGAAGCATCGCGCAGGCAGAAGGAACTCGAAGCGACAGTCGTCAGGGATGCTGAAGCGGAAAAGCAGACTACTGTCATCAAGGCGGAAGCTGCCAAGCAGAAGCGAATTATTGAGGCGGAAGCGGAGGCATCGTTCCTCACCGCTACGGCGCAGGCCAAGAAGAACGCCATGACGCTTGAAGGCGAAGGCGAGGCCGCCAAGCAGAAGGCGATTCTGGTTGCCCAGGCCGAGGGAAAGGCCGCTGAGAAGAGAGAGGCGCTGCTGGGAGAGGCTTCGGGAACGCAGAAATTAGCAGAGGCGTTGCGAGAAATGAATGACGCGGCGCGCCTGATCATTATTCTAGATAAATTACCGCCATTATTAACTCAAGGCGGCGATGCACTGGCCAAGGTGATGCAGGCAGTGTTCGGAAGTATCGCTGCTCCATTGGGGCAAATCTCCAAGATGGAGATCGTGGACATTGGAGGAAGCGGCCGCGGTATCGACCAAGTGTCTTCGATCGTACCCAATGTTTTGTTTAAGTTTCTTCTAGCCGCCAAGGCGCAGGGGATCGACTTCACAGCGTTGCTCGAAAAGCTGGGCATCGATCCCGCGAAAGCGTTGGCCTTAATTAGCGGGCTTTCCTCGACCTCCGAGCCGGCGAAGCCCACGCCTGCTCCTCCCGAAGCAAAGCCCTCGACAGAACCACTGTCTTAGTTACTGCAAGTGCCGAAGGGGCTTGTCGTATACTCGGTCGTGACGGAGACCAGGTAAGACTTGGCCAAAGTGGAGTTCGCCGACGCATGTCGAGTGAGGAAGCTTTGCCACGCACCGGGAAGCGCAGGACCCTGGGCAAGATATTTACTTGCGCTGCTCGCGGATGGACCGCTCGCGTACGCCGATAACGCAAACGTCGAAATCGAAGCTCTTCTGGTAGATGGGACATTGCTGCCGCTGGTGCTAAGTGGTGGTGGAGAGGGGGCCGCGGAAACCTGCTCGCCCTATTCCCACTACGTGGTGTACTCGCTTGAGGAGGCAGCTAAGCGACATCCGAGTTGGCCGCGATGGCTATTCTCGTTAGCGACTGCGGCTGCGACACCCCTTACCCGCGCAGCCAAAATTGATCGGGTTGTTTCGATTAACAACTGGCTGCTTTCGACGAACCCAAGCGTGCGTCTGGACTTGGAACAAGTTCGAGAGGTTACCGCGTGTCTGGCACGCAGGCATCCCGATCGGGCGATCCTGTGGCGCTCGCTGAATTCCAAAACAGATGCCGCGCTTATCGAACACGCGCGCCTCAGCGGCTACCGGCTGTTGCGGAGCCGGCGCGTGTATATGGTGGATGCCGGAACGACGACTGATCGTCAGCATAAGAACGTCGAGCGTGATCTCGCGCTTCTGAAGCGAAGCCGGTATGAGGTCATCTCGGACCCCGAGGCGCTGGCGCCCCATGCGGAACGGATGGCGGAACTGTTCCGCTGTTTGTACCTCGGAAAGCACTCGCGGCTTAACACAGCATTTAACAGCCGGTTTTTTGCTCTCACGCTGGCCGCGGGTGTCTTTGAATACCGCGCCTTCCGCACCGCTGGCGAAGTGATCGCTTTCGTAGCGTTTGTTATACGCGATCAGATAATGACGGGCGTGATATTGGGCTACGATTTGAAACTGCCGCTCTCGCTGGGTCTATATCGACTATGCGTGGCGACTCTATTAGCCGAGGCCGCCTCGCGGGGGCTCACTTTGAACCTCAGCGCGGGCGCAGACTCGTTTAAGAAATTCCGGGGCGGCGTGCCTGTCGACGAGTATGATGCCGTGTACGACCAGCACTTACCATGGACGCGCCGCGCCGGCTGGTTTATGCTTTCCGCATTGAGTCGGGCGGCTGGCGCGGCCAGATCAATCGCCTGACCTGCCTTTCGCCTGCTCCGACGGTCAGCCCAATCCTCGTCGAACGCTCAGGACCGGCAGCCAGCCCACCGTATCGAGATACGCTACGATTCGATGCGTAAGAATCGGGGGAGGCCGAGTAGTGCGTGACTTCGGTTCGCCTGTGATGCGCGTAGTCCCGCGTCGATACAATCGTTTTGAGACACTATGTCGCCTCTGACTGCCGGAGCACCGTCGATAATGCTGGTCGCAAGGGCTCTCACGATGTTGTTGCTTTGCGTTAGCACAGCAAGTCCGATCTTGGCATGCAGTTGCGTCTTTGCGGTCGATCCAGCCAATCCAGAGACCTCGGATCAAATGCTCATGAGAACGTCGTCGGTAATATTTCGAGGTGTGGTGGTTGGGAAGAGAAAGCTGCCTGCACCCGAAAGAATCCACGGGAGTGTCTACGCGATCACGTATCGGGTGGATCAGTACTGGAAGGGTTCGCCGACCCGGGATCTCGTTATTTATGGCATGGCGGATGTTTTCCCTGGTCGATGCGAGGGGTGGGGCGACGTTTCTGTCGGTAAGGAATATCTCATCTACGCATTTGAAGGCGAAGTACAGGATGAATACAATCAACCAGACAGGACTTGGATTGAATATGTGGACGTCATCCCTAAGGGCACAAAGATAATGACTGTGGGGGCCTGCACCCACAGCGGGGAAGTCTCACGGTCTGACGTTGATACGGCTCTCCGCAAACTCGGACCAGGCACGAGGTTAAGTCACCGAACTAAGGAGTAGGTCGAGCCGCCAATTGCGGCCGCTTGTGCCTGTACCGCAAGAAGATAAATCTCAGTACTGTCTGACTGGCCAAACCGTCGGCATCAAGGAAGTCGACGACGGCATCTGGCTCGTCAGCTTCATGCATTATGGCTCGAAAGTGTTACCCATCTATTAGGTACATTCTGTTACCTATGTGTCCGGTCCGGACAAACTGATTTTGTGGTACGCCCGGTAGGATTCGAACCTACGACCTTTTGCTCCGGAGGCAAACGCTCTATCCAGTCTGAGCTACGGGCGCATGAGGGACTTCAATTCCGCGCGGCCAGCGGGGCTTTTGCCGAAGCCACCGGCTTGTGGGTGGAAGATGAGGCAGCACCTAAGGCTAACAGTTCCTCAATGCGCTGGCGAATGGTTGACTCTCGCATCGAGTACTCGTCGCCGAGCGGGGGCGTGGCGTAATGGACCATTCCCTTTCGATCGATCAATTGCAACTGGGGGACCACGAAGCGATCGACAACCGACAGGCCGAGGAAGGCCAGAACCGAGTCGCGGTTAGTCCAGCCCACTGGAAAACCTACGTGGAAGTCTCTGACGAAGTTATCCACCAGCAGGTCGGCATTGTCGTTGAAAGCCACGTCGAGTGCCTGGAAACCGCGTGGACCATACTCGTTCTGCAGCTTTGTCATTAGTTCCGAGGCATGCTGGCAATGCGGGCAGGTGGTGAAAACCAGTTCGAGCGCCACCACTTTACCGCGGTATTGACTCAGCAGTTTATCGGGCTGGCCCGACATCTTGAACGCGAGCTCCGGGGCTTTGTGGGGCGCCGGCGCGTCCGCGGCATGCATTGAAAAAACGGCGGCCAAGCCAATTGTGAGCGCAAATAGCGTCGTTTTCACGATGAGAAAACACTCCTTTCCGTAGTGTAGCCTAAGGCGGCGGGCCACAGCTATCGGCTTTCAGCCCCTCCGCCCCACGAAGACGAGCGCCGAGACGAGTCTCGGCGCGGCAGCCACGAGTGGCTGCGCCACGGCAGGAATGCACCGAGGGCCCTCTTCCAGTCAGACGCGGCTCCCTCGACTCTGTCCCGCTACACTGCCAAGTAGACCTCTCTTGACACTGCTGCGTCATCTTCTGCTTCGGCACGGACATCTCTTCGTGTTCGCCTATATCCTGATTGTCCAGGCCGGCATTCCCGTGCCCGCGGACCCTTTGCTGCTGGTAATGGGAACACTGATCAAGGAAGGCTACTATTCCACGCTGGCGACAGTGGCGGTGGCCGCGAGTGCGGCCGTTATGGGCGATGCCATCTGGTTCGAACTCGGCCGGCGGCGCGGCAATTCGGTCCTGCGCCTGTTATGCCGCCTCTCCCTCGAGCCCGATACCTGCGTTCGAAAAAGCGAGAATGCATTCGCCAAGAACGGCGCGCAAACATTGTTGTTCTGTAAGTTTGTTCCCGGCCTGAGCCTGGTGTCAGTACCTATGGCGGCCATGAGCGGCATGTCGAGATGGCGCTTTCTGCTGTTTGATCTGGCCGGCTCGATGATTTGGACCGGGACGTACGTTGGGCTGGGGATCGTGTTTGCCAAACAGATCCAGCAGGTCCTCGATTTGATCGGGCAACTTGGACGCGGCGCCGGGCTGTTTGTGCTCGCGCTGCTGGGCGCCTATGCCGGCGTGAAGTGGTTTCGGCGCTGGAGATTCCTTCACGACTTGCGTGTGAATCGCATTCGACCTCAGTCGCTGCTCGAGATGCTGAAGGGCCCCGAAAAATTCATACTGATTGATTTGCGCCACGAACTGGAGATCAAGCGAGACGGCATGAAACTGCCCGGCGCGCAGGTCTGGAAAGCGGACGAGGTTCGCAGCCGTTCCGGCGAGATTCCGCGCGACCAGGAAATTATTCTGTATTGCAGTTGACCAAACGAAGCCACGAGCGCCCGTGTGGCGCTGACGCTTTGGAAGGCCGGATTGAGGCGAGTGCGCCCGCTCGAGGGCGGCATCGAGGAGTGGCGATCACTCGGCTATCCGCTCGAACCCGTGGAGTTCGAAATGGAGGATGAGGCGGGTGCCATTGCGACGTAAGGTCTTGGGCGATCGGCTTGCATCAGGCTTTCTTGGGGCATTGCCCGGTAAGGCTTCCCGCTGGCAACAGCGCCGGCGCCCGCGATATCCTGGAGTTTGAGATATAGCGTGGGTTGTTTATGACCGTGACTATTCAACTGCCATCTGATATTGAGGCCGACCTGATCGCCCAGGCTCGGGCTCAGGGCCTCGAACTGCCGAAGTATGTCGAGCACGTGCTTCGCGAACAGGTTCCGCCGCGGACGGCGGCCGTCCTCTCGCCAGCTGAGCGCGCTGAGGCATGGCGGCAATCGGTGGATGACCTTCCGCACACGCCGCCTCTGTCGGAGGAAGCCATTAGCCGCGAGAGCGTCTACGGTGATCGCGGCTAATGAGCGTCCTGGCCGACACCAACATCCTCTTGCGGCGGGCTCAGCCCGGCCATCCAAGCCACACATCAGCAGTGGAGAGCGTAGCGAGACTTCTCACCGCCGACGAGCCCGTGTATTTTACGCTACAGAATGTCTCGGAGTTCTGGAATGTGGCCACGCGCTCCATCGCCAACAACGGTCTGGGATTCTCCGTCAGACGTACTCTGGGCGAGATTGAAAAAATCGAGCAGTTCCTTGCCGTCCTACCGGACTCGCCGGCCGTCTATGGCGAGTGGAAACGGCTAGTCCTACGGCACGGCGTCCTGGGAAGCAAGGTCCACGACGCCAGGCTCGTGGCGACGATGAACATTCACGGCGTCCGCAGGATTCTCACATTCGATACTGACGACTTCCGCCGCTACGATATCGAGGCGATCCATCCGTCATCATTGCTGACGTGAGACGGTCCCTCTGGAGAGGTCCTCCTCTCATCACCTTTGCCAACGCCCCTTCCGAGGAAGCTATTGTCCGGCTGCGGCCGGACGCGCCGGCGCACCACCTTCGGGCGGCCTTGCCGGTTGAGCCTTCGGCAGTGGCTTGCGCGGCAGCACTTCCGGACGTGTGGCCGCGTCATAGACGAAAGCCGCGACTATGGTGGCGGCCTGACGGAGATCCGGCTCAGAAAGATGGTCGTAGACATCCATATTTGAGTGATGCGTGCGCGAACTGTATTCGAGTTCATCCTGAATGAACTGGAAGCCCGGGAGCCCGACGCGATCGAAACTCTGGTGATCGGTGCCGCCCGTGTTGCGAATCGTAATGGTGCCGTTGGTCATGTCCTTGAACGGCGCGAACCACTGCTCGAAGATGGGCCGGACCATGTCATTGCCCTGAAGATAGATTCCGCGGATGCGGCCGCTGCCATTATCCACGTTGAAGTAGCCAGAGAGCTTGGCGTGCTCCTCGGTGGTCTTCATGGTTTCCGGATCGGCAAAGTGCTCCTTGACATAGGCGCGCGACCCCAGCAGCCCTTCTTCTTCGCCACTCCAAAGGCCCATGCGAACGGTACGATCCATCTTCACGTCGAGCGCCTTGAGAATGCGCAGGGCCTCGATCATGACGGCGCTGCCGGCGGCGTTGTCGGTTGCGCCCGTTCCGCCGTGCCAGGAATCAAGGTGCGCGCCGAGCATGACGACTTCGTCGCGCTTGGCTCCGCCGGGGATCTCGCCAATCACGTTCACGGAATCCTTCGCCTCGATCACCTCCGAATCCACTTCGAAATTAACCGTGACCGGGATTTTGTGGTCAAGCAGGCGATAGATGCGGTTGTAGTGCTCGGGGGTCAGAACGATGTTGGGGACGGGAAGCGGATCCTTGGTCTCGCGGCTGCCTTCGGATTGGCCAAAGACGGTGCCGCTGTCGCCGGAAAAGCTGACGCTCAGGGTTCCAGCAATGCCCTCGGAGGCTAGGAACGCGGCCACCTTCCTGCGAGCGTCGGCGATCTCTCGCTGTGACAGGCTTTGCCAGGCTTGCGGCAACCGGGCACGGAACGCCTGCATGCGTTGCGGGTCGGGGCCGGTTTGCTCGGGAGCGATGGAGAGATCGGACAACTCGGTATCGGTGTAGCGATTGGAGAGCGGCTTGGAGGCGAGCTGCACTGCTCGGGGCTGAGCGGATAATACGATCTTGCCTTTCAGTTTGCCCTTCCACTTCTCCATGTCGGCGTCGGTGTAGATCTGGGCGATGACCGCCTCGGCGGTGACGGGGCCATCGGTCGACGCGGTCCAAGCGAGCGGGAAGCCGATCAGCGGCTGGTATTGCGGCGTCACCATGGCTGCATAAAACTTCTTGAGCTGCCAGCTCCGGCCGAATGGACCCCACTTTTCGAGCTTGGCCGAGATTCCGTATTCCTTGAGGCGGCCGACGATCCAGTCTGCGGCGGCAAAAAAGCCGGGGGAATTGGTGAGGCGCGGCCCGTTGACATCCGTGAGGTAGAAGAGGGTATCCATTACCTTGGAATTAGCCTGCTCCTCGGCGCGGATCCGATGCATCGTATAGAGGTCGACCTTCTCTTCGGCTACCAGAGAGTAGGGAAGCAGGACGGCCGTAAGAACGGCGATTGTGGGTAAGTAGCGTTTTTGTAGCATGGTGCGAACCGAGCCATCATAGCGCGATTTCGAGGAGCCGAAGCGCGCAAACAGGATTGGCGGCATGAAGACTGATAATGTTACTGGCAATCCTGAATCGAAGGAATGAGAGGAGAAAAGCATGACGGAGAAAGCCACATTCGGAGCCGGTTGCTTCTGGGGAGTAGAAGCGTCGTTCCGGGAAATCCCCGGGGTAGTGGAGGCGCTCTCCGGCTACGAAGGCGGGAAGCTCGACAACCCCACATACCGGGACGTATGCACCGATCGAACAGGGCATGCCGAGGTGGTGGAGGTGGAATTTGACCCCGCGCAGGTGAGCTACGAGAAGCTGCTGGAAGCGTTCTGGAACCTGCACGATCCGACGCAAGTGAACCGGCAGGGGCCGGACTACGGCACGCAATACCGGACGGTGATCTTCTACCATTCGCCGGAGCAGGAGCGGGCGGCGCTGGCGTCGAAGGCGGCGCTAGAGGCAACCGGGCGTTTCCATAAGCCGATTGCAACCGAGATCGTACCGGCGCAGACCTTCTGGCCCGCCGAGGAATATCATCAGCGATACCTTGAGAAACGCGGCCTGCGGCACTGCCACATATAAAACTGGTGGGGCAGGCGATCTTGTCGCTTGCCGAGCCGGCCGGTTTCGATGTGACGATGTGGCGCGGGCACTCGTGCCTGCTGCGTCGGCTCTCGTGCCGACGCTTTCCCTGAGCGCGACCCCAGACATGCGTCGAGACGAGTCTCGACGCGGCAGGCACGAGTGCCCGCGCCACAGGGCGTATTGAGGCTAGGCAGGCGAAGTCGGTTCCTCGGGGCCGAGGAAGCTCACCGCAGGCTCCAATTGGAATGAAGCGTCCCAATTGTCCATGCGCGGCCGGGCAAGTTCGTAGATCCGCGAGCCTTTTGGAATGCGCCTTGGCGCGCCTAGCGGAATACGCCATCGCACCACTGGCGACCCGCTCTGGAAATCAGTGTATCGATGGGGCAAGATTTCGAGCAGCCACCACAGGCCGCTCAACGATCGATGTATTTCGGCGTTCCCATTCGGCGGAACATAGTTCGGCGTCCAAGGTTCGGGAGGCGGCGCCTTGCCGAGCACCACGGCTGCTTGGTTGCCGTCAATCCTCAACCCCGCTGCTCTGGCCTCGGTCAACATCCATTCGAGCGTAACCTTCGACAATCCGCTCTCGGACTCCGGATAGCTTCCTCCGACATCCGAGTGGACACCGGCAAACCAGACCTGCTTTATGCTCTGGCCGTCGAATGGCGCGCCCCAAAGATTCTGCTGGTAGTAACAACGCCGCTCGTGAATCGAAACCGCGTGCCGGCCGATATGCATGCTTGGATTCCGCGCGGAGAAGGGAACCACAACCGGGCTGAAGACCCATCCGACAGAGCTAACCGTGTCCCAAAGCCCGACAAAAAAGAGCGGGCAATCGCGCGAGAAAGTCGCTTTGAAAAAGTCCGCCACGTTGAAGGTCTGCGTCATGCCCGCGGCCTTTCGGGTCTTGCGAGCGTACATCTGGATAATGTAGGGGATCAGCGCGTCGTTGCCGGGACAAAGGAGACCGTACATGTGCAAAACGCCTGCGAGCACGCGGGCCGTGTAGGAGCCGCGGCTGAAGCCGAATAGATAGACACGATCGCCATCCGCGTAAACCTCCATAAGGTAGCGGTAGGCATCGGCAACGTTACTCAGCAACCCCGCCCCGAACGCCAGCCCTTTGATCTGTGACCACCGCTTTTCGATCCAGTTCCGTGCCGTCGGAGATCCCATGGTTCCTACGCCCGGATGGTAATAGCCGACCTGAGTTTCATTAATGATCAAGGTCGTGTAAAGCTTGACGACATTGGAATTGCAATCGCCTCCGAACTCATTGCCCGTTCCATCGCAGCAGATCACGATGTTCTTCGACATATTAGGGCAATACTACTCCAACTGCGAAGCGGCGGCGCAAAGCCCGATATTCCGATATGTTGCGTGCGATGATGAGCGAGTGATCTCGCCCCTATCATCGGAGCCGGCACTCGGACTGTAGCCCGCTCACTGTCACTGTGCATTCACGAGTGTTTGCGGAGTTCGAGCGTATCTGTACGAGACGTGGCGCCGGGGGCGACGTGTTGGAAGTGGGCGCCGTCCCTTCTGACGACACCTTGCTCTGCTTACCAGCGCTTGCCGGCGCGAAGAGCAAGATAGGCATCAATCTGGAGGGTCCGTGCCGCCACCGGGATTTTGAAATCCTGCGTGCCGATGCCAATTCGCTCTCCTGCTTCCCGGATGAATCGTTCGATACGCTGCTGTGCAATTCGGTTCTCGAACACGACAAATTCTTCTGGAAGTCCGCGAAGGAAATGCGCCGTGTAACCCGGCCGGGCGGCCTCATCGTGATTGGCGTTCCCGGATTTAGCAACCTGCCGGTTGAACCAACTGCCTCGCGCCTCGCCCGAATCCTCAGCAAGCTGGGAATCTCAAAAGCCGTGCTGGATCCGATGGACGCATCTACGCTGACGCTTCGAACGCATAGTTTTCCCGAGGATTTTTATCGCTTCAGTCCACAAGCGGTCAGCGAGGTATTGCTCGAGGGCCTCGAGGACAAGGAGTTGCTCACTGTGATGCTTCCGCCGCGGATCGTCGGTGTGGGCGTCAAGCCTTAACCGGACCTTAAGCGGGGGCGCTCTTAAGGCCGGCAACGTGCTCAATGATGGAGAGCAGCTGCGGAAACCAACGGTTGACGGAATAATTCTGCTCGACAAAGGCCCGGCCAGCCTGCCCCATCGAAAGGCGGAGCGCGGGAGCGGCAATTAGCGCGGCCATCGCCTCGCGCCAGCCTTCTTTTCCGGAAGCAAGCAGTCCGCGGGTTCCATGGGCAATCAGCTGACTATTGATTCCAACCGGAGAAGCGACGACTGGAAGCGACGCACTCATGTATTGAAGAATCTTGCAGCCGCACTTGCCGCGCTGGAATGGCTCATCCACCAGCGGCATGATCCCGATGTCGAAGAGGGCCGCAATTCGGGTCTCCACAAGCGGACTCCACTCGACAAATTCCCAGCGGAGTGAGCTCGAGGGAAGATCGGGCCTGGGTTGCGAGACAACCACAAACTCGAAGCCTAGATCGCGTTGGAATTCCGCAAGCATCGGCACATGGGGAAAAAGGGTCTCGCGAATGGATTGTCCTGAACCAAGCCAGCCCACGCGGACAGGATGCGATGCGAGATCCGCCGCGGCCACATATTGATCTGTATCGACCACGGTCGGGATGACACTTACACGGGATGAGTATCTGCGAGCGAAGTCGGCGAGATACTCATTTCCCGCAGTCACCCAGGCGGCCTTTTCGCAGATCTGTCCGATGTGGGCGGCTTTTTCGCCCAGGAAAATCGCGTCATCAAAATCAAAGACGACTCGCGGGTTTCGCCGGAACAACGCCGCCTCGTACTGGAATTTCCCCTCCAAGAGATCGCGATTTAGGAAAACGACGTCGAAGCCCGCAGCCGCGCGGATATCCAAACGCCGCCCGAGCCGGCGACACAGCCGCGCTGTCTCCCGATGCGCCGCCCGCAGAAGGGGGTTGCGCCAGGGTGTGATCCACGGATAAGGGGGGCGCCGTGTGCGCAGGGAGACTTCCCAGCCGGCCCTTTCAAAATAAGGAATGTATTGACCGATGCGGAAACGGCAGGCTGGATCCAGGACGGCGTGGCCAAAAGCAATCAGCCTCACCGCCCCTCCTCCACAAGCAGAGCCCGGATGCCATCTTCGAGAGTGATGCGAGGCGCCCACCCGAGCAGGCGTGCCGATTTGGATACGTCGGCAACCACATCTGCGATTTCCCCGCGGCGAGATTCGGAGGTGTAACTCACTTCCGCAGTCCGACCGCTCAACCGCATGACAAGCGACACAATCTCACAAACTGATTTGCTGCTGCCGCTGCCGATATTAAACGCTTCGAAGCCTGAATGCGGAAATCGCAAAGCGGCGACAAACGCCTCCGCGACATCATCGACGTGGACGAAATCACGCCGCGGTTCCGGATCGCGAAGTGTCACCGCGCCCCGCTTGACGCCCTCAATCACCGCCGGCACCAGGAAGTCGCTCAGTTGGCCTGGGCCGTATGGATTGAAAATGCGCAGCGCCGTAACCGGGACGCCAAAGTCCCGCGCATAAGCGGCGCAGAGCTGCTCGGCGATCAACTTGGAAGCCATGTATGGGTTGGAAGGATTCGCGGGATGGCCTTCGTCAATGGGCAAGTAGCTCGGGACGCCATAGACGTACGAGCTTCCAAGAATCAGCCGAGCGCCCCTTAAACGGGCCAGCTCGAGAAGATTGAGGGTGATGAGCAGACTCGAGCGGTAAAAGGCGTGCGGCGCATCCCACGAGAGTTGCGGCAACGCCGGACCCGCCACATCGACAATGGCATCCACATCCCGGATCGCCTGAACGCGCTCTCCATCGCAGAGATCAATGCCTGACCGGCGGTCGGCTTTCTTGAAAGTGACGGCCTCCCGTTCCAGGGCGCGGGCTATCGCGCGGCCGATGAAACCGCTGCTGCCTGCCAGAAGAACGCGCTCGGCAGAATTCATCACAGGCACAACGACTCCGCGTCCCGGCAGGCTTGTTCATAGTCCTCACGGCGGCCGATGTCGAGCCAATACCCCTGATGAACGTAACTGCCAATGCGGGCTCCGGATGCTTTGAGCAAAGTAATGTAATCCGGCAGATTCAGAAATGTATTCTCCGGCAGGAAGGGGAGCACCTTCGGACTCATCACATAAACTCCCATGCTGACCAGATACTCGTGAACAGGCTTTTCATCCCATTCGCGGAACTGTCCCTCGCTGTTGAGCCGGACAACGCCAAAGTCTATAAGTTGTTTTCTGGTAGTCAGCCCGAGCGTCACGTCGTTGCCTTGCTTATGATGTAACTCCACTAACTGGCGAAAATCCAGGTCAGTCAAGATGTCGCCATTTACCACGATAAATGTATCGGTCAGATGCTGGCGCACCAGACTCAGCGGGCCCGCCGTACCCAGCGGCTCATCTTCGCGCGAGTAGCAAATTGGGACCCCGAAGCGGCCGCCGTCCTGGAAGTACGCGCGGATCAACTCTTCCAGATATCCCGTAGCCAGCAGGATTTCTTCAATTCCCAAAGCCTGCAACTGCCGCACGATAACCTCAAGGATCGGCCGGTTTTGAATCGGCATCATCGGCTTCGGGAGCGACGCCGTATAAGGCAGCAGCCGCCGCCCTTCACCACCCGCTAGAACGACTGCTTTCACGGCAACCTCAAATCGAGTACTCTTTCGCGCGAACCTCGGCCAGCCTCGGCTCAAGCCACTGAATGGTCCGCAGCAGGCCTTCATCCAGTGTCACCGCCGGCTGCCACCCTGTGTTGAGCCGCAGTTTGCCGTTGTCGCAGACCAATTGATCTACCTCGCTCGCCGCTGGCCGGACGCGGGACTGGTCCAGCTTAAACGTGAAGGCGTGGCCAGTCAGCCGGCCCAATTGAGCGGCCAGTTCGCCAACCGACACGGCTGTGCCGCTGCCAACGTGCACCACTTCGCCGATGAGACTATCGGCGGCTGAGGCGGCGAGGAATCCCGCCACTGTGTCCTCAACGAAGGTGAAATCCCGTCTGGGATGCAGATTTCCCAAGTCAATGGCGCTTTCGCCGCTGAGCAGTTGGGCAATGATTGTGGGGATCACGGCTCGCAGCGATTGCCGCGGCCCATATGTGTTGAATGGTCGCACAAGGGTGACCGGCAGGCCGAACGACCGATGATAACTCAGCCCTAATTGGTCCGCCGCTGCCTTCGATGCGGCGTAGGGAGACTGGCAGTTCACGAGATGAAGCTCGTTTATCGGGACCTCCCGTGCATTGCCGTAGACCTCACTGGTGGAGGTGAGCACCAGCCTCTCTACGCCGCTCATGCGAGCCGATTCAAGCACGTTGTAGGCGCCCTCGATATTGGTGCGCAGGTAAGCTTGGGGCGAAACGTAGGAATACGGGATACCCACGAGCGCGGCCAGATGGAAGATCACTGAGCATCCCTGCGTCGCGCGGCTGACCGCGTCGAAATCGCGTATGTCGCCCTTTGCAAACTCTATATCCGAAGCAAGCGGCGACTCCTCGAGCCAGCCGCGGTGGCCAGCCGAGTTGTAATGAACGAAGGCCCGGACAAGTTTCCCCTGCCGCACCAACTGTTCCGTCAGATGGGACCCGATGAACCCGCCCGCACCGGTCACCAGAATCGTCGAATCACCCATGCCTTCCGCCACCTCCCGGCCGCCGCTCAACGGCCTCGGCGTACACCTTCTCAATCTCGTTTACGTTGCGCTCGAAACTGCAGCGCGAGGTCAAGTCGAGAGCATGCAGACTCATCTTTCCACGAACCTCCGGGCCGGCAAGTTCGATGAGCGCCCTCGCCAGAGCATCGATATTATCCGCTTGGTCAATCAGGCGACCTTCCCGGCCGTCGGTGAGTAACTCAGCCGCCCCATTATGACGGGTCGTGATTACAGGCAGCCCGCAGGCGCAAGCCTCGAGAATGGTCAGGCTGCACGCGTCATAGTAAGTGGGCAAAACAAAGGCGTCGCTTGCGGCCAGCCAGGGGCCTAAGTCGTTGACGAAGCCGGCGAAGATGACAACGTGCTCCAGGCGCTCCGCGCGGACAAAACCCAAAGACTCGCGACGCGGCTCACTTCCAGCCACCACCAGACGCAGATCTGGCCGCCTGAGAACGGCGGAGGCGAAAGCCTTGAGAAGCGGCTCAATCCCCTTCAGTCGCGGATTGCGCGCGGCGAAAAGGAAGACTGTGTTGCCGGCGAGGTTGAGCCGCTTGCGGTGACACTCGCGGCTGTCGGGAGGCGCGGGCGAGAAACGGTCCGTATCCACGCCGTTGGGGATGAGCCGGATGCGCTCCGGTTGCACGGAGTGGAATTCGCTCAGGTCGCGGGCGACCATTCGCGAAACGGCGGCAATCAGACAGGAGGTTCGCTGATACTGGCGCTGTTCCAATTGCCGCACTTCGTCAAGCCATCGCCGTTTGCGCGGATGGATCGCCTGGATGACACGCTGGCGGGCGCTTAACGACCGAAGTTCGCGCCGATGGTTCGCCAGGCGGCAGCCCATCTGCGGTTGCAGCAGGTCCGCGGACCAGCCCACACCGAGATCATGCACTACATCGGCGTGGATTCCCGATACGGCGGCTTCCATCGCCCGGGCTCGCGCAAGGCGACTCTCCCGCCACGGCAGCAGGCTGACTTCCACCGGGCTACCGTCCTCTCTGCCGTCGGTAGTGCCGCCGTCTGCCTGGCTCCGGCCCGATTCGAATGCGATCACACTCACGCGGTGTCCCCTTCGCCCCAGCGCGTGAGCAAGCTGCCATGCCCACTGCTCGAGGCCGCCACGCTGCGAATCGAAGTACTCGAGAAGCAGGGCTATTTTCACGCCGCTCCTCCCGCGGAAACCACGTGGGCTGACACTGCCTCAAAAACCCTGCGGCCGTCCAATGCCCGCATGTAGGCGGCCCCTGGATCGTTGCGATATGCGGAGTGGTGTGGCGGCCGAAGAGCTTGAACGACGCGGTGGTTAGGCCCCCAAGGCCCGGTATGTTCCGCGTGTGTTGGCCCGAAAAGCGCGACCACCGGCACTCCAAATGCCGCAGCGGCATGCATCGGACCG
>Ga0181525_10000172_pt1 | contig 58618 bp, 52 predicted proteins | sample PEATcosm2014_Bin_48_FD_121100 | JGI IMG/M metagenome (GOLD analysis project Ga0181525, IMG submission 121100) | Peatland microbial communities from MTU Mesocosm Facility, Houghton, MI, USA - PEATcosm2014_Bin06_10_metaG | ecosystem: Environmental > Terrestrial > Soil > Wetlands > Peat | place...
GACGGCGGCGTCAGGTAGCCCAACTGCGTGCGCCACGGCAACTGCCTCTTCCGTGGGCGGAACACTGACTCTATGGGCGCGTAACCCCGGCGCATGGGGCAATTCCATTCAGGTCAGCGTGGTTGCGGCGGCGTCCGATCCTGGACGTTTCGGACTGCAGGTTCAACTCGGCGGCAGCCTGGTGGAAAACTTTGCGAATCTCTCCGTCGATTCCACTGATCCGCAATACGCCGTAACGGCGATCGAGAGCGGTTCCCAGTACCTCACTTTCGTAAATCCGGCCACGACCCTGGCCGCAGCTCCCACGGCGGTACCGAAAGCGACCGCGGCTCCGGTGAGTCTAAGCGGAGGAGCGGACGGAACTGCGCTGGTTCCGTCTTCGGACGGCAACTTCGAAGTGGCCCTTACTTCGAGTGCCACCGGCGGCATACACCTGTTGAACGGTGTCGCTGCGTTCAATCTGCTATGCGTGCCGGGTGAGACCGACGAAGCTACTATCCAGAAACTGCAAGACTACTGCGCATTGAAACGGGCTTTTTACATCGTGGATTCGCCGCAGGGCGCGACTTCCGCCAGCCTCAGTGTGTCGGGCCCCGCCGGCACTGTCGTTCCCGGGAGCAGCAGCGCCAGCCTGACAAGCACGCCCAACGCGGCTAATTCCGCATACTACTTCCCGTGGGTCTCGATTCCGGATCCGCTATCCGGCGGCCAGCCGAAGCTAGTTCCGCCTGGTGGCTTCGTGGCTGGCATCTACGCCGCCACCGACACGGCCCGCGGCGTTTGGAAGGCGCCCGCCGGCAGCGCAGCCGTGCTCACTGGCGCACTCGGCCTCCAATACAATCTGACCGATCTCGAAAGCGCCAGCCTTAGCGGGCAAGCCATCAACAGCCTGCGTCAATTCGCTGCGATCGGCGACGTGGTCTGGGGAGCTCGCACGCTCGAAGGCAGCGACCAGGGCGGGTCGCAATGGAAGTATGTGCCCGTACGGCGGCTGGCGCTGTTTATCGAAAGTAGCCTTTATCAAGGCACTCAGTGGGTGGTTTTCGAACCCAACGACGAAACGCTATGGGCGTCGATCCGGCTCAACGTCAGCACCTTTCTGCAGAGCCTGTTCGTGCAGGGCGCCCTCGTGGGAGCCGCACCGCAGCAGGCCTATTTCGTTAAATGCGATGCGGACAACAACCCCCAATCGAGCATTGATTCGGGTGTCGTGAACATACTGGTGGGGTTCGCGCCGGTGCTTCCCGCGGAGTTTGTGATCATCCAGATTCAGCAGATAGCAGGTCAGCAGTCGAGCTGATGCTTCCCTCAGCCTTGTATAATTGGCTTGCTTTAAGAACTACGGAGGAAGCCAAATGGATGCGGTTTTCGCGATTCTGGCGGGAATACTTGCGTTGATTGTGCTCTACCTGATCCTGGCCAGCTTTTTCACCGTGCGCACGGCCGAAGTTGCCGTAATCACGAGGTTCGGAAAATTCCTTCGGGTGGCCGAGCCTGGATTGAACTGGAAGGTGCCGGCCTTCGATACCGTGGCGGGCGTCGTGAGTCTGCGAGTGAATCAAATCACTCTGACCATGGAGACCAAGACCAAAGACAACGTCTTCGTTACGATTCCTATTTCGGTGCAGAATCGCGTGCGGCCCGAAAAAGTCTACGATGCCTACTATAAGTTGTCCGACCCGGTGGCGCAGATTAAATCCTATGTCGAGCAAGTGATCCTGGGGCATGTCCCCGGAATGACGCTCGACGAGGTGTTCGCCACGCAATCGAGCATTGCCGCGGCAGTGAAACAGGAGCTGGATGCGGACATGGCGTTATTCGGATACGAGATTGTGAATGTACTGGTGACCGATATTGTTCCGGATGCCAAGGTGAAGTCGGCCATGAACGACATTAACGCGGCACAGAGGGAACAGGTGGCCGCGAACGCCCGGGGCGAGGCCGAGAAGATTCTGGTGGTGAAGAAGGCCGAAGCCGAGGCGGAAAGCAAAGCTCTCCAGGGGCAGGGAATTGCCAATCAGAGGAAGGCCATCATCGAAGGTCTGCAGGTGTCGATTGAACAGTTCCAGAAGGTGGTGGAGGGGGCGTCGGCGAAGGAAGTTATGCAGTTGGTGATGGTCACGCAATATTTCGACACGCTGAAGTCGATTGGCGAAAGCGATAAAACCAACACGCTGTTTCTGGCCCACTCGCCCGGGGCCGTCAAGGATGTCTCGGAACAGATACTGCAGTCGATGCTGGTGGCCGAGAGAGCGAACGGCTAACGCCGGCCACGCCTCGATCTATTCCTCTTCATACACCTCTTCGCTGCGCCTCCGCCTTTTCCTTGTATTTTTCAGGCAGGGGCGAAAGGCGACAAAGTTGAACCGGCAGGTGGAACAGCGGTACCTTTGCGCTCCCAAGAGCACCAGCAAGTTCTGCCACGAGGTGGGATAGGTCTGATGAGACCAGGTGCTCAACTCCATGCGCAGACATCGAGGGCATTTCGCATAGATCAAGCGTTTGAGCATCAATACGTCGGCGTGAAATCGCTCACCGCAGTCACGGCAGCGGAACGGATAGACATTGACCAACGCACCCAAACGTTCCTTTAGGTTCAGGTACCGCGAGCGGCGTATGTTTTTGCTATTGCAGCTCGGGCACGTGAAAGCGGGGATGGTCATTTATCGCATCACCTCTTTCTGGTTGTCCCGCGCCGCCACGTAAGAGCTCTGATACTGGTGAAAAGCGTCGAGGAGGCGGGCAAACGCGGTGTGATTCCGCCGAAGCTTCCGCCCCTCGACGGCGTCTACGGGCAGCAGGTCGCGCGTTGTGGAAGTGATAAAGACCTGATCGGCCTCTTCCAGCTCGCGCGGCGTGAAATCGCGTTCGATCAATTGAAGGCCAGGAACGTGAATTTCTTCCAGCAGCAATGCCCGGGTGACTCCGGGAAGGCATCCCGAGCCGGCGAGGGTCGGCGTCCATACTTCAGGCCCGCGAATCGCAAAAATATTAGCTGAAGTGCACTCGCTCACGAGGCCGCGCTCGTTGAGCAGAATCACCTCGTCGAATCCGCGCTCGTGGGCTTCCTCGTTCCAGCAAAGATTCTGCAACCACGATGTGACCTTGGTTCCGGCAAACGGAGACGCCGAATACCGTCCGTGCGCGACGTACATCAGGTTGACACCGCTGCCCCACTGAGTGAGATCCGCCGTGAAGGCAATCCGGTCGGCGTCGCGTTCAATCGCGGGTCCCTCAAACTGGCCGCCGCGATTGCGGACCACCGCCACTCGCAGCGTGGCATTGAAGGCTTGATTGGCCTCCACCAGCCTCAGCAGATCGCGCTCCAGTTCCGCGGCGCTCGCCTCAAACGGGACCCGCATTCTGCTTGCATCCCGCTTCATCCGCGCGTAATGCCGTTCGAAGGCGAACAACACGCCATCCTTCACACGGATCGTGCTGAACACGCCCCATCCATTGAGAAATCCCACCTGTCCGGGCGAGATGAGCGATTTCCCGGCGGCGCAAATAGCGCTGTTATGAAGCAGCAGCGTATGCATGTATTTCTATTATCGCCAGAGAATGCGAGGCTGATTTGGGGCTCTTCGGCTGCTAGCCCCAAGCTAAGGCATGGGGCTGTCTACGGAGGCAGCGTCTAGAGCGGCTCCCGCTGTCCTTCGGAGCGTTCGCACCAGGCTGCGGAGCGCGTTGCCACGGTGGCTGACTTGGAACTTCCGCTCCGGGTCCACTTCCGCGAATGTGCAGCCGAAGGGAGGATAAAAGAACAGCGGGTCGTACCCGAAGCCATTTTTGCCTTGCGGGGCGTCGAGAATAAGGCCGGCAACCGTGCCGCGTGAGCTGGCAAGCACGACGCCGCGCTGCGCCACAGTCACCACGGAGACGAACCGCGCTCCGCGATCCTCTTTCCCCCGCATGGCTCGCAACAGCAGGGCGTTGTTCTCGTCGTCGCTTGCCCCTTCCCCCGCATAGCGCGCCGACCGCACGCCAGGCGCGCCGCCAAGCGAGGCCACTTCCAGGCCCGAGTCCTCGGCCAGCACCGGATCGCCGGTGAATTGCGAATAGTAGATCGCTTTCAAGCCGGCATTTTCTTCATAGGTCGCGCCGGTTTCCTCAGGCGGTTGAATGTCGCGGATGCCGGCGAGCGAAGCGATCTCGAACGCCATCTCGAAGCCGGGGGCCGCGCCTGCCTCTTCGAATGCCCGCAGCAGTTCGGCCAGCTTGCCAGAGTTGCTGGTCGCCGCTAGCAGTTTCATGCCTGGCCCGCGCGCAACATTTTCATGCCTGGCCCGCGCGCAGCAGGGCCTTGCGCTGTTCTTCCGCCAGAATCCCGATGCCCTGGCGCGCCAATGTCAGCAGCCGGCTCAATTGCGCATCGTCGAAGGGCATGCGCTCGGCCGTCGCCTGCACCTCCACAAAGCGGCCCTTGCCGGTCAACACTACATTCATATCCACGTCGGCTCGGGAATCCTCTTCGTAGTTCAGGTCTAGCGCCGCCTCGCGATTCACCAGCCCGACGCTTGTGGCGGCAACCGAATCGAGCAAGGGGTTCTTGGGGATCGCCTTGTACTTCACCAGCGTGTCGACCGCCATCGCCAGCGCCACCCATGCGCCGGTGATTGCCGCCGTTCGGGTTCCTCCGTCCGCCTGAATCACGTCGCAATCGAGGATGATGCTCCGTTCGCCTAACGCCTCTAAATCCGTTACCGCGCGCAGCGATCGCCCAATCAGGCGCTGGATCTCGTGAGTTCGGCCGGACAATTTTCCCTTGGTGACTTCGCGCGGCGTGCGCGTGGAGGTAGCCCGCGGCAGCATCGAGTATTCAGCCGTCACCCAGCCCTTCCTTGTATTGCGCAGGAACGCCGGCACGCTCTCTTCCACGGTCGCCGCGCAGAGGACTCGGGTGTTGCCGACCTCTATCAGGACTGAACCTTCTGCGGTGACTACATAGCTTGTGTGAATCTGAACAGGGCGAAGTTCGTCCGCCCGCCGGCCGTCAATTCGCATCAGGTTCCCACCCGGAAAGAGAAAAAGAGAAAGACTCCGGCCAAAATCAGGCCCAGCGCGACCAGGATCAAACACGGTATCGCGGCCTGGCGCTGGGATTTGGCGGCGAGCTGTTGTTTCGATGCCTTCTTGATTCTAGGGGCTGCCATGTCTCTCTAGCTTATTTCCACCATAGCTTGCTCCGTACTTCATCCTGGGCATAAAGCGGCGGAACCGCAAGTCGGTGGGCGGAACCGTCTGCGGTTCCACGCTCGTTCGTGATATATACTCGGCCTGAAATCGAGCTGTTGAATCGACGGTGCTATGCAAGCTCCCCTTACTCCGCTTGAATTCGGGCGGCGTGCGCGCGCTCTCTATGCGGATCGCGAGGCCGTAGTCGACGGCGAGATGCGCTGGACCTACGAGCAGTTTTTCGACCGTTGTGATCGCTGGTCGGCCGCGCTGCAGAGGCTGGGCGTTTGCCCGGGTGACCGGGTGGCGTATCTGGCGCCCAACGTCCATGCCCAGCTCGAATCCTTCTACGCGGTTCCGCAGATTGGAGCCGTAGTGGTTCCAATCAATTATCGTTTAACGCCGGCGGACTTCGCGTATTTGATCAATCACAGCGGCTCGCGCGTCGTATGCGCTTATTCCGATTACCGGGACGCCATAGACTCGGTTCGATCCGAGCTCACTGGCGTCGAGCATTTTGTCGCGCTTGACGGAAGCGCCGACGGCTGGCTTTCCTATGAGGCGGCGGTTGCCGGCACGCCCCCCGTTTTCAACCGGCCGGATGTCTCCGAGAACGACCTTCTGACCATCAATTACACCAGCGGCACCACTTCGAGGCCGAAGGGCGTGATGATCACCCATCGCAACGCGTACATGAATGTGGTGGGCACGTTGATTCATTTGCATATGACGTCGGCCGACCGCTATCTCTGGACGCTGCCGATGTTTCACTGCAATGGATGGACCTTCGTCTGGACGGTGACGGCAGTGGGCGCTGCGCACATCTGTCTCAAGAAAGTGGTGCCCGTAACCGTGTTGCCGATGATCAATCGGGAATCGATCAGTTTTTTTTGCGCGGCTCCGACTGTCCTGATTGCAATCGCGAATGCGCCGGAGCAGTTACGTCGCGGAGTGCGCCGCGAGGTCCGGGTGCTGACGGCCGGCGCCCCGCCGGCGGCGGTAACCATTGCCCGCATCGAGGGCGAGTTGGGGTGGGAAGTGACGCACATTTACGGCCTCACTGAAACGGCGCCTTTCATCTCCATCTGCGAGCCCCGGCCTAGCCACCACGAACTGGCGCCTCACGAACGGGCCTTGATTAAATCCAGACAAGGCGTGGAGCTGCTGACATCCGGAGAGCTGCGGGTGGTGACTCCGGACGGCCATCCTGTGCCTCGCGACGGCGAAACGCTCGGAGAAATCGTAATTCGTGGAAATGTAGTGATGGAAGGCTACTACCGGGATCCGGAGGCCACGGCGCGAGCCCTCGAGGGAGGCTGGTTCCACACCGGTGACGCCGCGGTGATTCACGCGGACGGCTACATGGAAATCCGCGATCGCCTTAAGGATGTGATCATCAGCGGCGGCGAGAATATCTCTTCGGTGGAGGTGGAAGGTGTCCTGCTGCGGCATCCTGCCATCCAGGAGGTCGCGGTGGTAGGCTTCGCGGATGAAATCTGGGGCGAGGTTCCACGTGCTTTCGTTGTTCTGAGAGAGGGCGCAACCGTCGCGGAGCCTGCCCTGCGAGATTTCGCTCGCGAAAATATGGCGCATTTCAAAGTTCCGAAGGAGTTCGTGATCATTTCCGAGCTGCCCAAAACCGCCACAGGGAAACTGCAGAAACACATTCTCAGGCGCAGGCGATCTGCAGTTTCGCCGCAGTGAAACGGGTTTGGCGCGTCTTGCGGGCACTGGCCGCAGATGAACGCCGATCAACGCGGATGGGAACCAAATTACTGAAAACAAATGGCTTATCCGCGTTCATCGGCGGCCAATGATCGCAGCCCGTTCGGCGTCTCTAAAGTCCAGCTTCCTCTTCGCATCGAGCTAATCGTTTGCTCAGGTCGCGCAATTCCGCCCGCATTTCGGGCAGCTTCGCGAGGGCGGCAAGTTGCTCGAGATGCTCGCGCAGCGGACGTGCCGGTGTGCCCCAAACAGGCTGGCCGGCCCGTACGATCTTCGAAGTGAGAATGCCGGCGCCAGATCCCACGACGGCTTTTGACTCAATCCGGGCCTTGTCGCCCACGCCGACTTGCCCGCCGATCACCGCGTAGTCGCCGATGACCACGCCACCCGAGAAACCGGTCTGTGCCGCAACCACGACATGCTCCCCGATCTGGCAGTTGTGGGCAACGTGCACCTGGTTGTCGAGCTTGGCGCCGCGGCCAACGCTGGTTACGCCCAGGGCGGCGCGATCGATGCACGTGTTGGCGCCGATCTCGACGTCGTCGCCGATTTCGACATCGCCAATTTGCGGGAACTTCTCGTAACGGCCGCCCACAAAAGCAAACCCGAATCCATCCGCGCCCAGGACGGCGCCGGAGTGGATGATGACGCGCTCGCCAATCCTGACGCCGTCATAGATCGTCACGTTCGGGTAGATCAGGCAATGCGCGCCGAGCGACACTTTCTCTCCTATGGCGCAGCCACTGCCGATGACGCAGCCATCACCCAGGCGGCTGCCTGCGCCAATGGTGACATGAGGCGCGATGCGTACGCCGCTGCCAATTTGAACCGAAGGATCGACCACCGCCGAGGGATGAATACCCGGCTCGGGCGCAGGCTTGGCGTAGAGGGCGGCAATTAGACGCGCCACTGCCGCGCGCGGGTCGGAGACGCGGATCAGAGCTCTGCCTGCACTCGCCTCGAAAGAGGGAGTCACCAACAGCAATCCGGCGCTCGAGTTGGCGGCGAGGGCAGCAGCCTTCTGAGTGGAAACAAACGACATCTCCGATGGGCCGGCGGCGTCGAGAGCGTTGATGCCCGTGATCAACAAACCGCCATCGCCTTCAAGCGGGCCCTCGCCCAGGAGCGTCTGGCACAGGCGTGCCAGCTCAGCGGCGCGGATGGGAGTCATCCCTCATACTTATCATGTATGAGCGTTGACCCATCCGCCTACGTTGCGCCGACGGCTCGCGTGCATCCGGACGCTGAGATCGGCCCGGGCTGCCACATCGGCGAGTTTTGCCTGATCGAACAAGACTCGAAGCTGGGCGCAAAGTGCAAGCTGGATCCGTACGTCTACATCAAGCGATGGACCACCTTGGGCGAGCGCAACGAGATTTCGGCGGGCACCGCGCTGGGCACCGATCCGCTCGACCTTAATTTCAGCGGCGAACGCAGCTACCTGATTATCGGGAATGGCAACCGGATTCGAGAGCACTATACGATCTCGCGCGGCACGCTGCCTGAGTCGGTCACCCGCGTGGGCGACAACAACTACATCATGACTTCCGGGCATATCGCGCACAATTGCACAATCGGCAACAGCACGGTTATCGCGAGTTGCGCGCTGGTGGCCGGTTACGCGGAAGTCGAGGACAACGCGTTCATCTCCGGCGGCGTGGTGGTTCACCAGTACTCCAAGATAGGCCGGCTGGCGATGATTGCCGGCAACACCCGTGTGAACACCGACATTCCTCCCTTCCTGCTTTGCGCCGGGTACAACGCCGCCGCCACGGGCCTGAACCTGGTGGGATTGAAACGAGCCGGCTTTCAGCTCGCGGAGGTGAGCCATCTCAAAACCGCATACCGGCTGCTCTACCGGTCAAAGCTCAAGCTTCAGGAAGCGCTGGCGCGGATTGAGACAGAGCTGCCTTTCCCTTACACCCGGCATTTCGTCGAGTTCATCAGGAGAAGCGAGCGCGGCATCTGCAAAGCGAGCCGCGTCAAGGAGTGAATGGGCCGGCGCCGGCGCTAGGCTCGCAGTCATAGAAGACCGGCGTCTTGCCGAAACGGGTCGAGTAGGCCTTCGCGATGCGGCTTTCGAATTCCATAATCGCGGGTGGGTCGACCAGGTTCACGGTACAGCCGCCAAAACCGCCACCCGTCATTCGCGCGCCGTGGACACCCTTGATCTTGATGGCCGTATCCACCAGAAAATCGATCTCTTCGCAAGTGACTTCGTAATCGTATTGCAGGCTGCGGTGAGCGGCGATAAATAGCCGCCCCATCTCATGCAAGTCGCCGGCTTGGGCCGCGGCGGCGAAATCGAGGACACGCGCATTCTCCGAGATAATGTGCCGCGCGCGCTTGCGTGGAATAGGGGACATGCTGTCCTGGAACCGCTCGAAGACGGTGAGAGGAATATCGCGCAAGCTGGTGGCGCCGGGTTGAAAAGGCTCGAGCTCGGCTACGGCTTCGCGGCACTCGGCAACGCGCTCCCGGTAAGCGGAAGACGCCAGCTCATGCTTCACCATGGAGTTGACGGCCAAAACACGCACGTTCGAAGGAAGCCGGACCTCGCTGTGAGTGAGGCTCCTGCAATCGATCAGTATGGCCGTGCCCTCCCGCCCAAACAGCGATGCGTATTGATCCATGATTCCGCACGGCAGACCGACAAACTGCGCTTCGGCTTGCTGGCAAAGTTTCGCGAGCTTGAGCCGGTCCATGCCACGGCTGCCGACAAATGCCAGCGCCGAGGCAACTTCGAGAGCAGCGGATGAGCTGAGGCCGGAGCCGCGCGGCACTTCGCTATGAATGTAGAGATCGGCCGAATCAACTTCGACGCCGGAGCGCTGGAGCAGTTGCGCGACACCCACCACATAGTCAGTCCAATCGTGCCTCGGCGAAAGGCTCGCGAGCGCTTGGGTTTCAAACTCGTGCGTTTCGCCCACTTCCGCGGAGTGGATGCGCAGTTTGCCGTGGGCGGCCGGCGCAATCGCGGCGTAGCAAGCCATTTCGAGCGCAATCGGACAAACCAGTCCCTGGTTGTAGTCGGTGTGTTCACCAATGAGGTTCACTCGACCCGGCGCGCGGAACACGGCCACCGGATGGGGTGTGCGAAAGACCTCACGAAAATCGTGCTCTAGCTGGTTCTGCGAGATGACCAAGGCCGAACCCTCCCAAGGTCGGTAGATCCCTGTGCCGAGGCAGGGGATTGCTCGTCGGTCGAGACGCGGGCGTAGCCGTGTTTCATGCCTCAATAATGGGACAACAAAACGGGACTGTGCAAGTCCTGATTTCATTGGGTTGGCTTTTTGTCCCGAAGCTTACCCTTTTCGAGATCATTTATTTGGGGCAGCGGCGCGGCCTATTGGGGACCAAAAGCTTCGGAGTTGTCCATTTCGGTCTCCTTGGAAGATGAAGACCAATATCGACGTTTCTGCCGTAGCGGTGTCAATCCTAAAAAGATGCCCGCCCTCGTCGTACGTCAGCTTATGCTCGGAATCCATCTCCGGCCATCTGTACTGACCGCTGAGAAGCTGATACCTACCAGTCTGTCCTTGCTGGACTTGGGTACGTATCGTCTGGGCCGCCGCTGCGAACAGCCCCGCCACTACGATCAAAATAATCAGGATGATCTTGTTTTTACTCATGGCCTCGCTCCTTCCGGCCATCATCGCAAAGCGACCGTTTCAACACGACCTTTTAGAGAGACAATATAACCATGGACAACGACGCCGAGACAGACGGATACCTCTTCACGTGCAAGCTGTGCGGAGACGACCACGAAGTGCCTGAAAAATATGCCCCGTACTGGAGCGGCGGAACTCTTCACAACATTCTGATGGAGAGTGTGAGGCTGGGGTGTGCCGAGCGCCCCGGAGTGGCGGAATATTCATTCTCCGACTTCAAGCCATATCGCCTCACAGCATCGTAACGACAAGCCGGCCCTATATTGGGGTTCAAGGAGCGCCGCCCACAAAAATGCCCATCTGCCCGCAAGGATGCGCCAAGAGTCTAAGCGCGACAAAGGTAATCACACGTGAGGAAATTAACGCGCCTCCCGACATTTGGGAAAACCTAACAAGCAAAAACCACACAATCTGGCGCTGTGGTTGCGGATTTGTCTGGGGAGAAAAGCTGACGGAAGGCCTCGGAAGGCCATACTACGACCGAAGTGCGGTCGGTTATTACAACGGGCCCGCAGCGGAACCAGAATGGATTTTAGCGATGCACGTTAAACTGGCACAGTACCCGGACTGGGACAATCTAAAACGAAGACAACGCCGGCGGCGCTAACGCGCCTCGAGAAACACGGCGGGGGCTTAGGTCGTCGGAATTTCCACTTCCGTATAGCTGCCTGGTGTGGCGGCATTGACGGCGGCAACGATCTGCGCGACGTGCGCTTTCATCAGGCTCCAACGGCCTTTGCCTAAAACCACGATCGCGATTTTCCGGCCCTTCAAGTTTTGCTGATGCGGAATATTGCGATCAGTGGTGACCAGCACTTCAAACCCTGCTGCCTCGGCCTTCGTCAGCAGCTCTCCGTTTTCAAGTTCTTCCCATCCACGAGCGCGAGCCTCCGTGACCGCGTGATGATCGATCAAGTAGCGAGCCAACGTGCGTGGTGTGCCATTGTCGAAAAGAACCAGCATCAGGACCGCGGCTGCGGCGCCTCCGCGCTGTGCGCCGCGAATTCCAGCACCGCTTGAACCTGCTCGCGCGTGACGCCGAATTCCTCAATCAGTTCATCGACGCTCATGTCCTCGAGGTTTTCGAACACAGTCGATACCGGCGTCCGGGTTCCCCGGAATACCCACGCGCCGCTACGCTTGCCGGGAATACTTTCCACGGCGGGGCATTGTGACCAATCGAGGCTTGCCATGCTCCGCACTCCTTCTTTCAGAATACGCGCGAACCAACCGCAGCGCGTGTTTATATACCACGGTTCAGGAGCCGGGGAAAAGGGAAAAGAAAACCTCCAGCATCCCCCTGCGCTCGTAGTATTCGTAAAGTTCGTCAAGGCTGCTCGGCCCGGATCGGCGCACCGGTCCTCCTGCATGTCCGCGCCGCGGAATTAGCATTAAGAAATACGAGGACCTCGTCTCGAAAGTGTATCCTACTGAGGATCGGGCTCGCGGATTGGAGGCGCGGTTCGAATGTGGTCACAAAACTACACGCCGGTAGCCGGGAGCCTGGGTTGGTCGGCTGCTGCCGCTGCGTTCCCGGTAATAGCGCTGCTCTACGCTATCGGCGTTCGCCGCGTGGCGGCCTGGACGGCCGGACTGGTGGGCCTCGCTGCTGCCGTGGTTGTGGCGCTTCTGGTCTATCGCATGCCCGTGGAACTGGTGGCCAGCGCTACTGTCTATGGCGCCGCATTCGGGGTGTTCCCGATCTTTTGGGTCATCTTTTGGGCCCTTGTTCTCTACCGAATCACGGTCGATACCGGCCAGTTCTCAATCCTGAAGGAATCGATCGGCCACCTGACCACTGACAGGGGCGTGCAGGCGGTATTGATCGCTTTTGCGTTCGGCGCTTTTCTCGAGGGCGCATCCGGGTTCGGCACCCCGGTAGCCGTCTCCGCGGCAATCCTCGCCGGACTTGGATTTCCCGCGTTTTACGCCAGTGGAATCTGCCTGCTGGCAAACACGTCGCCGGTCGCCTTTGGCTCCATCGCCATTCCATTGATCACCCTCGCCACCACCACCGGTCTGCCGCTGAGCGACCTGAGTGCGAACGTGGGACGCCTTTCGGCGCCGCTGTCTCTGATTATTCCCGCCTATCTCCTTTTGGTGATGAACGGCCTTTCCGGGTTGCGGCGCGTTTGGCCGGCTGCCGCGGTTTGCGGACTGGCATTTGCCAGCGTCCAGTTTGCGACTTCAAATTTCATCGGCCCTTACTTGACCGACATCCTGAGCTCGCTCGCCGCCATTTTGTCACTGGTGATCCTGCTGCGCTTCTGGAAGCCGTCTGGCGAGCCAACCGCATCTGCGATGCCTGAGCCCCGCCGGCGAGCAGCCGTGATTCTGCGCGCCTGGTCTCCGTATTTCCTGCTGATCGGGTTCATTCTGGTGTGGAGTCTTACCAGCGTGAAGAATGCCTTGAATGGCGTTTCCATCGCCTTTGCATGGCCGGGACTCGATAGCCTGGTTCTGCAGATGCCGCCGGTAGTGCCCAAGCCCACGGCTTATCAGGCGCTGTATCGCTTTCGCTGGCTGGCCGAATCGGGCACTGCCTGCGCTCTGTCGGCGTTTGCCGCCGCTGCATGGCTAAGCGTCAGCCCAGCGCGGCTGGCACGGCTGATCGGCCAAACCGCGCGCCAGCTCGCGTTGCCTTTCGTGAGTGTAACAAGCGTTCTGGCTCTCGCTTTTCTGATGAACTACTGCGGCGCCACGGCCACTCTCGGCCTTGCCTTCGCCAACACCGGCGTGGCCTTCCCGTTCTTCAGCTCGCTGCTCGGCTGGCTGGGCGTGTTTCTCACCGGAAGCGACACTTCTTCGAACGCGTTGTTTGGAAACCTGCAGCACATCACCGCGCTGCGCCTGGGCCTGAAGCCCGCGTTGATGGCCGCCGCCAACTCAGTGGGAGGGGTGACTGGGAAGATGATCAGCCTACAAAGTATCGCCGTAGCGGCCGCTGCGACACACTTGCCGCGGGAAGATGAGCCGAAGCTATTCCGCTTTACACTCCGCCACAGCCTTTTCCTCGCCGCGATGGTTGGCTTGCTGACCTTGTTCTACGCCTATTGGGCGCCGCAACTGGCGCGGTGATAGGGCTAGTGCGCCGCCGGCAGTGCCGGAAGGCGTGCAGGAATGCCCTTTCCGGAGAATTTTCATGAGACGAACCCGCCTACGCCTGATTTTCACTGCCCTGCTCGCCGCTGCGTCTGCATCCGCGCAGCAAGCCGCCATCCCACAGCAGCTCGCCTTTACGCCATATCATGCCAGCGGCATCTATGCTGTCGGCGAAACCGTCGGCTGGACCGTGACGCCCGGCCCCGTCGCACGCACTTACGCCTACAAGTGGACCATTCGTCGCAACAACGCCGTCGTTCTCAAGGAAGGCAAACTCGATTTTTCCTCGGGCAAGGACAAGATTGAAATCACCGGCGATCAACCCGAAATGGTCTACGTCGCTGTTGAACCGTACGCGAATCTCGACGCCGGCGCGCCCGCGCAGAATGCTGCGGGCTCAAGCGTAGGTCCCGCGGGCCAGATCGCCTCAGATGCTGGCGGCCTCGCGCCTAGTTTCGTGGGGGGCAACACCGGCCGCAACAACGGGCTCTACGCCGTCGGCGCTGCCGTCGCGCCGGCGAAGATCGGGCTCTCGACACCGCGTCCCGACGACTTCGATGCATTTTGGGAGGCCAAGCTCGCTGCGCAGGCAAAGGTCCCCATCAATCCCGTCCTTACGCCGGTCCAGACCGACGTGCCGGGCGTCGAGATGAGCGTGTTCAGCGTCGATGCGCTCGGCTCTAAGGCCCACGGCTACTTGGCGAAACCCGCGAACGACGGCAGGTTTCCCGCGATAATCCAGTTGCAGTATGCGGGCGTGTATGCGTTGAACGCACATGCCGACGCGCTGCGAGCGGCCGAAGGCTGGCTGGTTCTTAACGTGGATTCGCATGACAAGCTGCCGTCTGACCCTTCCGGAAATATTCCGCGGGATTATCAGACGATCGGCAATACCGATCGCGAGAAATCGTACTTCCTGAATATGTACCTGCGCGATTCGCGTGCCCTGGATTACCTGATGACTCGCCCCGACTGGGACGGCAAAACGATCGTACTGACGGGAGGCAGCATGGGTGGCCAGCAGAGTCTCGCGCTCGCGGGTCTGCGGCCCGAAAGCATCACCGCGATTCTGGTTTGTGTTCCGGCCGGGGCGGATACCAACGGCGACCTGCATGGCCGCAAAGCCGGCTATCCCTTTTGGCCGTCGAACGACCCCGACGCGATGAGAACCGCGCTCTATTTCGATACCGTCAATTTCGCTTCACGCATCAAGGCGCCGGTGCTCGCGGGCATGGGATTCATCGATACGGTTTCGCCGCCCGCGGGCGTCTGGACGATGCTCAACCAGATCCCTGGCCCCAAAGAGCCGTTGCCCATGATTGAATCCGAGCACGACAACTACACTTTCCTGAAAGCACAAGCCTGCTCCGCGAGGTCGAAAGAAATACTCGATCTTATGCTGAGGGGTGGCGAGTTCAAGCCGAACGGACTTCAGCCGTAGAGTGGATTGCGAGCCGGTTTGGCGCAGCATTTTCTTCGCCGCGATGGGTCAACGGATAGCTTCGAATGGAATGTTCTGGATCGCGTAGCGCGGCCAGTCGCGGTAGTCGAAGTGCCACCACTCCGTCTCATACACCGTGAACCCCTGTGCCTCCATTGCGGCGCGGAGCACCTGGCGGTGAGCGCGCTGATCGGGCGTGCCGCCGGCGTAGTTTGGATACGAGCGCTCCGACATCTCATCGTAGACACCCGGCATCGTGATCTCCCGGCCGGTGGCGAGGTCGTAGAGGGAGAGGTCAACGGCGCAGCCACGATTGTGGCGCGATCCTTTCGCAGGGTCGGCCACAAACTCATGCTTGTCGGGCGGAGTGGCGTCCCAGAAGATCTTCGTGACGTACCACGGGCGGTAAGCGTCGAAAATAAGCAATCCGTACCCTTGTTTGATCAGCTCCCGATGGGCACGGAGGAGCGCTTCGGCGGCAGGACGCTGCAAGAACGCTCGGGCCGAGGTGTAGACAGGGGTGCTGAGAAAGTCGTCGCTGGTGGCGTAGCGGATGTCGAGCTTGATGCGGGGGTCGAGCTTAGCCAGGTCAACGAGGTCGGAGCGCAGGAAGTCGCCCGATTCCTGCGGCGGCTGGGAGGCGAGCGCTTCGGCACGCAATTCGGCGACAGGCCGAACGGGTGTGATGCGAAAGACCTGGGGCCGCTCCTGCGCCGCGAGGGCGATAGCGGCGAGCAAGAGGCAGTTGCGCAGCAGGGTCATCGAGGTTAACTCGTCTATATTACCAGCGCGAGCCGGCTTATCGCCTCACAGCATCGTAATGACAATCCGGCCCCATATAGCGCCGCTCCTTGCGTTCGACTTTTGGAGAGCATTACAGAGCATGCAGCGGCAGGGCGTGACGGTGACACCGAAAATCGCCCAAGAGATTTGTGACGGGATGAAGGCTGGCCAAAACCCGCAATGCCTTCGCGTCGAGGCCGATGAGTTTAAGCCGGTCGCGAGCGGGTGGGGCGGAGCACTTGCGATGAGTGATGGGAAAACCAAGGTCTGGTTTCACAACCCCGATACGGGGGGATGGGTGCACCCAGACTATTACGTGTCCTTCGTCAGCGGGAAGTGACCCACCCCAGACAAGCCCGCTATACTTGGAGTACTATGGCTGTTCCAAAAGAAATCGGCGCTCGCATTAAGATTGCGAACAACTACGATTTAAGGCTAGAGCTTGAAGCGCGAGGCTTCTGGCCTGAAACGATCACAACGCAGTACTGCATCATGCGCCGCGACTACGCCGACGACGTTTTAAGAACGGCGTAACAATCCTCTTCGAGGACTACTCGTAAGGAATCTCCACCTCGGTATAGCTGCCCGGCTTGGCCGCGTCGATCGCGGTCATGATCTGGCCGATATGCGCCTTGATAATGCTCCAGTTATTTGTGCTCAGCACCACCAGCGCCATTTTCCGGCCTGTCAGGTTTTGCTGGTAAGTCAACGATTGATCCGCCGTGATGAATAGGTCGAAGCCCGCTTCTTCCGCCGCGTCCAGCAATGCTCCGTTCTTCAAGCCAGACCAGCCTTGATACCAGGCCGTCACGACCGTATGGCCGCCCTCTATGAGTAACCGCAGTTTTTGCGGGGCGCTTTCATCGAGGATGATCTTCATCCGACGCGCAGCATTTCCAGCGGCGTCTGTGCGCTCTTGGCTGCGAAGTCGAGCACAGTCTGAACCTGCTCGCGCGTGACGTGGAAGTTTTCAAGAACCTCTTCGAGAGGAGACGTCTTCAAGTTCTCGAAAATCGCTGCGACGGGAACCCGGGTGCCGCGAAACACCCATGCGCCGCTGACTTTGCCGGGGATGCTCTCGACGACAGGGCATTGTGACCAATCGAGACTGCCTGCCATGATCTGCGCTCCTCCTTTCAGGTTATCGCGACAGCGGGATTGTGCCATACCGGGGCATTGTGACCAGTCGAGATTGATGTTTGACCAGGGCAAGAGCGGGTCCAGAGGGACCCGCGCGGAACGGGGGTTCCGCCCCACTTCGGCTGCGTTCAGGATTCCCGGAACAGGGCGCGGAAACCTTCTTGCGCGAAGTGAGAATCATTCGTCAGCACTTGCGTGATGCCTTCGCGGCGCATCGTCTGCATCGAAATACAATCTGTCAGGCTGTAGCCCTTGTCCGGGCGCACGCGGTAGAGCTCGAGGCCGACGAGAAACGATTCCCGGCTTTGGGGTATGACGACAGCTGCGGAACTGCGGAGGAGGGCATCTACGTTGTCCCCAGCCTGGAGGCGGACACTGGGCTTTGCCCCGGAAAAGAAGGCCAGATACTCGGTCAGCACTTCGTCCGTCGTCACGATCGTTTTGGGCTCCAGAGACCGGCTGAAGTCCATTGCGCGGCCGTGGTCATTATCTTCGGTACTCGTCAGCGCGGTCCAATAAAAAGTATCGGCGAAAACGGCCGTCACTGATCTCTCTTTGGATGGCCGTAGAGATAATGATCAATCTGGCTCGCGCCGTCTCTCGGGAGAAGGGCAAGGTCTTCCGGCGGCACGCCCTTCATGTTGTCGGCAATGACCTCCCAGATTGGCCGTGACTCAAACTTCGGCTCTGGCTGATCGGGTGCGTCAGCAAGAATCTTGTCGAGCGCCTCACGCACAAGAACGTCCGTTGAGATACCCTTTGCCTGCGCGACCGCGATGAGCCTAGCTTCTTCCTGGGGCTGAAGTGGCAATGTTATGGTCATCGAACGGCTCCTGTCGTCATTATCCCCTGATGCCCGAAAAACGAGCCGGCGAAAGGTCAAATTCGCATTACGACCCCGAGCACGTGTAGGTCTAGCGTGCCGCCAGCAGCGCCCGAAGGTGCCGCGCCCGCTCCGGCGAACGAAGCTGCCGCAGAGCCTTCGCCTCAATCTGGCGAATGCGCTCGCGCGTCACATCGAACTCCTGGCCGATCTCTTCCAGCGTGTGCTCGCGTTCGCATCCGATGCCGAACCGCAGGCGGATCACTTTTTCTTCTTTGGGCGACAGCGTCTTCAGAATATTCGCGGTTTCATCGCGAACGTTCGTATCGATCACCGCATCCACAGGCGAGCCAAGCCAGCGATCTTCAATCAAATCGCCCAATGCCGATTCGCCGTCGCGGCCGACAGGGGTTTCGAGCGACACCGGGTCGCGCGAAATCGTCTTCAGCTTCTGGACTTTCTCGACGGGAATATCCATGCGGCGGCCAATCTCGTCGTTGGTCGGAGCCCGGCCCAGTTCCTTCTCGAGCTCTCGCGTGGCCCGCAGGAACTTGTTCATGCTCTCGTTCATGTGGACCGGAATTCGAATGGTGCGTGACTGATCGGCAATCGCCCTCGTGATCGCCTGCCGGATCCACCACGTAGCGTAGGTGGAAAATTTGTAGCCGCGACGATATTCGAATTTATCCGCCGCCCGCATCAACCCGATGTTGCCTTCCTGGATGAGATCCAGCAAATGCAGCCCGCGGTTGACGTACTTCTTGGCGACTGAAACTACCAGGCGGAGGTTGGCCTCCACCAGATCCTTCTTGGCGCGTTCGGCTTCGATTTCGCCTTGACGGATTACAGCGAGGCTATGCCGCAGATCGGGCAGCGAGGCGCCCGCCTCGGCCTCCTTCTTTTTCAGATCGCGCTTCAGCTCCCGGAGCTTGGTTTGGGCCGCCGCTGAGGTGCGCTGTTCGAGTTTCTTGATTTCCACCTCGAGCAGCGTCATTTCATCCGCCTCGGCCTCGATGGCACGCGCGAACTCCTTCCAGCGGCTTAGCTGGAACGGAATCAGGCGCATCGAGCGCGAGAACTCCACCTTGGACCTCGCTACTCTCCCCTGCCATTTCTTGCGCAGCTTCTTGTTGGCGGCCGGCACGGCGTTTGCCCGGTCGATGGTCTGGTTCAGTTTCTTATGCGCGGCGAGGTTATCGGCAAACAACTGCTTCACTTCCGCCCTGCGCTTCAAATCCTGCGGGCTGCCTTCCTCGACGTCGGTCTGGCCCAAGTCGACGAAGCAATCCACGTCCTCAGTCTCATCGCGAACAATCTCGCCGTACTCGAGCACCCTGGTCTGCACGAGCGGAGAGCGGCTGATGGCCTTTTGCATCCTCAATTTGCCGCGCTCCATTTTGCGCGCCAGGCTGACTTCGCCCTCCCTGGTCAACAACGGAACCGAGCCCATTTCGCGCAGATACACGCGTACCGGGTCGTCGGTGTAGATCGACTCTTCCACCGGCTGAGCGCCATGGAACTCATCCCCGTCCTGGACCTCCTCGGGATGAAAGAAGTTCGCCTCTTCATCGAAAGGAATGCCTAAGGGCTCATGGCTTTCAGCTAAAAATTGATCCTCGAATTGATCCACCTTATCCACTCACCTCTAGCCCAATCCACTCACCTGATCGCATCCACTCACCTAACCGCATCCGCTTACCTGACCGCACAGGCGCCAACGCATTCAAGCGCCGGGCGCAAACCGAACACCGGGGCGAAACTTTAGGAAACTCGCTCTTTTCAGACACTTTCGGTGCAACCTCACTGCATTCTTGGCCACGGCTCTCCGAACCTGTGCCGCCGGGCCCATGGGGCTATCTACTCCAAATCATTCCTTTTGGGGGATAACGGCAATGTCTCGGCCGGGGTTATCTTCTCCCCCTAAGACTCCGAGTTTTGGGCGTGCTTAACGCGTATAAATTATAACCTGAAATCGCGAGCGAATTAAGCCCTAATATTCTCGATGTTCGCCAAAGTGATTGGTTTCACAAATCTTAGGGCGAAGTCGGGATCGCTGGGAGGTGTGCGTCATACATACCGTGTTACGACTACCCGCTCCGCGACCGGACTAGGTTCTTTAGCTCGGCAACAAACTCCTCAACGTCCTGAAAATCGCGGTACACGGAGGCGAACCGGACGTAAGCTATCTTATCCAGCCCTTTCAACCGATCCATTAGCCGTTCGCCAATCAAAACCGTGGCCAATTCCCGTTCCGGGCTTTCCGTCAGCATCGATTCCACATCGTCGACCAGGGCGGCCAGTGTCCCCATACTGATTGGACGCTTCTCGCAGGCGTGAAGTAGCCCGTTCAGCACCTTTTGCCGGTCAAATTTTTCCCGGCGGCCGTCCTTCTTGATGACCATGTAGGGCACTTCATCGGATCGCTCATAAGTGGTGTAGCGGCGGCTGCAGCCCAGGCACTCGCGGCGCCGGCGGATGGAGTCGCCGTTCTTGCTCTCGCGCGAATCGATGACTTTGTCTTCGCGATGTCCGCAGAAAGGACACGTCATAAACCGGATTCCTCCCCGAGTTGCCGGCTCACCTGCCAGCCGTGGTCGATCAGGGCGAAGGTTTGGCGGAACTTGCCCCAATCAAAAGAATTGTAATGGCGCCAGGCGAAGGCGAGCGCGACAGCGAACGGGAACGAGCGCAGTACTGCCGGGTTTGTGGGCAATCTACGAGAATAACGCTCCTGAGGCGGTATTCTTGAGGTGATATCGCGCTCGAACGCCGCATTCTTGCCGCTCGAAGCGCAAACTTCCCGCGGCTCTGGCTGGCGAACCCGGAATCGGGGTGAACTTCTTGTGACGATTAGTCGTTTCACATGTTGAAGCCGATGCGGATTTGACCTACGATGGGCGGCTAGACCTAGAGTAAGGCCAGAAGGCGTCGGCTCGCGAGGAATCTCATGTCCACAGCAGCCGTCGCCACCTTCGGAGTTGGGGCCCTAGGGTCTGAGAACGGCTGGACCGCCGGCAGGAGCAGGGTGGGGATTCCTACATCATTTGATGCGGATGCGAGTCTGGTCGCGCGCTGTCTCAGCGGGGATCAGGGCGCGTGGGAAGACATGGTAAAGTTGCACACCCGGCGTGTGTACGCTATTTGCTACCGGTTTACCGGCAAAGAGAGCGAAGCCCAGGACATGACGCAGGATGTTTTCTTGCGCGTGTTCAAGACCCTCGCCTCGTTTCGGGCCGGCGAAGGTTCGTTCGTGGTGTGGCTGACCCGCTTGACCCGGAATTTGCTGATTGACAATTACAGGCGCACGAAACAGGATCGCGCTACGGACTCGATTGAAGAACAGCTTCCCATGCTCGAACAAAAGAGCGGCCTGCTGACGCGCACCGATGGGTTGCTCGCGGGCCGGGAAGCCGGGGAACTGATTCAGCGAGCGCTGGCCAGATTGTCGCCGGAATTGCGCGAAGCGGTGATTTTGAGAGATCTTGAAGAATTTGAATATCGGGAGATTGCCAAAGTATTGAATGTACCGGAAGGCACGGTGAAATCGCGGCTCAACCGCGGCCGTGCGGAACTGGCGCGGGTGTTGCGGCGAAGCAAGGTGTCTATATGAGCGAGCGCCAAGCGGACAATCCGATGCTCTGCGCTGACTTCGAGGAGTTGCTCAGCGACTATCTCGATGAGCAGCTCAACGCGGGCCAGCGCCGCCTGGTGGACCAGCATGCCGCTCAGTGCGCCGCTTGCAGCGAGCTTATGCAGGATGCGGCCAGCGCCCTGCGCCTGCTCGAGCGTCTGCCACAAGTGGAAGTGCCGCCCGATCTGGTGACACGCATCGTATACCAGGCCCCCGCCGGACGTGTGCGCCAGCCTTTCGAGCGCCGTTCCTGGATAGGCGGCCTCTTCAGCGATTGGCTTCAACCGTTGCTGCAGCCGCGCTTCGCGATGGGAATGGCGATGACGATCATTTCCTTTGCCATGCTGGGACGCTGCACGGGTGTCCAAGTGCAGCAGATTAGGCCAAACGATCTGAATCCCGTCAAGATCTGGGAGAACATTGAGGGCCGGGCTATTCGTACTAAAGATCGCGGAATGAAATATTACGAGAATCTGCGCCTGGTGTATGAGATCCGTTCGCGGTTGAACGAGATTCGCGACCAGCAAGACGTTCCGGCGCAGGACCAAGCGCAAAGTAAGTCGGCCTCGAGCGGTAACCAGCAAACCGCTCCCGCCGCCCCGCCCGAAGGGAGTTCCAAGAAATGAACTGCTATTTACATACCGATACACCCGCTACCGCGTTTTGCCGCACTTGCGGCCGGCCGCTGTGCGCTTCGTGCCAGCACTCCGTCGCGGGCACCATTTTGTGCCAAGAACACGTTCCCCAGGAGCATCCAACCATGTCATACGCTGCACCCCAATCCGATCCCGCCGCGAACCCTTACGTTCAGCCGCTGGTCTCGCCGGCCTTCTCGGGGGTGAATACCTCACCCGCGCTTGCCTTTCTGCTTGGGCTCATTCCGGGCGTTGGCGCCATCTACAACGGTCAATACGTGAAGGGCCTGACCCATGCCGGGATTACGGGCCTCCTGTTGAGCCTGGCGAGCAACAATCATGGTCCCAGCGACGCTTTTCTGGTGCTCATTACAATCGCGTGGTGGGTCTATATGCCGTTCGAGGCGTTCCACACCGCGAAGCGGCGCCAGATGGGCTTGATGGTGGATGAATGGTCGAGCCTGCTGCCGCAAGGCGCCTTCTCGGGGCGCGTTCCGGTGGGCCCGATTCTGCTGATCGTGCTCGGCGTTGTGTTCCTGTTGGACCAACTCGACGTCCTGCGGTTCTCCGAGATTGCGCGGTATTGGCCGGTCCTGCTGATTGCAGTTGGAGCATGGGCGCTGGTGGTGCGATTCCAACAGCCCGCTCCGCCTCCCTCGAGCCACTCGTCCGTGGAGGCAGGCCATGAACGCTAGCCGCTTCGGTCTCTACATGCAAGCCGTGCGCGGCCCGCTGCTGCTCGTCACCCTCGGCTTCCTTTGCACACTGCATGAGGCCGACATGCTTTCGTTCCGTTATACCTGGCCCGTGCTGATCATCATGGTGGGCGTGCTGATTCTGATCGAGCGCGCCGTTGCCCCGCCGGCGCCAGTTCCGCCGAACGCAAATGCCTGGCCCGGCTATCAGACATCGGGCGGCTGGAACCCGCCACAACACCCCACTTCTCAATTTGGGTCAAACCCTTCGGGCGCGGGGTCAAACCCTTCTGGCCCGAGCGGACCACAACCAGGAGGATCAAGATAATGCGTCAACGCGGTTCGCTGGTTGGGCCACTGATTCTGATCACGCTGGGAGCGCTGTTTCTGGCCCACACAATATGGCCCGATTTCTCGGTGTTCGATTTCATTGGGCGCTTCTGGCCGGTGCTGCTGATTGTCTGGGGCTCGCTCCAGATTGCCGCGGTCACGCTGCGGTTTGCCCGTAACGCTCCGCTCCCCACCAATGCGATTGGCGGCGGCAGTTGGTTTCTGATCTGTCTCATCTGCCTGTTCGGGCTGACCTTCCATGAGATCCGCCGCCCCAATACCTGGTGGCGGCGGGCCGGGTTCGAGGGCGGCATGGAAATGTTTGGCGATGCGCACGACTATGACTTGAACCCGCTCAAACAGCCCGCTGCGAAGACAGTCAAAGTGGTCATCGACAGCTTCCGGGGCGACGCCCGCATTACCGGCACCGATGCCCTGGAAGTGACCGTTGCCGGCCACAAGACGATTCGCGCATTCGATGAAGGCGAGGCTGATCGCGGCAACCGCGCCACGCCAGTCGAGATCGTACGCGAGGGCGACACGCTGGTGATCCGCTGCAACCAGAACAAGGCTAGCGGCCATTCGCAGATCAACACCAATCTGCAGATTACCGTCCCCCGCGGCGCGAGCGTCGAGGCTAACGGCCGGAATGGGGATTTCGATATCGCCGATCTTGCGGGCAACGTGGATATCGTTAGTGAAAACGCGGGCGTTCGCATCCAGAACGTGGATGGCAATGTCAAGGTGGATACCCGCCGCAGCGATGTGATCCGCTGCACCGGCGTGCGCGGTTCAGTCCAACTGAAGGGGCGCGGTTCCGACGTGGAGTTGGAAAAGATCGCGGGGCAGGTGAGCGTTCTCGGCGACTATTCCGGCAACGTGGTAATGCGCGACCTGGCGATGCCTGCGCGCCTCGAGAGCCTGCAGACTACCCTGACCCTGCAGCGGCTGCCGGGGCAGGTTCGCTATGAGCGCGGCTCCCTCAGCATCGAAAACGCCGAGGGGCCGGTTCAGGTGGAGGCCAGGGCGAGCGACGTGGAGATCAGCGGCTTCTCCGACTCGTTGCAGGTCTCGGTCGACAAGGGCGACATCGATCTGCGGCCGACGCGTTTGCCGCTTGCCAAAATGGACGTACGGACCCGCAGCGGCAACATTGACCTGGCGGTTCCCGAAACGGCCAAGTTTGCCCTCAAGGCGTCGACCGAACATGGCGATGTCCAAAACGAGTTCGGCGAACAGTTGAAGCAAGCCGGCTACGGCTCGGGTGGCGCGATACTGGAGGGGCAAGTGGGCGGCGGGCCTAGCCTAAGCCTTTCCACTGATCGAGGAACCATCATTATCCGCAAGGCGAGCGCGGCTGATTCACCCGAGAAGGGCAAGGCCGCTGACTCATTGCCGGCGTCGCCCGATGCGCCAAAACCTCCAGCAAAGTCTCCCACCCCGCGTCTGGCGGTCGGCAAGCCAGTCGAGCTCTAAGCGGCCGCTGAAAAAGGCTACGAAGTCGGAAGCTGGCGCGGGCGGAAAATGTGGCTGGCCGCCGATGAACGCCGATCAACCCTGATGGAAAACAAATGGCTTACCCGCGTTTATCAGCGTTCATCGGCGGCCAAAAATCGTAGCTCCTTTCGCCGGAAGCTCCGGCCTGGCGCATTCCTTGCCATTCTGCTTGTTTTGGGAAGTGGCACAGGCTTCAGCCTGTGGTCCTCAGCAGGCGCCAGCTTCCGTTTCGAAATTCTTGGTGACCGGACCGGAGGCGCCCAGCCTGGCGTGTTTGAGAGAGTCCTGCTCGAAGCCGCTCGCGATCACCCCGACTTCCTGCTCTCGGTCGGCGATTGCATCGAAGGCGAGAACGACCAGACCGCAGCCGCCGAATGGCGCCAGTTTGACCAGCTCTTGACTCCACTTGGCCGGCTCCCGCTATTTCTGACCCCGGGGAACCACGACATTTGGTCGCCCGCTTCCGAAAGGCTCTGGATCGCCCGCTCCGGCCACCCGGTCCATTACGGATTTGATTTCCGCCAGGCCCACTTCACCATTCTCGACAACAGCCGGGCCGCAGACTCGGCCAGCGCGCGGTTTTCGGACGATGAAATGCGATTTCTCGAACGCGACCTCGCCGCGCATGCCGGTCAGGACGTTAAATTTGTCGTCTCACACCGGCCCACTTGGCTGTTTGCCATACTACTCGGCGACTCGAATAACCCATTCCACCAGTTGCTCAGGAAATACGGCGTCCAATATGTTCTCGCCGGGCACATTCACCAGATCCTTCACTTCGAGCTCGACCATATCGCTTACCTCGACGTCCCCAGCGCAGGCGGCCACCTGCGGGACACCAAGGCGTATGAGCGCGGCTGGTTCTTTGGTCACACTTTGGCGACTGTGGAGGGCAGCCAAGTGCGGTTTCGCATCTCGGAACTTCCAGCGCCTTACGGCCAGGGGCGCAGCACGACGCCGGAGGATTGGGGGGCGAGCGGGCTCGTCCGCCAGTGATGAGGTCAGGAGTCAGGGGTCGGCGGGGCCAGCACTCTTCGGAAAAATCCGGCAAAGGGCTAAGGCACCCGCCTCGGGTCCTAGTACCAAAGTCCTGTGGAAAATGGTTGAAAATCTGCCAGAACGTCTAGATTTGTGAGCAACTTGGTGATAGCGTGAGCATTTCGGGAAAATTTCCACACCATTAATGTTGTAGGACTATTTGGACGAAGAGCACATTGTATCGCCATGCAGACCGTTGGATCAGTTCTCCGGACCGAGAGATTACGTCAGGGCCTCACACTTGACGCGATCAGTCTTGAAACAAAAATTTCCCCGATGCGGCTTCAAGCTCTGGAAGCGGACGAAATGGGCCGCTTCTCATCGCCTTTTTTCTACAAAAGCTTCGCGATGCAGGTTGCTCGCCAGCTGAGGATCGACGACCAGGCCATCACGCAGATGTTGGATTGGCAAGCTGCGTCCATACCCAAGCCGCTCGTGCCTGGCGAAGATGGACGCCAGTTGCCCAGGGTTCCTGCTCTCGACAACCTCGCTCGACGAGGGGCGGCGCGCTGGTTGATTCCAACGCTATCACTGTTTGTCGTGCTGGTTGCCTCGTCGGCAGTGTTCGAGTGGCGGCAGCACGGCGCAGTGCAACGCAACGACGCCTTGGGTTCTTCATCGCCGTCCGCGCCCGACACACTCCACGCGCCGCCTCACGTTCCCGCACGCGCCCCGTCCAGAGCCGCTGCGCTTAAGCCGTCCGTTCACGAATCTAATCCTGCTCATGCTGTCCAACCTCCTGTTCAACCTACTGGACAGGCTGCACAACCCCAGCCGGCGAAGAGGATAGTGGAAGCGCCTGTGGAGGAAACTGAGAGCGCCGCATCCGTCGCCCCGGTACAGTCACAGGTGCGCCTCGAACTCGCGGCAATCGAAAACGTGTGGATTTCCGTGGTCTCGGATGGCAAGTTCATCTACAGCGGCGTGCTGAACCGCTCCGAGAGCAAATCATTCTCATCGCGCGAAGTGGCCCGCATCAAAGTTGGAAACGCCGGCGGCGTGAGCGTCATGTACAACGGACGAAAAATTGGACTGCTTGGAGCCCGAGGAAGCGTCTGTACCGCCATATTTACCGCCAAGAATTTCGAAATCGTCGAGCCGCAGCCACACGTCGAACTAACCCAATACATTCCCGGAAACGAATAAAACCACGGTGGCACAGCCTTCAGGCTGTGGTCCTGTCGCAAGACCCGCGCTGCGAGCCGCGACCAAAGGAAGCGGTCTTCCCGCACAACCCGGTCGCCCATGGAGACAGACGACAGCGCCTGAGCCACAATCTACCTGGCCGGAACGCCCTTGTCGCGAATCGCTTTCCGTTCTGCGCGCTCCAATCGGCGCTTGAGGCGTTCCATCTCGATCAACTCATGGCGGCGCCGCACCTTGATGCTCGCGTCCAACGTCTTCCAAAACTTGCCGAAGTAGATGATGGCCGACCACAAGCCAAAAATCACGGCGGCCCACATGGCGCCGAGAGCCCATGGCCCGAGCGCCGGCCACCTGCCTGTCAGCATCACCAGCGCAATGCCGGCTACTTGCATCGCCATCTTGGTCTTGCCCAGTTCGCCTGCCTTGATGGTGTAACCTTCCGCTGCCGCGATACCGCGCAGACCCGTTACTGCGAACTCACGCCCAATCACAAGAATGACAAGCCAGCCGGGGAGCATTCGTACCTGCACCAGCGAAATCAGCGCCGCCATGATCAGGAGCTTGTCGGCGATGGGATCGAGCAGGGTGCCAACAGTGGTGACTTGCTTTAGGCGGCGAGCAAGATACCCGTCCAATAAATCGGTGAGCGCGGCAGCCAAAAAAACGATAAGCGCGAAAAAATCATTCGCCACCACAGTGTGGCCGCCGATCTCTACTCGCATGCGCTGCTGCACCACCGCTGCTACCATCAGCGGCACCAGAAAGATTCTGATCAGCGTGAGTACATTCGGCAGGTTCATCTGACCGTACCCACTATAAAACAAACCCGCCAACCGGCTGAACTCCGGGCCTGGAGTATCAACCTTGCAAAATGCGCGCTCGGACCTGCAGCGTCGGCATTCGAGCCGGCGTTTGCCACGGTAGCGTGTTGGGCGGCAAACAAGTGTCGAGACGAGTCTCGACGTGGCGGGCACGAGTGCCCAATGTCACTTAGTTATCCCACAGCCGGACATCCAGATCCGTTGTGGGGCGGACCCCCTGGTCCGCGGCCGACGCCCTCGTCGGCCTTTTCACACGTCCGTGCGCCTGATCTCATTGGCGAAGAGCGGGTCCGGGGGACCCGCGCGGACCAGGGGGTCCGCCCCACTATTAAGCCAGAATTCGCGACTCCACGATAACTAAGTGACGTTGGGCACGAGTGCCCGCGCCACCACGGGGTGTGGAGCGTGAGAGATGGCCGACTAACTTGTTTATAGATCCTGGCCTGTAGTGAAGCTCAGTTTACGACGTACGGCGCGAGCTGCTGGCGGATCGACTCCGGTGTGTCGGCAACCACTTCGCAAAAACCTTCGCGAAATTCCTGCGATACTACCGCGGCGCGCTCATGAAGTAGGTGTAGCTGTTGTCCCGCGTCGGCAGGCAACCGAAATCGAAGCCGGGCCACAGGGTCAATCAGCAGCAATCGATCAATGCGTTCGAGCAGGGCGATCACTCCCGCGCCGGTTGCGCCGGAAGTAATTACTGTCTCGGTGGCGCCCTGCCGCGCCGTTTCGCCCAAAATGCGGTGCGTCAACGTTTGCGGGTTCTGCTGGCCACCGCCCTCGGGCAGCAAGTCGGCTTTGTTCAGGACCAGGATTTGGGGGATTTTGCCGGCGTGGATTTCCTCGAGCACTTTCATCACGTGCTCGCTCTGCTCGGCTGCCGCCGGCGAAGTGATATCGACGATATGCAACAGCAACGTTGCGGAGGCGACCTCCTCGAGCGTGGCGCGGAAAGCCTCCACCAGCGTAGTCGGCAGATTGCGGATGAAGCCGACTGTGTCGCTCAACAGGACGCGCCTCCCGCTCGGCAGCCGGACTTGCCGCACGGTCGGATCAAGCGTGGCAAACATCCTGGCATCGGTGAGCACACTCGCCCCGGTGAGCCGGTTGAACAAGGTGGATTTCCCAGCGTTGGTATAGCCAACCAGGCTGATGGTCGAAAGCGGCACTGCCTGGCGCTGGGAACGCTGTACGCCGCGGGCTGTCCTTACCCGCTCCAGATCCTTCTTCAGCTTCGCGATCCGACGGCCAATGCGGCGCCGGTCGGTTTCCAGCTTTGTTTCGCCCGGTCCGCGCGTCCCGATTCCGCCGCCTAACCGCGACATCTCCGCGCCATGTCCAGCCAACCGCGGCAGCAGATAGCTCAACTGCGCCAGTTCCACCTGCAGCTGCCCCTCCTTGCTGCGCGCGCGGCTGGCGAAAATGTCGAGAATCAATTGCGTCCGGTCCACGACCTTGGCATCCAGGCTGCGCTCCAGGTTGCGGAGCTGGGTTGGAGAGAGCTCCTGATCGAAGATCACGGTGTCCACTTGTTCGGCGTGAACCAAGGCTTTGATCTCGGAGACCTTGCCTGAGCCGACCAGAGTCGCCGCGTCAAATTGCGGCCGCTGTTGCATGAGCCGCCCCACCACTAAACCGCCTGCGCTTTCCGTGAGAACGGCCAGTTCCTCTACGGACTCTTGTGCATCCAGCGCCGGCCGCGATGCCGCTGCTTGGCCCCGCCCTCTCGACGTCAGATCCACTCCGACCAGCAGCGTCCGTTCAGCCGCGCTTTGCATGGCTTGCGCTAACTGTACGCGCGCATCTCTTCGTTCCGGATGTGGGCACTAAGCATCCTCCCCATCGCTGCTGGCGCTAGGAGGTCCGGGCACCGATGGCGGCCCCGTAACGGAATGCGCTCCGGCTCCAAAAGGCTTGGAAACCACCACCGTTGAGATAGCGTGCTTAAAGATGAGTTGCTCTTGATTGTTAGTTTCCAAAATTACCGAATACTTATCGAAGCTCTTGATGCGTCCGGATAACTTTACGCCGCTCATCAAGTAGATCGTGAGGAACATCTTCTCCTTGCGGGCATTGTTCAAGAAGGCTTCTTGTATGTTCTGCGCAAGCTTATCCATGTTTTTTCCTTATTTTCGCTTCGCTTCAGCCCCCTAGCCCCCGTGTCCAACCGCGACCGGATCCACGAGAAATCCATACTCCCCGGTGCCTGCCGCAACGATCGGTGGATATCAATCGTGGAGGGCGAACAGGACGGTCCGGAACGAGCAGGCTTCCTCAACGGGCTCTCCAAACAACTCTATAGTAACCGCATTAGCCAGCTCTTCCCAATACTTCTCACGCGCCCCGCCGGATGAGTGTTGGCGCTTTGTGAAGCAACTTCGGGTTATGCTCGAACGATATGCCGTTCGGCGACGCGGGATACGAACGAATTGGCCGCCGCCTGGCCCTGATTAGCGTCGCAGTTGGCACGTTACTCGCCATCGTCAAAATCATCGTGGGGCTTCTGGCCAATTCGACGGCCCTGGTCTCGGATGGATTTGAGAGCGGCGCCGATGTGGTTTCTTCGGGCATCGTTTTCTTGGGGCTGGTGCTCGGAAGCCGCCCGCCCGACCAGAACCACCCTTACGGCCACGGCCGCTACGAGACACTGGCCGGCCTCGCGGTGGGCGGGCTGCTGCTGTTGACTGGTGTCGGCATTTTCTGGCGCAGTTTCGAGACCCTCGATCGGTCGCAGCCCCCGCTGGCGTTTGCGCTCTATCCCCTGGGAGTTGCGGCAGTCGTTAAAGTGGCGCTTGCGGTGACCAAGAAGCGCATTGGCCGGCGCATTGGTTCCTCCTCGCTTGAAGCCGATGCCTGGCACGACATTACGGATCTTCTCTCAACCGTCGTAGCGTTCTCCGCGATTGGCCTGGAGCTATTCGATCCCATTCGTTTCAGCACCGCGGATCACGTGGGAGGCATGGTCATCGGGCTCATTGTCGTCTTTGTCGCGATTCGCCTGGTTTGGAACACCGTGGCCTTTCTCACCGACACCATGCCCGGCCACGAATTGATGGAACAGATCCGCCCGGTTGCGCTCACAATTCCGGGCGCGATGGACATCGAGAAGTGCTATGCGCGGCGCACCGGCATGAAGTATCATGTCGATCTGCATCTCGAAGTAGATCCGGAATTGACGGTGCGGCAAAGTCACTCTATCGCCGAGGAGGTTCGGATCGCCATTCGCGGCAGGCTGTCGTGGGTCGCCGACGTGCTTGTCCACGTGGAGCCGTGGCCCGGCCCGAAAGGCGCCGCGCCTCGGCTGCCGCAGCGCGATCGCGTCCGTCCTCGAGAACAATAAGGGGCAGCAATAGGCGAGCTTATGGAAAACCGCGAAATAGTCCGCCTGCTCACCGAGACCGCCGACCTGATGGAAATCGCCGGCGAAGATGGATTCCGCATCCGGAGCTATCGCAACGCCGCTGCGGTGATTGAGGGATATCCGGAGCAGATGAGCACCATCCTCGCGAATCCCGAACGCAAGGTTACTGAAATTGCGGGCATCGGGAAAGGCATCGCCGGCGTCCTCGAGGAAATCGCCCGGCGCGGCTCCTTTGAACGCAGGGATGAAATGCTCGCCCGCTTTCCAGGCTCCCTACTCGAGCTGCTGAAGATTCAGGGTCTCGGCCCCAAGAGCATTTCCCTGCTTTACCAGCATCACGGCGTCAAGGACATTGAGGGGCTCGAGCGCCTCTGCCGCGAGCAGAAACTGCGAGAGCTTCCGCGCATGGGAGCGAAGCTGGAAGAAAAAGTCCTGCGCTCGATTGAGTCCTATCGCAAACGCACGGGGAGGTTTCTACTGAGTTTCGGCCACCAATCCGCCGCGGAGATCATGAGCGAGCTGCGGAATCTCCCCGGTGTCGAACGCGTGGAGGCGGCCGGCAGCCTGCGGCGCGGAAAAGAGACCATCGGCGATCTCGACATTCTGGTCTCGGGGCCCGATCTGGCAGGCGCCGGAGCCGCGCCGATTCTGGATCACGTGATCAAGCTGCCGAAGGTGGAAGAAGTGCTCGGCCAGGGCGCGAACAAGGCCAGCGTCAAATATGGCTTCGAAGGCCTGCAAATGGACGTCCGCGCCTTGGCGAGCGATAGCTTCGGCGCGGCACTCCAGTACTTCACGGGAAGTAAGGAGCACAACGTAACGCTGCGCACGAACGCGCTAAAGCGAGGGCTCACGCTGAATGAATACGGCCTCTTTGAGCTGGAAGGCGGCCAGCGTGTGGCGGGAGACAACGAGGCGGATGTCTACGCGAAACTCGGTTTGCCTTGGATCCCCCCTGAGCTCCGTGAGAACTCCGGCGAGTTGGAAGCTGCGGCGGCGGGCCGCCTCCCCGTTTTGATTCGTCCCGAGGACATTCGCGGCGATCTCCACATGCACACCACCGAAACCGATGGTAAAGCGACCCTGCGCGAAATGGCGGAAGCCGCGGCGGCCCTAGGCTACCAGTACATTGCCATCACGGACCACTCCAAGGCGCTCGCGATGGCTAACGGCCTCAATGAGGAGCGCGTGGTTCAATTCGCGCGGCAGGTTCGTGAGCTTAACCGCGATGGTCTTCCGCTTCGCGTCTTCTCCGGGTTGGAGTGCGACATTCTCCGCGACGGCGCGATGGATCTGGCCGAGGATGCGCTCGCGGAGCTCGATTGGGTGATCGGGAGCGTCCACAGCCACATGAACCTCGAGGAATCCGAGATGACCGATCGGCTGGCCCGAGCTGTCTCTTCGCCGAATATACGCGTTCTTGGCCATCCCACCGGCCGCATGCTGCTTCATCGCGAGCCGTTCCCGTTTCGCTTTGACGAAATTGTGTCTCTGGCCGCGGCCCGCGGGGTGTTGCTCGAAATCAATGCCAGCCCGGAACGGCTTGATTTGAATGGCGCAATGGCGCGGACGGCTCGGGCCAAGGGTTGCCGCTTCGCCATCTCCACCGATGCCCATCATCCATCGCATCTCGAGAACATGACCTACGGCGTTTGCATGGCGCGCCGGGGCTGGCTCGAGGCGGCCGATGTGGTGAACACCTTGCCGCTGGCCGATTTCGAGGCCTTCCTCCACCGCCGGCGCTAACGGGCTTGAAGACAAATACTCAGCGGCCCTCTAGTGGTACAGACTGGTGCCAAATTTGCGACGGTGTTCAGTGCAAGCCACTGACAGCACTGAACCGCGCGCGTCAGCAAGCGGACAGACGTTGTTCGCCATCTCCCGCAACTGGTACTAGCCTGTGTTTCGCGAGCTGAAGCTCACAGGCTGAAGCCTGTGCCACGTTTCCCGAAACCAACTCCCAGGCGTGCTTGTCATAATAGGGAGGAACTAAGCCATGAAATTCCTGCCTATTGCCGCGGCCCTGTCCGCCTTTGCCATGTTCGGTCAGCCGGCGGCGCGCACTGTCGCTGCCGCCGATGTTCAAACCGTCGATGAAATCATCGCGAAAGTGAACGGCGATATCGTCACCAAGAACGAACTGGAGCGGTCAGCCAAAGAGATGGTGGTAGAGCTCAAGGCGCAGAACATGTCGGGCACCCGCCTGGATGAAGCCTACAAGGAGCACGAGAAGGACATTCTGCGCGACCGCATCGACAACCTGCTTCTGGTCCAGCGAGGGAAAGAGCTCAATATCGACGTCACCAGCGAAGTGAGCAAATACATGGCGGAGGCCCAGCGGAAATCCGGCATCGCCGATCCGGAAAAGTTCCGTGAGTTTATCCATCAGGTTACGGGCGAGAGCTGGGAAGACTTCCAAAGTGAAGCTAAGAACGGAATTCTAACCCGCCGCGTGATTAGCGAGGAAGTGAGCCGCAACATCAACATCACCAACGACGAGGTGGAAGCCTACTACAACGCGCACAAAAAGGATTTCGTCCGCGAAGAGAAGGTGTCTTTGCAGGAGATCCTTATTTCCACTCAGGGCAAGGATGCAACCGGGATGGCCGCAGCCGAGAGAAAGGCCAAGGATGTTGCCGCGCGGGCCGCCAGGGGAGAGCGCTGGTCCGATTTGGCGAAAGAGAATTCCGATTCAACCACTGCGCAAACTGGCGGAGATCTGGGCAGCTACCCGAAGGGTTATCTAAGCAAGGAGTACGAGGATGCGGTCTGGAACCTGCCGAAGGGCGGTGTGACTCAACCGTTGAAGTCGCCGAACGGCTACTTGATTTTGAAGGTAACCGAGCATACCAAGGCCGGCCAGGCAGACTTGGAAGACGTCAAACCCGAGATTGAAGAGATCCTCTATGCGCCCAAAATGCAGCCCAGAGTCCGCGAGTATCTGGCCGGTTTGCGCAAGACGGCGTTTCTCCAGATCAAGGAAGGATGGGTCGACACCGGTGCGGTCGCGGGCATGGATACGCATTGGCAGGACCCCTCGACCTTGAAGCCCGAGACCATTTCGAAGCATCAGGTGTCTCAAAAAATCCGCCACAAACGTTTGCTTTGGGTGATTCCAGTTCCTGGAACCCAGGAAACTGTCACCGGCACAAGCAAGTCGCGCTAATCGAAGCCACGGCAGCCACGTGCCCGATTCGGGCCTTTATTGCCATCGGCGCTAGAATAAGCTGCAGTCCTTTATTGGAGATTCTGGGCTGTTAGATGTGGCGCAGGCACTCGTGCCCGCCGCGGCGAGATTCGTCTCGGCGCTTCTGGGCAAGCCCCGTTTGCAAATTCATGAAACAGATTTATGTAAGCGGTCTCGAGCCGAACGAAGTTGTCACCACGAGTTTCCTGGTGGTGCAGAAGGAAATCCGCCAGAAAAAGACCGGCGAGCACTACCTTTCTCTTATCCTGGCTGACCGCACCGGCGAAGTAGAAGCCAAGATGTGGGACAACGTCACCGAAGTGATGGAGACGTTCGAAAAAGACGACTTCATCAAGGTGAAAGGCGTCGCCCAGCTCTATCAGAATCGCCCGCAGTTCACCATACACAAGCTGCGACGCCTCGACGAAAGTGAAGCCGACTCGGCCGACTTTTTCCCTTGCTCGGCTCGCGATCCGGAGGAGATGTTCACCGAGCTGCGCGCCACGATTGCCGGTATGAGCAATCCCCATTTGCGTGCTTTGCTCGAGGCCATTTTCGCCGACCCTGCCATCGCGGAGCCTTACAAACTGGCGCCGGCAGCCAAGACGATTCATCACGCCTGGCGCAGCGGCTTGATTGAGCACGTACTCTCGTTGTGCGCGCTGTGCCGGTTGGCGGCCGGGCACTATGGCAAGGTCGATATTGATCTTCTGCTCACGGGAGCGATTCTGCATGACATCGGCAAAATCGAAGAGCTGACGTTTGACCGCAGCTTTAGCTACAGCTCTTCCGGCCAGTTGCTGGGCCACATCGTGATAGGGCTGCGAATCGTCGACGAAAAACTGCGCCTTGTGCCCGGCTTCCCACCGAAGTTGCGCCTGCTAGTCGAGCATATGCTGATCAGCCACCATGGCGAGCTCGAGTTCGGCTCGCCCAAGGTGCCGGTTTTTCTCGAGGCGCTGCTGCTGCATCATCTCGACAACCTCGATTCCAAGGTGGAAGCGATGCGCGCCGCCGTCGAACGCGACCGCATGACGGAAGGCGACTTTACGTCTTGGGTGCATGCCTTGGAACGGGTGGTGCTGAAGAAGGATAAGTTCCTCAGTGCCCCGGATCACACCGACGCCCCAGCCGTACAATCTGCGCCTTCACCCGCAGGAAACGCTTCGCCCGCGCCCGCGAAAGGCTCCTCCAAACCGGATGTGCACACCGCCCCGATGAGCGATTTCGGCTCAAAGCTGCAATCCGTTTTGAACCTGGAAAAATAGCACCAGCCCCATGCGTCCGCCGTTTTGGTTCGACCGGCGGGCCTCCCGCATCCAAGCAAATCCCATTTGACATTTGCCGCGCAGAGAGGCAGACTAGAATAAAGGCGAACAAATGGCGAATATCGCCCTTCCCCTCCCCGACTCGCTGTGTCCGGAACCGGTTCGGAACTACGCCGCGCTTTCTCCCTCGCGGCTGGTTTCTCGCGGTCTCCAGGCACAGCCCTCTCTGGGGGGGCGCCCCATTCTGCCGGTGCCCGCCAACTCGCTCGAGCATTTCCGCGTGGAAACGAAATGGCCTGCACTTCGGGCGCCGGCTCTGCCGATTCTGCCCGGCGGGCTTCGGCGAGGCGCAATTGTCGAGTTGCTGGGGCGCCGTTCGGCAGGCCGTACGGCGGTTCTGCTGCATATATTGTCGGAAGCCACCAGCCGCGGAGAAGTGTGCGCGGTTGTCGATACGGACGATAATTTCCATCCGGCATCGGCTAAAGAGGCAGGTGTTGAGTTGGAGCGGTTGGTTTGGGTGCGTTGCCGAGGCAATCCCGAGCACGCGATGCGCGCTGCGGACCTGCTGCTGCATGCGGGCGGCATGGGAGTGGTGGTTTTAGATTTGTGCGAAGTGAGCACGCGGATCTTGAATCGAATCCCTCTTTCCTACTGGTTTCGCTTTCAGCGGGCCATTGAAGGAACGCCGGCGATTCTGGTTGTCAGCGCGCGCGTTTCGCAAGCACGATCCTGCGCGGCGCATGTAATGGAGCTGGAACGAAAGCAAGCGCAATGGTCGGGCTGTGCGCCATTCCGGCTACTCCGAGGGCTGGAAACGATGGCGCGCATACAACGGCCGGCGCAGAAGCTATCAGCAATCAGCTGTCAGCTATCAGCCACGCCGGGGAAGCTGCCAGCTATCAGCGGTCAGCTACCAGCCACGCCAAGGAAGCTTTCAGCGATCAGCTTTCAGCGATCAGCCACACCGGATCTGCTGATTGCTGAAAGCTGATAGCTGATAGCTGCAAACATGTATGCGTGTTTGCACATACCGGCGCTGACGGGCGATGAGGAATCGCTGTTTCAATTGGCTCTCCAATTCTCGCCGGCAGTGGAAAAGACAGCAGCCGATACGGTGGTGTTCTCCATCACGCCGCTACGACGGTTGATGGGCCCGCCGCAGCAGGTTGCCGCCGAGATTTGCCGCTTGGGGAATGAGCGTAAGCTGCAGGCCCGGCTGGCGATTGCTGCGCAGCCGGATACCTCGATTCTGCTGGCCCGCCATTATCCCGGAGTGACGTTTGCAATGGCCGGAGAAGAGCGTTCCCGGCTTGCGCCGATTCCACTCGCGACTTTCTGGGGGCTGGTGCAAAACGGAATGCCGGAAGGTGCGGCGCCCATGGATCCCGGATTGCCCGGTGTGCTCAATCGCTGGGGATTGAAGACTTGCGGGGATCTGGTGGCAATGCCCGAGACCGGTATCGCGGAGCGCATCGGCGAAGCGGGAGTGTACTTGCGCAACCTCGCTGCCGGGCGCATCCAGCGGCCGCTGCGGGTGGCTCCCGAGGAAACCTGCTACGAAAGACAACTCGAGCTCGAGCATCCGTTGAGTCTGCTCGAGCCGCTGTTGTTTCTGTTTAACCGCACTCTCGAGGACTTGTGCAAACAACTGCGGTCACAGTCCCGCGCGGCACGATTGCTGGAGCTGAAGCTGGCGTGTTCGGCCAAAGAAGTAGTGGGGTATGTGCTCACATTTCCCGTGCCGATCGATGACTGCATGGCCATGCTCAAACTCGTGCAGTTGCATCTCGAGCGGCATCCGCTTCCCGGAGCAGTGGATGCTTTCAGCCTGCGCGTCGAGCCGGTGGAACCCAGGCGTTTGCAGGGGGGCTTGTTTTTGCCGGCGACCCCAGCGCCGGACAAACTGCACGTCACACTGAAACGCATTGAGGGAATCGTGGGTGAAGGAAACGTCGGTATTCCCAGGCTGCTGGATACGCATCGGCCGGATGCTTTCGAATTGGCTATTCGCGCAGGTAATAAGCCAGGGAATTCGCCGCGCGGCCGTCCTGCAGATTCGCAAGCTGCCGGCAGCGAGCCGGCGGCAACTCTGCGCCTGGCATTACGTATTTTCCGGCCCGCCTTGCATGCCCGGGTGCGGCTGGCTGGCGTTGCCCCGCGACAGGTGGTTGCTCCGGGCGTGCACGGGACGGTGCTCGAAGCGGCAGGCCCGTGGAAGATTTCCGGAGAATGGTGGACCGTTGCGCCGTGGGTTCGCGAGGAATGGGATGTCGAGCTTGACGATGGCGCGCTCTATCGAATCTATTACGAGCTCAATACACGGGAGTGGTATGTCCACTGTGTCTACGACTAGCTTTCTGGTGTGGCGTCAGAACCACAGCCTGAAGGCTGTGCCACACGCTCAGACTAGCGCGGGCACAGAAATGGCCCAAGCTGACGCATCGGGCTGGTAAACAAAAAAGGAGCCAGAAGCAATTTCGCTTGCTTCCGGCTCCCTTCCCTCAGCCAATACACGGCCGCGCATTAGCGCGACTCAATTACCGTTCGTGTCGCTCGGGCGCGTGATATGGATGGACCTCGCGCGGCGCTGGCCGGGCTCCTCCCGCATAATGAGGTACCGGCGTCCCGTACGAATGCACATAAGCGCCTCGGTTCGCCCAGGTGCGCCCCCACGGGTGATTGTCGATCAGGATGGCATGCGCGCCCCACCCAAAACCAGGCGACCGCCATCCAAACGCGAAGAATCCCGTGCCGATCGTAATACCTCCGCCAAACGTAATGGCTCCGCCGACAAAGAAACCGGCTCGAGGAGGCCCAAACACGACAAACGGACTGTAGACAGGCACATAAATGAATGCCGGATTCACCGGAAGAATCTCGACGTACGGCCCATCCGTTACTACCCGCTCATACGGGTTGGTTTGCAAGTAGCCGTAGCGCATCGACACCTGTCGCATCCGCTGCACCGAATCCATCACCTGATCGCGTTGCGCCAGCACTGCCTGGCCGAGCTGTTGTGTCCAGCCCATATCCCGCGCCATCTGGTCAAGAACCGATGGGAAGGGCAGCAGGCCCATAATGCTCGGGTCAAAGCTCAGATAATCCTCGCGGACCGCCGCGGCGAGTTGATCGCCATGCAGATACGAATGCTGAACCGCCCAGCTAGCGGCCGGTTGAATTTGTTCCGGGAATGTGGATGCCGTCAGCACCTGTGCCAACAGCGGGTCAGGATAGAGTGCGATCCGGCCAACCAGTTGGTCGAGTTGCTGCGGAGGCAGTAACGGAGGCTGATAGTTCGGCGGATACTGCGGGTATCCTTGCTGCGATGGATAGCCCTGTGGCGGATAACCCTGTTGCGGCGGATAACCCTGTTGTGGCGGATAGCCCTGTTGTGGCGGATAACCCTGCGCCGGCGGATAGCCCTGCGGCGGCGGGTTTTGCTGTGGCCAGCCCTGCTGCGGTGGTGGGTTTTGCGGTGGTGGATTTTGCTGCGGATCCTGAGCCGATGCAGCCGGCGCAAGCCACACACCCATGGCCATCACTCCGATACAAACCGATGCAGAAAACTGACGGAAGCTCCTCTTTTGGTTAATCATAATCTCCTCCTTTGGGAGTCCCTATAATGCTGCTCCATGCCAATAGACGCGTCGCGAATCTCTGCGATTACAGCCCAGAAGTGGTTTCGAATAAAGATTAATGGCAAATCGCCGCAATCGGGGATGGCTGATTTGGGCCATCGCCGATGGTTGTTTTCGGCCACTCTTTCTGAGTCGAATCCCTTCTCCCATCCGTATTCTTGCATTGTGAGGGCTGTACTCCGAATTGCGCCGATTGTCGCCGTCGCCGCATGCGCAAGCTGCACGGGGTTTAGCCAGGAAACGCCTGCAGTGGAAGCGATCATGGCAAAGGTCGCTCAAAACCAGGAGCGCGCCGAAAAGGCTCGCGCCGCATTTCTCTACAAACAGCACATCGTTATCACCAGCCGCAAAACCAACGGCAAACTCATGTGCGAAGAGAAAACCGATTACCAGATTCTTCCTTCCGAAACTGGACTCCAGAAACAGCAGAAGGCCTTCGAAGGAAAGTTGTGGCACAAGCATAGCTACATCACCTATGTGTCCGAGAACGACCAGAACAGCTCCACCAAAATCACGCCTGACGGTGTCTCCATCGATATCCCCGGCGACTCGATCGACGTTGGTTTGGTCCGCGACTTTCGCGACGATCTCGCCAATGACAAAACCAAGGACGGTCTCGCCAAAAATCTCTTTCCGCTGACTGCGGAAGAGCAAGAGCAATATCAGTTCCAACTCGTGGGGAGGGAACAACAGCGCGTGGCACAGGCTTCAGCCTGTGGGTGTCACGGTGATGTCTATCGCGTTCGCTTTCGCCCCAAAGACCGCCAGGACTTCACCTGGGCCGGCGAAGCGCTGATTGACGCCGCTGAATTTGCGCCGGTCACCATCTCCACAAAGCTCTCACGGTCGATGCCCTTTTTCGTGAAAGCGCTCTTAGGCACCGATGTCCCTGGACTGGGTTTCAGCGTCGCCTATCGCCGAGTCGCCGATGGGTTGTGGTTTCCAGTCAGCTTCGGCACGGAGTTCCGGCTCCGGGCGTTATTCTTCCTCAACCGCACACTCGCGGTCTCGCTCGAAAACACAGACTTTCAGCAGGCCTCGGCGGAAAGCACCATCCACTATCAAGCGCCGCAAATCAGCCCCTGACACGTGGGGCGCTCTCCGCATCGGAGCTGGACCCCCTGGTCCGCTCGGGTTTCCCCGGACCCGCTCTCCGCCACTTCTCAGCCCGGATTTTTCGTCGTTCGCTGCATGCTTCTGGACCCCAAATAAAATATCCGACTCTAATGGTCTGGTATATTATGCGACCGGAACGGTCTGGTATAGTTGACAACGAGCGTTGCGCATCGTATGAGACTCCGGGGTCGCCTGACATAGCTCTCTGACAATATCTTTAATATCAGTCATATGCAGGTTCTTAAGCTACCATTATCATCCAGCCTTGCGCGAGGTTCAGCGCCGCGCAAATGCCTCCGTTTGATAAGACATCTTTCACCTTTCGTCCTGTTCTCCACGTTGGCGTTGAACCTGTGGGCGATCGACGGAGGGAGCTTGCTGGGAACGATCACAGATCCTAGCGGCACCGCAGTCCCCGATGCGAAGGTTACGGCAACCAAGACCTCGACAGCCGTTAAGCAGACCGTCGTCACCGATCGCCAGGGCCTGTATTCTTTCCAAAGCCTGCCGGTGGGAAGCTACGACGTCGACGTGGAAGCATCCGGGTTCAAACCACTACGGCGCACAGGGGTCGTGATCGATGTTAACAGCAAGGTGGTAGTGGATGCGTCTCTCGCTATCGGAGAGAAGACCGAGACGGTGACCGTTCTCGAGGCGGCCGCACGCGTCGAGACCGCGGATACCCAGATGGGCCAGGTGATCACGGGTAAACAGATGACAGCGGTGCCACTCACCAGCCGCAGCTACACCGACTTGCTTGCCCTCCAATCCGGCGTCGTTCCCATCACTTCGTTGACAACCGACAGTCTTCAGGATGTGGGCGCCAGCGCGTTCTCGCCCTCTGGCGATTTGAACCCGGGCACCATTTCGATTAATGGTCAGCGGGAATTTGCCAACAGCTTTGTGCTGAATGGAAGCGACGCTGAAGAAGATGTCAGCATGGGCACTGCGATAATTCCCAACCTCGATTCCATCGCCGAGTTCAAGATTTTGACGAGTAACTTCGACGCGGAATATGGCGAGTTCAGCGGAGGCCAGATCAGCGTGGTAACCAAGTCGGGGACCAACGCCTTCCACGGCGATCTGTTCGAATTCCTCCGCAACACCGATCTGGATGCCCGCAACTATTTCTCGCCCACTCGCGGCGCATTTCGCCAGAATCAATTTGGCGGAACGTTCGGTGGTCCGATCCGGAGGAACAAGATCTTTTTCTTCGCCGACTATCAAGGCACTCGGTTGACGCAGGGAATCGATACCGGCGAGATCCCGGTTCCTTCGCTGCAGGACCGAACCGGCAATCTCTCGGATCTCGCGAGCGGGTTTACGACCGTCAATCAAAACGGGGCTTCAACGCCTACCACCGTCAGCGGCCCTTATTGGGCCAGCCAGCTCGCGCAAAAGCTCGGTTACGGCGTGACGGCGGGAGAACCATATTACTTCGCAGGTTGCACCAGCCCCGCCCAGTGCGTTCTTCCGAACGCCGCCATTCCTAAAAGCGCGTGGTCGGCTCCCGCGGCCAATCTTCTGCAGTACATCCCGTTGCCGAACAACGCCAACGGCACATTTTCGACCTCGGCTTACGACGAAACCCTGCGGGACGATAAAGGCGCCTATAGGGTGGATGGGACGACGCGCTGGGGAATGTTGTCCGCTTACTATTTCCTGGACGATTGGTCGCAGAACACTCCCTACCCGGTCGCGCAAGGCGGCGCGAATGTGCCCGGCTTCAATGCACTGAACCTGGGCCGCGCGCAGCTGCTTTCTCTAGGCGACACCAAAACGATCAGCCCGACTGCCGTCAACGATTTTCACTTCAGCTTCATGCGCGACTACACGAATCTCGGCCAACCGATCGGTGGAGTTGGCGTCAGTCTGGCATCCCAGGGCTTCGTCGTGGGTCAGAACACCCCCGGTATCGTCGCGCTGTCACCAAAAACCGAGGGCGTGGAAAGCGTGAACTTCAATAACTTCTCCATAGGGACCAATACGAACGAGCTGAAGCAGGCGAACAATACCTTTCAATGGCGCGATGGTTTTTCCAAAGTCGTGGGAACGCACACGATCAAGGTGGGTGCGGAATTCCACTACGACCAGGTGAATACCAATCCGATCGCCCAGTTGAACGGCAATTTCATATTTTACGGAAGCGAGACCGGCATTGACTTCGCGGACTTCCTATTAGGCATTCCGAGCCAGTACAACCAAACCCAGCTTCAGGCCTTCTATGGGCGTAATAACTATACCGGCCTTTACGCGCAGGACAGTTGGCGAATCAAGAAAAATCTCACCTTGAACTACGGCCTGCGCTGGGACCGCATCGAGCCGTGGTACGAAAAATACAATCAGATCGCTACATTCGAGGCCGGCCGGCAATCCGTCGTTTTCCCGGGCGCGCCTGCCGGCATCCTGTTTCCCACCGACCCCGGTGTTCCACGCACGCTGGCGCCGCCGGGAAATCTGGACTTCGCGCCGCGCATCGGCTTGGCCTGGTCGCCAGAGGCCGATAAGGACAGCCTGCTTGGCAAGATCCTCGGCGGCCCCGGCAAAACCAGCATCAGGACCAGCTATGGCATGTTTTACACCGCCATCGAAGCGTTGACGATTGGCATCATGAGCGCGAATGCGCCATATGGAACGACCTATACCAGCTCTGCTCCGCCGCTCTTTGCCACGCCATTCGTAACGGCGGCCACGGGTCAGGATGTGGGCCAGTATTTTCCGGTTCAACTTGCGCCCTTGAACACGTCCGCCAGTCACCCGGACACGAGTATCGACTGGTCGCAGTTTGAACCCATCAGCGGGATGCCAATCTATCCGACCAACAATAGAATTCCCTACACCGAGGAATACATGCTTTCGATCGAACGCGGCTTCGGAACCAACACCGTGCTTGACGTGAGCTATGTCGGTACTCAGGCGCATCACTTGCTTGTCATGAGGGAAGCGAATCCCGGCAATCCCGCGCTCTGTCTGCAGCTCAGCAACCCAGCCAACCTGGCGCCCGGCCAAACCCCCTGCGGTCCATTCGACGAAAGCAATGTCTTCACCACTGCATCGGGCCAGGTGATCGACGGAACCAGAGGGCCTCTAGGGCCGAATTTCGGAAGCGACACCGCCATGACGACCATCGGCAACTCAAACTACAATTCGCTGCAGGTCACCTTGCGGCACACCAGCGGACCGCTGCAGTTGCTGGCGGCATACACATACAGCAAATCCATCGATCAATCTTCCAATCTGGGCGAGGAGGTGAACCCGCTCAATCCATCGCTCAGCAGGGCCTTGTCCGCATTCGACCTTACGCAAAACTTTGTCGTGAGCTACAGCTATCAGCTCCCCTTGGAACGTCTCCTGCATGCCAGGAACCGCTGGACCGAGGGTTGGGGTTTCTCAGGGATCACGCGCTTCAGCACCGGTTTCCCGGTGACGCTGATCAACTACGGCGACAACTCGCTGTTAGGAGCGGAGCCAAACGGCATCAACAACTATGGTGTGGATGAACCGAGCGTCGCAGCGGGTTCCCTCAATCTGAATCGCAATCCCCGAAACGGGCAGCCGTACTTCAATACCGGGCTCTTTAGCGAAAATGCCCTGGGCACTCCGGGCGACGCATCACGGCGTTATTTCCACGGCCCGGGTATGGAGAACTTCGATATTGCGCTTCTCAAGAACTTCCACATTACCGAGTCGAAGTCGCTGCAATTTCGCGTTGAGGGCTTTAATGTCTTCAACCACGCTCAGTTCTTCGGACCCCAAGCCGTTGACGGCAACATCAGCAGCTCGACGTTCGGCGAGGTGGTCAGCGCGGCAGCGCCCCGGCTGGTTCAGGCCGGCGTGAAGTTTACGTTTTGAACCAGCGACGCCTCAGAACGGTCTGTCCGTGTGGAAATACTTCTTGTAAGCCGAGATCCAGTCCGTCGAGATGTCGTGTTGGGCTGTCGCCAAGTCAATTTCGCCGGAACAAACCATTTCGTGCAGCCGATCCTCGAGAGCGTCCTTGACATGCGCGTTCCATAAGGTTGCTTCGTATGGCTGCGGCCACAGATTGCGAATGTCTTCGGAGCCACCCAGTTCGGGAGTTATCAGGAAATCGATTTCGAACAAATCTGCTTTGGCCTGCGGCATTCCATATTCCTCTAATACCTTCTGCCTCAGATTCGCCGGGACCACGCGAGCGCTTTCTGCCCCGTCAGCCGAGCAGACTTCGTCGCGCGTGACGATGCGGATCGCCCCCGGAGTCAACGAGATTCGCGGTGTGGCCAGGGCGACGTAGTTTGCGTGCGCACGCTGCCGCGCGCGGAGTTGCAAGCCGATGAGCACCCCGAAAGCAATCAGCAATATGGCGAGCGCTCCGATGGCGGAGCGAAACCCCAGCCAGGACCAATCGCGCGAAGTATTGCTGGCTTCTTCGAGGTGGGCCTTCAACAGGGCGCGTGGCCCATCAATGGGGGGAACAGGTTCATCGGCAGTCTCATAGGCGTGAGTGAACTCCGCAATAGCTGTCTCAATTTCGTGCATCCGCGTCCGGCAATGCCAGCAGGAACTGAGATGCGCTTGCACGCGGCCGGCCTCGCGCCGTGAAAGCTCGCCATCCGCGGCGAGCAACAGTTCCTGGTCAGAAGGGTGAAGATCGGCGCGCATTTCAGAGCCTCCCATCCGCTTGATGAAGTTTCTCTAGAGACCGTGCCAGGGACTGCGCCACCGCGCCTAGCGAAATGCCGAGAGCTTTGGCGATCTCTCGATAGCGCAAACCCTCCGCGCGCAGATGCAGGCAGCAGCGGTCATGTTCCGGCAAGGCGTGGAAAACCGCCAGAAGCTTGCCTTGCCTCTGCCGCGCGTTTACCTGCTGCTCCGGATTCGGGCTGGGGTCGATCTGGCGGTGAAAGATACTGTCATCCGCGGGATACGCGATGCGCCGTGTGAGGTTGCGGTGCTTCAAGCCGAGATTATGTGCGACGCGAAATACCCAGCCGCGCAGATTGTGCCGGTCTCGACCCAGCCTCAGATGCCGGAAAAGCGCGAGAAACACCTCCTGGACAACTTCCTCGGCATCGTGATCGCGTACACCCATGGAATTCAGATAACGCAGCAGCCCGGCTCGAGACTGCTCAAACAGACCCAGAATTTCCTCCTGCAGCGTAGCGGCCTTTGCGGATTCCGCCGCGGCCTGGCGGACCAGCAGCGGAAGACGCATCGCCGGATCTGGCACGGGAGGCAGCATGTTCTTTATTTTATGATTCCAGGCGCCACTCGAATATTCCCGGCGAGTCCAAATTGTTCAGAGTTTCCCTGAACATAACGTCAGCAAATGGAATATCTGTATGTGCACAAGCTGGAATTCGGATGCCGGCAACAGTTGGGCCGGTGGCTATCCGCCTCTCTAGCTCTTTTGCTCACGTCTCTGGCTCTGCACGCCCAGAGCGGGGATGGCGAGATCCGCGTGCAAGTGAAAGATCCTTCCGGGGCCGCGATGGAAGCTTCGGGGAAGCTGGAAGGCCTCACTCCCGGAATTCAGCGCGGCTTTCAAACCGATGCGCTGGGGGCGTACACGCTTGGAAACTTACCCTACGGCCGCTACCGGCTGGAGATTTCGAAGCCGGGGTTCATCACCCAGTCCATACAAATCGACGTTCGGTCCGCAAGCCCCATCTCGCGCACTCTCGAGCTGGCGCTGGCCTCGCAGACTTCCAAGGTGGATGTGGTCTCGGCGACTCCACTCGCTGGAACGGATCTCACGACTGACCAGATCGCGGGCCCCGTCCAGACGGCGACTGCGGCTGATGTCGCAAACAGCGGAGCGCTCGAGCTGGGCGACTTCATGAACCGTCGCCTGAACGGCGTGTATCTCAACGAAATGCAGGGCAATCCGTTCCAACCCGACGTGAATTTCCGCGGCTACACCGCTTCACCGCTGCTCGGCACGCCCGAGGGCCTCTCGGTCTACGTGGACGGCGTGCGGCAAAATCAACCGTTTGGTGACGTCGTGAGTTGGGATCTGATTCCCAAAGACGCGATCTCGGAGATCACGCTCGTGCCCGGATCTGACCCTTTGTTCGGCTTGAACACACTGGGAGGAGCGCTTTCGGTCACCACGAAAAACGGGGTCACCAATCCCGGCCTGAGCGGAAACGTCTTGTACGGCAGCAGCGGACGGAAGTCGGTGGAAGGCGAGTGGGGCGGCGGCAAGGCCACAGGGTTCAACTGGTTTTTATCGGGGACCGGATTTCACGAATCGGGCTGGCGTTTCGCTTCGCCCTCCGATATCCGGCAAGGGTTCGCTCGGCTGGGCTGGCGCACGGACAAGACCGATCTCGCGCTCACCATGTCTTACGCCTACAACACGATGATCGGAAACGGCCTGCAGGACTACCGCTTGCTCGAAACCAACTATACGAGCGTCTATTCCATTCCCGACAGCACCGCGAACCGCTCCCCTTCTTTCAATTTCATCGTTCGGCACAGCTTCGGCGATGCGCTGACGTTCTCAGGCAACGCCTGGTTCCGCAACATCCGCACGGAGGAAATCGACGCCAATTTCAACACTGACGCGCTCGGCCTGTTGATCTACCAGCCAACCACTCAGGAACAGGCAGTCCTCAGCGCAGCCGGTTATACGGGGTTTCCAACCAGCGGCGCCAGCATCTCAAACACGCCGTTTCCGAAGTGGCCCTGCATCGCGGAAGCACTCCAGTTGGGTGACCCGGACGAAACGTGCGATGGCGTCAACATCTACTCGAAGGAAGTCCAGAACGAATACGGATTCTCCGGGCAATTTACGTGGATCACGTCGCCTAAGATCGGGCGTAACCAGTTCGCCGCCGGAGTGCTCCTGGACCGCGGCAGCGTCAACTACACACAAACCACGGATTACGCTTACGTCAATCCCAACTACACCCTCACCAGCGTCCCGGCATGGCAAGACGGATCCACCAGCGTGGATGGCGTCCCCATCAATTCAGAAGTCAACCTGCATGGCCTCACTCCCAACTGGAGCCTCTATTTCACCGACACGCTGACTCTTGCGAAAACCGTGAATGTGACGGTCTCGGGGCGCTATAACCGGTCTACGGTCGACAACTTCGATCGGCTCAACCCCATTCCGGGGCCGGGTTCGCTCGATGGCGACTATGTGTTTCAGCGATTCAATCCCGCCATCGGGATTACCTGGAGCCCGTTCTCCACCGTGAATGCTTACGCGAGATATTCCCAAGGCAGCCGCGCACCGACTTCCATTGAACTCGGTTGCGCAGACCCAAGCGCGCCGTGTAGCCTGCCCAATTCACTCTCTTCCGATCCGCCGCTCCAACAGGTCGTTACGGACACATGGGAAGCCGGCCTGCGCGGGAAACCGGAGATTCCATTCCTTCACAACCTGACCTGGAATGCGGGGGCGTTCAGGGCTGAGAACCACAACGATATTCTTTTCATCGCTGCCCCGCAGACCGGCACCGGTTATTTCCAGAACTTCGCCAGGACGCTCCGCGCGGGTTTCGATGCGGATCTCGACGGGCGCATCGGGCACGTCACTTGGGGTCTGGATTGGACTTTTCTGTCGGCCACCTACCAGAGCACCGAGACCCTGGATGGCTCGGCGAATAACACCAACAACTTCGCATTGCAGGGATATCCGGGACTGCCTGGCGTCATCGCCGTTCACCCTGGGAATCGAATACCCCTCATTCCGAAACAAAGCGGGAAGGCCTATGCGGATCTCCAGGCTACTAAGAAGCTATTCTTCGACCTCAACGAAGTAGTTGTGTCGAGCTCTTACGCGCGCGGCAACGAGAACAACGCCTACACGGCCGATGGCGTCTACTACCTCGGGCCCGGCGTTTCACCGGGCTACGCGATCACCAACTTCCGCGCCCATTACGATCTCACCCGCCACTTGCAACTGGCCGTTCAGATCGATAACCTTTTCAATCGCAAATACTACACGGCGGCGTGGCTTTCGAACACGGAACTGAACGCCCAGGGCGCGATTCAGTCCCTGCCCTTCCCCGTTTACACCACTGGACCCTACGCCGGAAGCGCCCCGGCGCAGAGCGCAACGTTCTTCACACCAGGCGCCCCCAGAAGGGCTTGGGTCGAGCTCGGGGTAAGATTCTGATCACATCGTGCTGAGGTCGGCGCCAGCTTGCCTACGCGTTCGTTCAGGCTGCAAGCAATCCCGATATAATTAGGCTGATGGCGAAGGATTACGTCGAAGAGCGCAATGGCGGCTACTATGTGGCCGGTACGCGGATTTCTCTCGATTCCATCGTCCAGTGCTTCAACGAAGGCCTTTCACCTGAAGCGATCCTTACGGAATTCGAGACTCTGACGCTCGCACAGGTCTTCGGTGCAATTGCGTTCTACCTCGAAAACCAGTCTGCTATCGACGCCTACCGCGTGCGCCAAAAGCAGCGGTTCGAGGCCGCGCGGCGCGCCTCGGCACCTCTACCCGAGGGATTGCGCGAACGGCTAGAGGCCGCACGCGAGCACCTCCATTCCGGGCAGCCGGATTAGGTGAAGCCCCGGTTCCAGGCCGACAACGACCTCCGCGCTTCGATCCGCACCGGCGCCTTGCGCCGCGAGCCTGCAATCGATTTTCAAAGTGCGTATGCGGCCAAGCTCGAGGGCGTTCACGACCCGGAAGTGCTTCGTCTAGCGGCAACCCAAGGGCGGATCCTCATCTCGCATGACGAGAACTCAATGCCCGGCCATTTCCGCGACTTCCTCGAAAACGGCAGCCGCAGTGCCGGCGTGTTTATGGCGCCGCAGGGAGCGCCGACCATCGCGGTCATAGAGAGCATCCTGCTTATCTGGATCGTGTCCGAAGCGGATGAGTGGGTTGATCGAATCGTCTGGCTGCCGCTTTAATTATGGGAAACGGGGTCAGTTGAGGCCGGGGTTTGTAAACAGGCGCTGAGGGCACTTCGTAAAATGGACTTAGCAGGTAACGGATCCGGAGGCCGACTAAATGAACCGAAAGTATCTTTTGCTTTTCCCCGTGCTGTTCACCGTATTTGGCGCGCGTCAGCATGCGGCTTCCCCCGAAGACCAGCCGGCTGTCCTGCGAGCCACACTCGCCAACGGCATGCGCATCGTCATTATCCGCAACACGCTGGCGCCAGTGGTTACGGTGGAGGCGAATTTTCTGGTCGGAGGCAACGAGACTCCGCCGGGATTCCCGGGAATGGCCCACGCGCAGGAACACATGGCTTTTCGCGGATGCGCGGGGATGACGGCCGATCAGACCGCGGCCATTTATGCGCAGCTAGGGGGGAATGATAACGCAGATACCCAACAGAACATTACGCAATACTTTGCGACGGTTCCAGCGGGTGATCTCGACATTGCGCTCCAGGCGCAGGCGGCGTGCCTGCACGGGATCGACGACTCACAACAGGAGTGGAGCCAGGAACGAGGCGCAATCGAACAGGAAGTGTCGCGCGACCTTTCCAACCCCACCTACAAATTCATTTCGCGCCTCAACGAGGATATGTTCGCCGGTACTCCCTATTCCCACGATTCATTGGGTACAAAGAGTTCGTTCGATACCACGACTGGTGAGATGCTGAAGGATTTCTATAAGCAGTGGTACACCCCGAGCAATGCAATCCTCGTGATCGTCGGCGACGTTGAGCCGGCCGCAACCATGGCAAAGATCAAGCAGTGGTTCGGCGACATTGCGAGCCATCCCCTTCCGGCGCGGCCAAGCGTGACTCTCACGCCTGTGAAGTCGGAGACCTTCACGCTCAACAGCAATCTTCCTTATGTGCTTGGCTTCATCGCCTATCGAATGCCGGGAACCAGTTCTCCGGATTTCGCAGCGGTCCAGATTCTGGCTGACGTGTTGGGCAGCCAGCGCGCCGACCTTTACGGCATGGTTCCCGCAGGAAAGGCGCTCGGCACCGAATTCGGGCTCGCGGAGACCTATCCCATGGCCAGCATCGCGTATGGGCTGGTTGCTCAGCCTTCGGGAGCGGATGCTTCGGGCTCCATTCAGGAGATGCGGACGATTTTCGCCAACTATGCGAAAAACGGCGTCCCGGAAGATCTGGTGGCAGCGGCGAAGCGCAGTGAAGTGGCTTCCGCGGAATTTGAACGCAATTCCATCCCGGGCTTAGCGAGCGTGTGGTCACAGGCCTTGGCGGCTGAGGGCCGCTCATCTCCGGATGAAGATATCGAGGCCATCAAGCGCGTCACACTCGCGGACGTAAACCGCGTAGCCAAACAATACCTGGTTGACCAGAACTCGATTACGGCGACTTTGAAGCCAGTGCCGACAGGAGAGGCCGTGTCCGAGAAAGGCTTTGGCGGCAGCGAAAAGGTCACCAGCGCTCCTACGAAACCCGTGCAGCTTCCGGCTTGGGCGGCCGGTGGTCTTGCGCAGCTCAAAGTTCCTGAGGATTACATCAAAGCCTCGGACACAACTCTGGCGAATGGCCTTCGCTTAATCGTCAAGACGGATTCTACAAGCCCAACCGTCTCAGTGCGGGGCTCGGTGAGACACGACGCTGACCTCGAGACACCCGCCGGGCAGGAAGGCGTTTCCGATGTTCTGGAAGGCCTCTTCTCATATGGGACGGAGACTCTGGACCGGCTGGCGTTCCAGAAAGCTCTGGACGACATTGCGGCGAGCGAGAGTGCGGGCTATAGCTTCTCATTAAATGTCCTGAAGGATCAATTCTCTCGCGGCGTTCAATTGCTGGCCGACAACGAGCTGCATCCCGCCCTGCCGGCGGAGGCCTTCACCGTGGTCCAGCAACAGACCGCGCAGTTTGTCGCCGGCAACTTGCAGAGCCCCGGCTACCGGACATCGCGCGCGCTCGATCTGGCGATGTTGCCGGCAGGAGACCCTGCATTGCGTGAGGCAACTCCAGCTACGCTCGCTAAGGTCTCTCTGAACGACGTGAAGCAGTATCACGCGGCCACCATCCGTCCCGACCTGACTACCATCGTGGTTATCGGCGACGTTTCAGCAGCGGAAGCCAGGGAAGTAATTGAGAAGTGGTTTGGCGGTTGGAAGGCAGCCGGCCCAAAGCCCAATACGACCTTGCCTCCAGTTCCCCGGAATAAGCCTTCGGCTGTCACTGTGCCCGATCCGGAACGCGTACAGGATTCCGTGATTCTTGCCGAACAACTGAACCTCAATCGCTTTGATCCGGATTATTATCCATTGCAACTGGCCAATCACGTTTTGGGCGGAGGCTTTTACGCCACGCGCCTTTATCACGATCTGCGGCAAGTGGCCGGCTACGTCTACACAGTAGATGTCACCCTGGGCGCCGGGAAAACACGCGCCACCTATTCGGTCACATACGGCTGCGATCCGGACAATGTCTCGAAAGCAAGAACTTTGATTCAGCGCGACCTCGAGCAGATGCGTGGAGCCGACGTTACCGCGGATGAGCTGCATCAGGCCAAAGCCCTGCTTTTACGGCAGATTCCATTGAGCGAGTCGAGTGAGGATGCGGTTGCCGAAGGACTTCTTAGAAGAGCTGAGATCGGCCTTCCTCTGGATGAGCCGATTCGCGCGGCGCACAAATACTACGAATTAAACGCGGCCGATGTGAAGGCCGCGTTTTCCAGGCAAATACATCCCGACGATCTGGTCCAGGTTGTTCGTGGCCCGGCCCCGCATTGAGGGCAGGCCCTTTCCCTGGCTAAGATGATTGTTTTACCAGGTAACACCTTGGAGCACCCACGATTCCGACGCCTTCCACCACCAGCTTGAAGCTCGATAGCGAGATTAAAGAGCGTGTCCAGCGACTCGCCTCCGCGCGCCGCCGGTCGCCGCACTGGGTGATGCGCGAAGCCATAGCGCAGTATGTGGAACGAGAGGAGAAGCGCGAGCGGCTACGGCAGGATGCGGTCGTCGCGTGGACTCACTACCCGGGCACCGGTCTTTACGTCACAGCCGGGGAGGCCGACGCTTATCACTACGACAGGAAACGCGTCGTAATCCTCCCAGTCCGCCATGGACGCGAAGCCGGATACTCAAGCTGAATTTCCACCCAAAAGATATTCAAAGACTCTGCAGTGACCCTCGCCAAACTGCAATCGCAAGGTGCAATCGCTGCTTTACTCATGCCGCAGAGCCACTGCCGGATCTACTCGCGCGGCTCTCACGGAGGGTATGAGACTTGCCCCCATAGCGACCAGAACCAGCACCGCCGCAGCGGCGCCTAAGGCGATGGGATCGTGGCCCGATATGCCGTAGAGGAGCGCGGCGATGGCCCGCGCTCCGGCGACCGCGATGGCAGCGCCGGCGGCTAACCCAATGGCGAGCAGCACTGCGACATCGCGCAGAATCAGTGCCGCAATTCCACCCCGCGAGGCGCCCAGCGCGACGCGAATGCCGATCTCGCTGGTGCGCCGCGAAACGGTGTACGACAGCAACCCGTATAAGCCGAGAGAGGCCAGCAGCAGTCCCAGAGATCCGAAGAAGCTGCTCAGCCAAGCGAGTATGCGTTCGGGCAGCAGCGCATGATCGAGCTCCTCGCCCACGGTATCAATGCGCAGCGGATACTCGCGGCCCAGCGATTCGATACGTTCGCGCAGAACCCGCTCCAATTGCGCGGGGTCGGCCGCGGTGCGCACGATGGCCTCCGACCACCCCAGGTAGTCCGGCTGCTGGAAGCTGGCCGCATAGATCGCCGGCGCATCCGGAGCGCGCGGGTCGTCGAGCGTGGCATCGCTCGCGATTCCTACGATCTCGAATTCGCGCATCAACTCTCCGACTTGTACCCGCTGTCCAATGGCATCCCCGGATGGAGCGATCAATCGCGCCAGGCGTACGCTCACAATGGCAGCCAGTGGCCGGCTCGCGTCGTCGCGCAAATCGAAGTCGCGCCCCCGCACAATGCGCATGCCGAGCGTATCGAAGAAGCCGGGCGCCACGAGATGATACGTGGCGCTAACGCCGGCGGGCAGAATGGTGCGGTTATATGGCAACCCCACGGGCCGGTTGTGGGCAAGTGTCGCGGCCGTGACGCCGGGCATGGCGCGCAGCGATTCGAGAAGCTGCCGGAAATAAGCGGGATTATCAAAGCCCCGATATGTGGTTCGAGGGAAAAGTTGCGCCACCAATAGCCGGTCGGAGCTGAACCCCGGAGCGTGGCCGAGCACTTTGCCCAAGCTGCGGGTGAAGAGCAAAGCGCCGGCGAGAATGGCGAACGACAGCGCGATCTGCACGGCGACCAGCGCTTGCCCCCATAATCCGAGGCCACCCGCGACCCGCCTGCTGGCACGCCCGATTGCAGCGCCTGGGTCGTAATCTCCGGCCCGCCATGCGGGTATGAGTCCGAACACAACACCCGAAGCCATTGCGGCTGCCAATGTGAATAGCGCGACTCGAAAATCGGGGGAGAGCGAGAGCGCCAGTGGCACGTATCCCTGCCACATGAAGCGCGCAACATGGCTGGCGCCCCAATAGGCAAAGGCAAGACCCGGGATGGCGCCGCCGATCGCAAGCAACAGCGACTCAACCAGCGAAGCCCGCAGCAGACGCCACCTGGTGGCGCCCAGCGCCGCGCGCACACTGAGTTCGGCGGCCCGGCCCTGTGCCTTTGCCAACGCGACGCTTGCGAGATTCACGCAAGCGAGCAGAAGAAGCAATGCCACAATCCCGAAGAGCATATACAACGGACGCGTGAAGCGCTCGCGGAGGTATGAGATACCTCGGGCGGCGGGCTCTACCTGGATGCGCCGCGCTAGAAATGCGTCATGCTCCGGGGCGGCGCTGGGCGCGGTCGCCTGTCGAATCGCGGGCCACAGCGCTTCGATTCTGGCGCGCGCCTGCGCCTGGCTCATGCCATCGCGCAGCCGCCCGATCACGGTGTTATAGGCGTGCGCCCGGTCGTACAGTTTTTCGGCGCTCAAAGCCGAGGCGGTCGCCGGAACCGTGGCATCCGCAGCCGCTTCCCGGATCAGCCCGGGAAACGATTTAGGGTGCACGCCGATAATCGTATACGGCTTGCCGTTAATCCGCACAATCTTGCCCACCGCCGACAGATCGCCGTTGTAATGCGTCTGCCAGGCTTGGTAGCCAATCACCGCCACGGACGATGGAGTAAAGTGCTCCAGGCCGATGTCCTCGCGCGTGATAAAGCGGCCCGCAGCCGGCTGGATGCCGAGAGCAGCATAGTAGTCGCCCGCTATATTGTCGACCGATCCGGCGAACAGCTCCCCATTCATTTCGAGGTTCTCCATCCCGCCGCCATTCCAGGCAAGCAAGCTCGAGAAGACCCCGTTTTCCTGAATGGCTTGAAATGCGGGGATCGACAGGTTACCCTTCTCGCCGTTTGGGTTTAGCGTCGAGATTTCCACCAAGCGGTCTGGATGGGAAACGGGGATACTGGCGAAGATGAGGGCATTGGCCAGCGTGAAGATTGCCGAGTTGGCGCCAATGGCGAGCGCAAGGGTAGCCAGCGCCGTTAAAGTGAAGCCCGGATTCCTGCGCAGAGAGCGCGCCGCTTGGCGCAGGTCGCTGGTAAGGCCCCGCAGAATGCTGATCCTCCTCAATGAAACCCGCAGGGCAATTAACAGATACCCCGGGGCTAAGAACGCTCCCTAACGGTCGCGTCTCGGTTAGCCGTGCTGGATGGGCAGGTCGAGACGCTTTTCATGACCCGCCGGCTTACGGCGCGAATGCACGCGTAACCGCATACAGCGCGCTGATCACGAACACCAGGTAGATCAGGACGGCGCGATAAACATTACTCCACCGGCCCAGAAAGGGTGGCGGATCGTCGCGCATCGGGCGCAACTTCGCGGCGTCACGACTAAACTCACTCATGGTTTCGCCTCCGCAGCCGACCCCGTGGAAGGCGCCGCACCCGCAACCTTGGATGCACTGAGTAAGTTGGCAAATAGGCGATAGGCTCCTGGAACACCGGCCGGCAGCTGGCGGAACCAGGCGAAGGCCGTGAAAATGTACGTGCCCTTGCCATAATGCGCCACCAGTGTGCCGCCCTTCAGGGGTTGCTCGCCTGGATCATGCGTCTCAAAAGGCGTCTCGTAGCGAGGGTCCCAAGTCCTGGCGAAATACAGCCCCCGCTCCTGCACCCAGCCAACGAAGTCCTGGTCGGTAATGCGGTTGGGCAATCGAAGCAGAGAGTTGTTGGCATTGAAGGCGACGGGTTGCTCCTCCACGGTGACACGCAGATTAGCAATCTCGAACGGGTATGGCCCGAGGTGCTTTAGAATTTCAGCGCTGTCCCGCTCGATGCGGTTGTATTGCACGATCAGCGTTCCACCCGCGGAGACATAATCGAGCAGGCGCGACTGATTGGCGACCAGATCGGGGCGCTCGGTATAGGCGCGGATGCCGGTGACGATGGCGTCGAAGCGGCTGAGATCGCCGGTGGAGAGGTCGGCGGCGCTCAACAGATCGACCTCGCAGCCCAGTTGGCGCAATGCGGCGGGCACCTCGTCGCCAGCGCCCATTACGTATCCGACATGGTGAGCCAGCACCACGGCGTCGGTGCGAACCAGTGTTGCCGACGCAGGCGGGAACAGGGTCTGCAGTGGTATGTGCGGGTAATCGATGTGGCGGATTCCCACCGAGATGGTGCGGTCGCCAACCTGGAGCAGCGCGACGAGCGACAACGCCGGTTCGCCAGCGGCGGCCGGCTGTGCCGCGGGGGAGACCCGGAAGGAGACCACTTGCTCCTGACCGCGCGAAGCGAACGTCAGCGATTTGCTTGCCGGAGTGACTTGCCAGCCTGGCGGCGCGCGGAGTGTGAGCTCGGCGTGGTCGACCTTAGCCTGCGGGATCACTTCGAGCTCGACCGTCTTCGGCTGGCCGGAGGGGAAAAGCAGTGTGGATTCGAGGAATTGAACCGAAGCGGGAGGAACAACCGCAACCGGTTTGATGGATTCGCCATGCTGGCGATCCATGTAGCGATAGACGATGGGGCGCTTGAGCGTGATGTGCGCGGCGCCAATGCTGACATCGGCTTGAAGCGTGAGCGCGGCAGCGTTTTCCGGGTTGCCGATCAGGGTCGGATCCTCAACATGGTAGATGTTTCCCGCGGGCGGAAGCTTGAGCCAGTAGGGCTGCGTGTAACCCGTCTCAGCCGCGATCAGGTAATCCGTCTCCACCGTCTTCACTTTGTTGTATTCGAGTGAAATCGGCACGCCGGCGCCATCGAGGGGCTTGCCGTTGACTCGGAGCCCAGTGAGAGTGACGGGAAGGGCCGAGTTTCGCGCCAGCGCCGTAATCCGCAACTTGGTTTGCTCGCCGGAGATCAATTGCTGGCTGGCGGATCCGAAATCAAGCCAGAGGCCGGCACAACGGCCGATCGCGTCGTCAATATCGGGGATCCGTGCGGCGACGTCGGGCGATTTCAACTGTAAGGCAAGCTCGCGTGCCTGGATCAACGCCGGTATGGAGTGCGCCGGATCGCCCGCGCTCCATAGGTGGGCAGCCTCTACGAGCAGTTTGCCAACCGGCGCGCCGCCGGGATAGCGTGCCCAAGTAGTGTCAATACCGTCAAACAAATCGTTCTTTGCGGGGGAACCGGCTACGGTGACCAGTGTGGTTGTCACCGAACCTCGGGTCCGCGGCGTGCCGTCACTTTGGCTGCTGTTGAAGCTGCGGCTGATGCCGGCAAGCTCGCCGTAACTGTAGCCGATCAGAGCATCGTAACCGCCGATTTGCAGCTCCACCTTTTCCGGCAGCGCGTCAATTTCCTTCTGCATTTCGGGAGTGAAACCGCGCCGGTTCATCATCAGCCGCGCGGCGGCCCACGGCTCGACGTATTTCAATTGGTCGGGAAAGCGATGCGGGTCGGCGGCGGCTACAAAGGCTTCGCGCCCCAGAATCGACGACGCCTGATGCTGGCCATGGCCGTCACTCTTGGTGCCGGTGAACTGGAGAATGACGACGTCGGGCCGGAAACGGCGGATCACCCACACAATGTCGCCGAGGATTGCCTCGCGGCCCCATTTCTCCAGCGTTTCCTGCGCGCTCTTGGTGAAACCGAAGTCGATAGCGCGCGAAAAGAACTGCACGCCGCCGTCGGTTCGGCGCGACTGCAGCAACTCTTCGGTGCGCAGCAGGCCAAGCTCGGGACCCTGTTCCGGGCCGATCACGTTCTGACCGCCCTCGCCGCGAGTCAAGGAAAGATAGGCCATGCGAGCGTTTCGCCCGCGGGCGACGTAGGCTATCAAACCCGTGTTTTCATCATCCGGATGGGCGGCAATCATAAGCACGCTGGCAGCCACCGGAAGACGGTCGAGCGCCTGCTTGACTTCAATTGCATTGGAAATGGTCTCGTTCGGCTCGGCGGCACGCGCCGGAACCGGGAGCCACGAAATCGCGAGTAAAGACGCGCCAAGCGAGGCGCTTACGGCAAATGCGAGCCACGACAGCGCGGGTGAGACGGAAGATACGGCACGATTCCCCATTCCAATGTTTAGTTTAGTGGATGGGCTTTGGAGAGATCACAGCAGCACGCGGATGCAAGAAGCCGGATGACTCCCTCGCTCTGCAAGCTTGACAGCCCGCCCCACACAGAAGACCCAGTACTGCTGGATGGGGATTATGTGCGGCCATTCGTTACACTGGCATCGTGACCAGTCCCGATAGGCCCGAGTCGAGCGTTCTGGTTGTTGACGACGAAGAAAACCAGCGCATGCCGCTGGCCGCCATGATCCGGTCGTGGGGATTTGCCGTAGAGACGGCGGCGAACGGAGTGGAGGCGCTTGACAAGCTCGTTACGTTCCCCGCAAACGTGATCGTTACCGACCTGATGATGCCGCGCATGGACGGGTTTGAGTTGATGCAGCGGTTGTCAGCCGAGAACCGGTTACCGCCGGCGATTGTGCTGACAGCCTTCGGCAACATCGAGACAGCGATCCAGACGATTCACGACCTGGGGGCGTTCTGGTTTCATGAGAAACCGATCCAGCCGAATGTGCTGCGCATCCTCCTGGAGCGGGCTTCCACGCAGAGCCAGCTCACCGTGGAAACGGAGCGCCTGCAACGGCAACTGTCGTATCAAGGGGTGCTGGTCGACATGGTCGGCGTATCCGAGCAGATGCAGGCGGTGTTTTCCGTGATCCGCCAGGTGGCTCCCAGCCGGGCTCCCGTACTAGTCGTTGGCGAGAGCGGCACCGGCAAGGAATTGGTAGCGCGGGCTGTACACCAATTGAGCGACCGGAAGGGCGGGCCCTTCGTCGCGATTAACTGCGCGGCGCTGACAGAAACGCTGATGGAAAGCGAATTGTTCGGGCATGAGAAAGGGGCCTTCACGGGAGCGCTCGAACGGCGGGCCGGCTGCTTTGAGCTGGCGCAGCGGGGAACCCTGCTGCTTGACGAGCTGGCGGAAATGCCCCCGAACACGCAGGCCAAGCTGCTGCGGGTACTGGAGGATTCGAAGGTGCGGCGGCTGGGCGGA
>Ga0181525_10000173_pt1 | contig 58420 bp, 43 predicted proteins | sample PEATcosm2014_Bin_48_FD_121100 | JGI IMG/M metagenome (GOLD analysis project Ga0181525, IMG submission 121100) | Peatland microbial communities from MTU Mesocosm Facility, Houghton, MI, USA - PEATcosm2014_Bin06_10_metaG | ecosystem: Environmental > Terrestrial > Soil > Wetlands > Peat | place...
AGGCTGAGTGGGCGTTTCTGCCGCTTCCCGCTGCTGCTGAAGTATCTCGACGCGTGTGAAATGCTCTCAATCCAGGTGCATCCATCGGATAAGCACAAAGATCTGCTGCCACCAGGCGAGACCGGCAAAACGGAAGCCTGGGTCGTTCTGGAGGCGGGGCCCAAAAGCCGCATCTACTCGGGCTTGGAGCCTGGCACCACTGCGGACGATCTGCGGCGCGCGCTCCAGGACGGGACCGTTGCCAGTCGCCTTTTAGCTTTGACTCCGAAGCCGGGTGACGCCGTTTTCACGCCGGCCGGGACCGTTCATTCCCTGGGCGGCGACATCGTGGTTTTCGAAGTTCAGCAGAATAGCGACGTCACCTTTCGCCTTTACGACTGGGGCCACGTCGACGCCGAAACAGGGAAACCACGGGCACTCCAGGTTGATCAGGCGCTTGCGTGCATCGATTTTGCGGCCAACAAGGGCGGCCACGTTACGCCCGTGGTGGAAGCGGAGACGCCTGTGCATCGCGAGAGACTCTTCGATTGCCAACCGTTTTGGTTGTGGCGCTTGCGCGGAGAATCGCCGTTTACGGTCGGGGCGCCGGGTGTACCGCGTGTGCTGGTATGCATCGAAGGCACGGGCCAGGTAGAGCACGGCGGCGCCACTTATTCCGTGGGAAAAGGCGACGTGGTTTTATTGCCGGCCGTAACCGGGGCGTGCGCTTTTCGCCCTCGCGGCGCCGTCACCGTGTTGGAGATCGCGATCCCGGAATGACCGCGGAAGTTCAAAGGACGCCAGGGTTGTGAAGAAGCTAATCGTGTTTGATCTCGATGGCACACTTGCCGAAAGCAAGTCGCCTATTGACGCCGAAATGGCGCGACTGCTGCATGATCTTTTCGGCATTGTAAAAGTGGCCGTGATTTCCGGAGGCGATTGGCCCCAGTTTGAAACACAAGTGCTCTCGCATCTTCCGCATGACGGCGGCCTTGTCAATCTATCCCTTCTTCCAACCTGTGGAACAAAATTCTTTCAATATAAAAGGGATTGGACGAAGCTTTATTCGGAAGATTTCACCTCCCAGGAACGAGATATGATCATGACCTCCTTGACGAAGGCAGTTGCAGAGGCCGGCTTCAAAGTCGACAAACTCTGGGGAAATGCAATTGAAGACCGCGGCAGCCAGATGACATACTCCGCATTAGGTCAGCAAGCTCCCTTAGATGAAAAAGAAAAATGGGACGCCGATTTCGCCAAACGGAAAAAGATCAAAGCGATCCTTGATCCGATGATTCCCGGGTTCTCTGTGCGATTGGGCGGCGCGACGTCCATTGATGTCACCAAACCAGGCATAGACAAAGCCTACGGAATCGGAAAATTGAGAGACGTTCTGGGAATTGCCCTGAACGAAATGATTTACATAGGCGATGCCCTGTTCCCGGGCGGAAACGACTATCCGGCTGAACAAGCAGGCGTCGTCTCAATCCCCGTTCGGGGACCAAGTGAGAGTAAGCGCGTTATCGAAGCCATCATTTATTGTTTGTCGGATCACGCTCAGGAAGCGATTGTGTGAGAGGGCTTTGGTGAGTGGATTGAAGCTACAACGCATGGGGCTGATGATGGAGCCGGAGCCTGGCAATCCCCAGGAGATCGAAGGCGTCCTGAATCCGGCTGCCGCGCGCGGACCCGATGGCGAACTCTATCTCTTCCCGCGCCTGGTCGCCCGTGGGAATTATTCGCGCATCGGTATTGCTCGAGTGCGCTTCAACGAAGCCGGCGATCCGGTTAGCGTCGAGCGGCTCGGCATTGCATTGGAGCCGGAAGCCGATTACGAGCGGCGGCCGGGCGGCGGCGGTGGCTGCGAAGATCCTCGCATCACCTTCGTAGAGCCGCTAAAGCGCTACATCATGACTTATACGGCATTTTCGTCCCACGGCCCACGGATCGCAGTGGCAGCGTCGGAAGATCTCTTCCACTGGCAGCGTCTAGGGCTCGCGACCTTTGGCCGCTATCAGGGCATCCAGGTCGGCGACGTGGATAACAAAGACGCCAGCCTCTTTCCGGTCGCTGTTCCTAATCTTTCCGGGAAACCCGACCTGGCCATGCTCAACCGGCCGCTTTTTCCCGGCACGCGTCCGGAAGATACCGCACGCCATCCAAAATCCCGGAGTGTAGATCTCGATCGCGAAAGCATCTGGATTTCCTATTGTCCGATGCGCTTCGAGGGCTGTGAACCATATCACCTCGGCCATTTTGCCTCTCATCACCGGCTGGCAAACCCGGTGTCCGCCTGGGAGCGGCTCAAGATCGGCGGCGGCACTCCGCCCATCCTTACCCGGCACGGCTGGCTGATTATTTACCACGGGGTGCACGAAATGGAGCAGGCCGGCAATGGCGCCCACCCACTGTGTTACGCCGCCGGCGTCATGATGCTTTCAAAGGAACAGCCACAAATCATCCTCTATCGTTCAGCGAATCCGGTGCTCGCTCCCACCCTCCCAGAGGAACGCGACGGGGCCGTAGCGAACGTTGTGTTTCCAACTGGAATCGACCGGCGCGACGATCTCGGCATGCCCGATCGTTTCGACGTCTACTACGGGATGGCCGATAAACGGATTGGCGCCGCGCGCCTTGACTTGCCGAAGTTCCTGCCGCCGGAAGGAGTTGCCGACCCGCCGGAAGGAAAAGTCTAATCGCGCCCACCGCCGGGCAATGTAGCTGGCTCGTAACATCGAAGGGATGAAGATGAAAATCAAATCAAGAGATTTCCTCGTGCGGCCCGGGAAAAAGGTCCAGCTCAGCGAATGGCCGACTAGCGTGAAGCCCTTTTACAAATCGAAGAAAGCGTATCAAGAACTCCTGGAAGAGCACGTCCGCCAGTTGAGCGACTTGCAACAGCTTCACTACGCTTCAAACCGCTACGCGCTGCTGGTGATTTTTCAAGGAATGGACGCTGCCGGCAAAGACGGCGCCATCCGGCACGTCATGTCCGGCGTCAATCCCGAAGGCTGCCAGGTCTCGAGTTTCAAAGAACCGAGCGCCGAAGAGTTGGAGCATGATTTTCTCTGGCGCACCACGCTCCGGCTTCCTGAGCGCGGGCAGATCTGCATATTCAATCGCTCCTATTACGAGGAAGTGCTGGTGGTTCGCGTGCACCCGGAGATTCTCCGCAACCAAGGGCTTCCGGAAGAGTTGCGCGACGAAAAAAGCATTTGGGAGGGGCGCTATCGCTCTATCGTGGACCTGGAAAGCCACCTATATCGCAACGGAACGCGAACCGTCAAAATCTTCCTCCACCTTTCGCAGGAAGAACAGCGAAAGCGATTTCTCGAGCGCATCGACGAGCCGGACAAAAACTGGAAATTCAGCCTTGCGGATATTCATGAGAGGAAATATTGGAAGCAGTATATGAAGGCTTATGAGGCTTGCCTCCACGCGACCAGCACGCATCACGCTCCATGGTACGCAGTTCCCGCCGACGATAAAGAGAGCGCCCGGTTAATCGTTTCTCAAATTGTCCTCGATACGCTGAGTGACCTCAAGATGTCGTATCCCAAGACCACTCCGAAACGCCACAAGGAGCTGGACTCAATCCGGAGGCTGTTAAAGAAATAACGGTTGGCGACTCAATGACGACTACGCAAACACCCGTTCCCACCAAAGATGCCCCGCCCCTCACCGGCCTCACCGGTGATGAAGCCCGCCGCCGGCTCGAGAATTCCGGCCCGAATGCAATGCCCGATACAGCCGGGCATCCGCTGGGCAGGGCGCTGGCCAAATTCTGGGCGCCGGTTCCATGGATGCTCGAGGCGGCAATCGTCCTGGAGGTGGCGCTAGGCAAGTACGTCGAAGCTGCGGTCATTGCGGTTCTCCTCACCTTCAACGCCGCCCTCGGGTTCTTCCAGGAAGGGCGCGCTCAGGCGACTTTGGCTGCGTTGAAATCGCGGCTTGCGTTGAACGCCTCAGTCAAGCGCGACAATGCCTGGGCGATTGTGCCCGCTGCCAGCCTGGTAGTTGGCGACGTGGTGAAGCTATCGGTGGGCGCCGTGGTTGCCGCCGATGTGCGCGTGGCGCAAGGGTCGGTGCTGCTTGATCAATCCATGCTTACCGGCGAATCCGTGCCGATCGAGGCCGGCGCCGGTTTCGAAACCTATGCGGGAGCGCTGGTGCGGCGCGGCGAAGCCGTTGCGGAAGTTACGGCAACGGGAGCGCACACCAAGTTTGGGCGCACCGCCGAGCTGGTTCGCACGGCGCACGTCGAAAGTTCCCAGCAGAAAGCCGTTCTGCGCGTGGTGCGCAATCTCGCCATGTTCAATGGCGTCGTCATCATGATTCTGGTGGGTTATGCTTACACTCTCAAGATGCCGGTTGGCGAGATTATTCCGCTGGTGCTGACCGCGGTTCTGGCCTCCATCCCCGTGGCGCTGCCTGCCACGTTTACGCTTGCGGCCGCGATCGGTGCACGGGCTCTGGCAAAGCTGGGCGTTCTTCCCACCAGGCTCTCGGCTGTGGATGAAGCCGCCAGCATCGACGTGCTGTGCGCGGATAAGACTGGCACGCTGACACAAAACGCACTCACCGTGACAGCCGTCCACGCCATGCCCGGCTTCGACGAATCGCATGTCCTGGGCGTGGCTGCCCTGGCGAGCTCCGACGGTGGCCAGGATCCGGTGGATGCCGCCATCCGCGCGGCCGCCGCCAAAAAAGCTGCTTCTGATCTGCCGAAACTGATCAAGTTCATTCCGTTCGATGCTGCTACGAAGATGTCGGAGGCGACTGCTTCCGATGCGGGCGGCGCTACGCTGCGTGCCGTAAAGGGGGCCTTTGAGGTAGTGGCCGCTCTTACGCACGCTTCGCCAGACGCATCCGCTGCAGGGAGCCAGCTCGAGGCGCAGGGTTTCCGCGTTCTCGCAGTGGCGATCGGTCCACCCGCGGCTCTGAAACTCGCCGGTATGATCGCTCTCAGCGATCCGCCCCGGCCGGATTCCGCCTCGCTGATTATGAAGCTGCACAACCTGGGCGTTCGCACCGTAATGATCACCGGAGATGCGCCCGCGACCGCAGCCATCGTCGCCCGTGCCGTCGGCCTCGACGGGAAAGTATGTCCGCCCGGGCCCATCCCCAGCGCTGTGCGTCCGGAGGATTTCGCTGTTTTCGCAGGCGTGCTTCCCGAGGGAAAGTACGACCTGGTGAAGGCGTTCCAGAAGGACGGCCACGTTGTCGGTATGTGCGGCGACGGAGCCAACGACGCGCCGGCGCTGCGCCAGGCCCAGATGGGAATCGCGGTGTCAACGGCGACCGACGTTGCCAAATCCGCGGCGGGCATGGTGCTGACCAAACCAGGACTCGGCGGTATCGTCGCCTCGATAAAGGAAGGCCGTGAGACCTTCCAGCGCATTCTGACTTACACGCTCAACTCGATTAATAAGAAAATTGTCCAGGTGTTATTGCTCTCGGTGGGTCTGGTAATGACCGGGCACGCGATCCTGACTCCCCTGTTGATGGTCATTATCATGCTCACCGGAGACCTGCTTGGCATGTCGTTGACAACGGACAACGTCCTTCCATCTTCAGCTCCGAATGTCTGGCGGATCGGCGGAGTTACCATCGCGGGCGTCTTCATCGGAATCTGCGAGCTGATCTTTTGCAGCTCCATCCTGGCTTTCGCCAAATTCCGTCTGGGTTTTGGAATCGAAACATTACAAACAGTGGCCTTTTTGGTAATCGTGTTTGGTAATCAGGCCACTACCTATACGAATCGTGACCGCGAGCGCATAGGCTCCACTCGTCCAAGCCGGTGGCTCGTCTTGTCGTCAGTGGTTGACCTGCTGATCGCCTCAACGCTGGCTACTTTCGGAATTGCGATGGCTCCCCTTTCCATAGTCGTAGTAGGAAGTACACTCGCGGCGGCAGTGGTCTTTGCTTTCATCCTGGACTTTGCCAAAGTCCCCGTATTCCACCGTCTGAAAATTGCGTAGAGGCTGGAATGCCGCTACTCCATCGCAGCCAAAACCTGGTCCAGCGGGATTGTCGCGAACGTCGTCGCGTAGTCGGATATCCCGTATGGAATCACGAGCTGCTCGCCATGCACGAGGCTTCCGCACGAATACACGACATTCGGCACATAGCCGTCGCGCTCTTTCGCATTTGGCTTTATAAGCGGTTCAGGCAGGCGGCCGATTACTTTTGTCGGGTCGTCAAGATCGAGCAGGAAAGCGCCGATGCAATATTTTCGCATCAGGCCCACGCCGTGGCTGATTACCAGCCAGCCGTCCTTGGTCTCGATCGGGGAGCCGCAATTGCCTAGCTGGATGAACTCCCACGGAAACTTCGGCTCGAGAATGAGCTGCATGGTGTGCCAGAAATGCAGATCGTCGGAGAACATCACGTAGATATTCTCGGCGTCCTGCCGGCCAAGCATCGCATAGCGCCCGCTGATTTTGCGCGGGAACAACGCCATGCCTTTGTTCTCGACCGCCGGACCATTCAACGTGATGAACTTAAAACGAAGAAAATCGGACGTCTCGAGGAATTGAGGCAGAATCGCCCTTCCATCATAAGCCGTGTAAGTCGCGTAATAGATCTTCCCGCCGTCTTCCTTGTGAAAAAGGACAAATCGCGCATCCTCGATTCCGTTGCTTTGCGAAGGCGTGACCGGGAACAAAACACGCTCGGACAAATTCGATTCCTGCGCGAACTCAACTTCGTAATTCGATTGGGCAAGCACCAGGGTTTCTTTGGCAATAAGGCTCGCCGCTTTCCACTCGTCCTCCGGGAGTTGGTCTTTCGTGCGGATGATGCTGGCGCGCAGTTCCTGCATCGTGAATGCGTCCGGCAGCGCATTGAGAACTTCGCAGCTGAATTCACCCAACAGACGGAGCTCCTGAAGCTTCCGCTCGAACAGCGGTTTGTCGAACGTCGAGCTGGGCACCTGTCTGGGCTCGATGCTGTAGCGGGAGGGCAAGTCCATCGTGATGTGGCAATCTGCGTCCAGTAATCCACTGCGAAACGCGATGGAGGAAACGTGCCCCTCGGCCGTGGCGCGCAGGCTCAGAATGAAACGCAGCGAGCCGGGTGGAACGCCTGCCTGATCCGGGTGCGGCACCATCGACGGATTGAACAACGCGGCGCCTTCAAGCGAGTACTCGTGAGTGAAATATCCACCTAACAGCAGCTTTCGCTCTTCCGAGAGCCTCTGGCCGTCAAGCAGAAAAGGGCTGACCTCGTCGAAGCGCCGGCGCAGGAAATCGTCCAACCTAAGCTGGCGGTCGCCAAAATCAACCCGAACCCGTTCCAGGAGCGTATGGACTTCGTCTTCGGGAAGAGCCATGACCCGAGCCGAGATCTTAACGGACCGCTGGTCGCCCATGGCGCGAAAGGGCCGGGCCAGAACATGCGTGCGGTCGGGATCCAAAACAATGGTGCTGCGGGTTACGTCAATTTGCTTCACTGCGAGGCTGCCAGACTGCGTCGCTGAACACCGGCTGCGGTGTCGTTCATCAACTGCATTTCCGTCAACGACAAGAGAAACGCCAGCATCGATTCAGCGCCCTGGTTCTCGTTGCCTCGATCCGCTTCCAAGCCGTCGCGGCAGCCGCCGGTCCGGGGACAGTAGAGTTGCAGCCCCAGATCGTTGCCGCCGAGGAACCAGTCGAAGGCGCTCTGCGCCTGTTCGTACCACCAAGGGTCGGAAGTGGCGCTGTAGGCAGCCAGGCAAGCCGAAACCGTGGTTTGCGCCTCGATGGGCTGCTGGTCGAACTGAGCTCGTGAACCATTGCGTTTATAGAATCCATTGTTGCCGATAGGCTGGTGGTGACCATGCGGCGTCGTCTGCACTCCGATAAGCCAGCGCAAAGCCTCTATGCCGCGTTCGTACACTTTTTCCTGGCGGGTGTCGTATCCACTGACAATCAAAGCGTGCGCAAGCTTGGCGTTGTCGTATGTCAACCCGTCCTCGAACCAGGGCCAGCCAGGTTGCGCAACTTGATCGAAAATCGACATCAATCGCCGGGTTAGCTCTTCACGGACTTTCTTAGCCTCCCGGTCGCCGTTCGCATGGCTCAGATATTCGTGAATCCCAATCAGGCTAAATGCCCACGCCCGCGGCGAGGTGAAATCCATCACGGCCGGCAGCGCCTCGACGAAGAGCTTCTCTGCCAGTGCTTGCGAATTCGATTGCGGCGATCGCCCAACCGCTGTTCCCAGCGCCCAAATTGCGCGGCCATGAGAATCCTCTGATCCCTGTTCATCAAGCCAATGCCCGTCAATGCTCAGGAAATTACGGAAACGCTTGGTTTTTGGATCGAGGGCGCCATGCAGGAACGCGGCGTAGGTTGAGGCGAGGGCTCTAACGCGGACAGGAGCAACTTCCGTCTGCGCGAGCAACACCGCCAAAATCAGCGCACGCGCATTGTCGTCGGTGCAGTAGCCTTCGGCAAGATTCGGGGCTTCGAAGGTCGCATGCTGAAGAATGCCCGTGGAATCCGTCATTTGGTACAGATGATCCAGATTCAGCTCCGGGGCTGCATGCAGCCGGCTGCCGAATTCTGCTACCGCAACCGCTTTGCGAGGCTGCGCCGCCGCTTGTCGGCGCGCCAGCTCAAAAGAGCGCATGTAGAGCTTCGCCGTGTTGCTCCAAACCATTTCTCGGCCCAGCTTGTGGGCCCTATCGCTCATGGCGTTCCGGCGCCTTTCATCGCGCAACAGCCCACTCGCTTCGCGCGCAATCGCGCTCGGGTCCGCGAACGGCACCAGCACGCCACGTTGATCTCTCAATAGTTCCGAGGCATGCCAATACGGAGTCGAGATCACGGCTTTCCCCGCGCCAAACGCATAAGCCAGCGTTCCCGATGTGCTCTGGGCCTCGTCGAGATACGGAGTAACATACAGATCCGCCGCTCCGATAAACTCGGTCAGTTCTTTAAGCTCGACAAAGCGGTCGTGAAAAATGACGTTCTTCTCGAGTCTGTTTTTCTTGACGATGGCTTCAAGCGAATGCCGGTAGGCTTCGCCCCGCGTCCGCAGTTCGTGCGGGTGGGTGGCGCCCAGCACGATGTAAACAAGGTCGGGAAACTCGGCGACAATATTCGGGAGAGCGTTGAGCACGTGCTCAATCCCCTTGTTCGGCGACAGCAGCCCGAAGGTCAGCAGCACTTTCTTCCCCGCCACTCCAAACTGACCCTTGTAAAGATCCGGAGCGGCGAATGGCACGTCGGGAATACCATGCGGGATCACATCGATTCTGGAAGGCGGCGCATGGTAGACCTCCTGCAAGATCGTTTTGCCTCGCTCCGTCATCACCACCAGCCGGCTCGATTGCGCGATCAGTTCCAGTGTCACGTGCCGCTGGTCGGCATTCGGTTCCCGGAGGACCGTGTGCAGAGTAGTGACCGCTGGAATTTTCAAATCGCTGAGCAGCGCCAATAGGTGGCTGCCCGCTGGTCCGCCGAAAATTCCAAACTCGTGCTGCACCGAGACGACGCCTGCTCTGCTGGAGTTCAGGAAGTCCGCGGCGCGCTGGTAAGACCGAAGATCCTGCTCTTCGATCTCGAAGCGAACTGCGTCCGGATACCGGTAGCACCTGTCTACGTCATTCACCGCGACCGCAAAGCAGCGGCAAGGTGGGTGCTGCCTCGCCGCCAAAGCCTCGAGTAAGTCGGATGTGAATGTGGCAATGCCGCATTTGCGCGGTAAGTAGTCTCCGACAAACGCGACGTTTTTAACAGTTGAGGCTGATTTCACGGCTCGGATCCCTTTTATTTGTCTTTTGTTCTCTGTCCATCGCGACAGCGGCGCTTCATCAAACGGGGATGGCGAACAGCGAAGCAGGGGCGTAACCGCGCATTCACGCGGCATCCTCGAGAGCGTCGCTTCGAACTTCTGCCGGTCCCTGGCCATTCTCATCGGCAGCTTCCTGGCACTGGATGCAGCGTGAGGCCCAGGGCACGGCCTCAAGGCGCTTGGGGCTGATCGGCGATTCGCAGTCAATGCAAATCCCAAAGCCGCCGGCGTCAATCCGTTGCAAAGCGGCTCTCACATCGCGCAGCAGGTTGGAACCGCGATCCACGCTTCGAATCGCCAGATCCCGTTCATACGCATACTGAATCTCGTCCATTTGGTCCGCGCTCTTCTCGATGGCGAGGCCGTCTCGTGTCCGCAACACCTGGACCAGCTCAGCCTCTCTCCCTTCGAGAATCGCCTTGAACTCATTTACCTCAGTCGGTGCTGTCTTCATAAAGGCGCTCCTTTCATGCTTTATTTGCCCAGCGTCCATTGCATGAGATGCTCCACGCTGGGATTCGCGCGTCAACGCGGTCATACGGCTGCCTCACACGGCGAGCACTCTGTTTTCGCAAGCATTTGGCTCTAGCGGCGAATCCTCGACTGTGCCTGCTCCGAGGAAAAGAGCTGAGTCAGCGCGGGCAAACTTCGCACTTCAGATGCAGATTTTGCCCTTCCAACGTTCTCAACTGTCAAATAGCTGGTGTTCCCTGCGCACGGCGCCTGCCGAACTAAATCCCTTTCTTTGCAGGGAAGCTTTTCTTTAAGTAGGGCGGCAGGCGTGCTCGTCGGCGTAGTTTTTCTCCAGTGAGAAGTTACTTACTTTCCGGCTTAGACTTGGTCTCCGGTTTGGATTCCGGCTTCGACTGGCTCTCCGCCTTGGGTTTACTCTCTGCCTTAGGCTGACTCTCTGCCTTGGGCCGGCTCTCCGCCTTAGGTTGGCTTTCTGCCTTGGGTTTACTCTCTGCCTTGGGCTGGCTCTCTGCCTTGGGCTGGCTCTCCGCCCTAGGTTGGCTCTCCGCCTTAGGTCGACTCTCTGCCTTGGGCTGGCTTTCTGCCTTAGGCCGACTCTCTGCCTTAGGTTGGCTTTCTGCCTTGGGTTTACTCTCTGCCTTAGGCTCGCTCTCTGCCTTAGGTTTACTCGCGGCTCTAGGTTGGCTCTCTGCCTTGGGTTTGCTCTCTGCCTTAGGCTCGCTTTCTGCCTTAGGTCTGCTCTCTGCTCTAGGTTGGCTCTCCGCCTTAGGTTTACTCGCCGCCCTAGGTTGGCTCTCCGCCTTAGGCTTACTCTCTGCCTTAGGCTCGCTCTCTGTCTTGGGTTTACTCGCCGCTCTAGGTTGGCTCTCCGCTTTAGGCTTACTCGCCGCCCTAGGTTGGCTCTCTGTCTTAGGTTTGTTCTCCGCTCTGGGCTGGCTTACAGCCTTGGTCTGTGCCTGCTTGCTGGCAGCCACCGGCGCAGTGCGTTTAGCCGTGGCAGCATGCTCTACTTCAGGCTTGTAGCCCGGACCCGCTGCCTTAGCAGCGACCACTCCCGCTCCGCTGAATACACCCGGTTTGGCACTTGCGGCGACTGCCGGCTTCCCGTGGTTTACCGACGCCAGTTGCGCGCGGTTAGTGCTGGCAAGGTGCTGCTGCTGTGTTTGCGCCGAAGTGGGCGGCGTATGCCGCTGGCTGGCTGCGGCTGCTTCTGCCGAGGTCGGCCGGGCGCTGATGCCGCCTGGTCCGCCGTTATAGCTCACGTTCGTTCTCGTGTTGATGACGACGGTTTTGTTGTAAACATTGGTGATGTTCACGCCGGAGATGTTCGACACCGAACTGTTGTAAAAGAAGTTTCCGCCACGCCACTCTCCGCCGCCGAACCCGACGCCTCCGTAGCCGAAGCCATAGTTGACGCCGCCGTAAAAGCCAACGCTTTGTCCCCAGTAGCCTTCGTTAAATGCAAAAGACCCGTTGTTCCAACCCCAATAACCCGGGGTCCAAAGCAGACCCACTTCGGGCGGTTGGCACCAGGTTCCGGGAACGAAGTAGTAGCCCTCGTCGCCGTATGCCCAGTAACCTGGCGTCCAGAGGTAACCTTCAGCGGGAAGAGCGGGCTGCACATAAATGGGCAGGACCGGTGGGCCAATATTGATCGATATACCGACACCGAATTGTGCGCGAGCTGCGACCGGTGCAACCATTAGCAACAGTGCGAGCGCAATGAAACTATAACAACTAACAACGTATCTTTTCATCTTTCCATCTCCTCGTCGAAAGCTTCCACGAAAATTCTGATCGGGCCTTGTGCAGACCCGGTCCGATCTCTAATCGAAACCCCGAAACCCAGATTTAGTAAGTCGAGACAAGGGCTGCCCGTCCCCAAAACAACCCACGCACAGCCTCATGCTTGATATGTCTTTAACTGAGCCTTCCGCCCCGGCGCTTCCGACATCACTCTTAGTAAGCACCTTTCAAGCCAACCGCGAAACACTGAGGACAAGTCGATTCCCCTCCCAGCGCCCGCCGGTATGTGCAACTTCTGCACTTTGGCCAGCAACATCTACTTCAACCGCCAAATCCACATTTCTCATACGCCACACCTCTTGCGTGGCGCAGGCACTCGTGCCTGCCGTGTCGAGACTCGTCTCGACACTTGTTGCCCGCCGTGACATACTGCCGCGCAAACCTCGGCACAAGTGCCGCGTCAGCATCAGAGCGCGAAAAGACGGGGACTGATGATTCTGTCCCAAGGCGTCCACAATCGCCCCGCAAGCACCACATACTCTCTGCGCCGCGTGGACAGAACCGTCTGTCCCCGCCTTTTCGCCCCGTCCGGCCGGCTTCTGCCTCGAGTGATGCCTGTGGCTGGTCTGAATAGCTGAAGAGGTTCCCGTTAGGAGAAAGGTTGCGGAAAGTGACTGTGAAATAGGAAGAACGCGCAGGCGGAACCGCCTGCGCCACTACAACAGTTCAAGAGTGCGAATGCTTACTTAGCGCCAGTGCCCCTCAACCAGAACCCAGCCGTCGTGCCGGTGAACCCAGTGATGCGCAGCCCAGCGGGCATGCGGCCGCGGCGGCTGCTCCCACCGGCCCGCGTTCCAAGCATATGCGTTGCCGTCCCAACGATGGTATCCGCCGATCCATACGTAGCCTGCGCCTGGCGGTGGTCCCCGTCTCTCGATGACGGCGCGGGGTGGCGCGATTTGAACTACAACCTCGGCCGCGGCGTTGAACGCAAGCGCAGCCACAAAAACCAATCCGATCAAACGTTTCAAAATCATATTCCGGTCTCCTTGTTGTAATGCCCAACCGCTGTGCAATTCCGAGGCGGGCGCCGTACCAGCTTCTCCGCCGACGAGGTGACAGCAGAGCAAGTGCGTGGCCGCATGTAAGCGCGTGACACGGCTCGGGCCGATGATTCCAATACCGGCAAAACCTGCACTCGAGTGCCTCAATTTGCGCCGCCGGTGTAGCCATCGTTGCGGCCCCACCGTGAAGCATCACTCAGGCGGAGGCAAGGTGAAGTGGAATGTCGAACCCGCTCCCGGCGCCGATTCGATCGAGATCCGGCCGCCGTGCCGCTCGATCGCCTTCCGGCAGAACGCGAGGCCGAGCCCGCTCCCGGGGTATTCTCTGCCGTGCAGGCGCTGAAACACGTCGAATATGCGGCCTTGGAATTCCGGGTCGATACCCGGACCGTTGTCCCGGACCGAGAAGACCCAATCGTGGTCCACCCGCCGGGATGAGATGTGAACGTGCGGGCACGGCGCGCCGCAGTATTCGATGGCATTCTTAATCAGATGATGCAGAACCCTTGCCAGGATTTCGAAGTCCCCACTTACGGCGGGCAGCGGATCATGCGTGACTACCGCCCCGCGTTCCGTTACTTGCCTGTCTGCGAGCAGCAGCGCCTGGTGGAGCACCGCTTCCATATCGGTTCTTGAGAATTGCCGGTCGCTCCCATCGGTGGCCCAGTAATCGACCACATCGGCGAGCAGTGACTGCATTCTTGACGCGCCCTCCTGGACGCGATCGAGGAGCACGCCGCCATCGGAATCCAGGCGGCCGGCGTTGGTCTCGGCCACTAATTGGCTGTAGGCGGCTACCTCCCGAAGAGGCTCGCGCAGGTTGTGAGCCACCCTCGAAATGAACTCCTCAAAGTCTGCGTTCGCATGCTCCAACCGCCTCTGCGCGTCGACGCATCGCTGCGTTTCCTCGTCGAGCGCTTTGTGCAGCCGCTCGATTTCTTTTCCCGTGCCGTTTACTTCAGCATTGCTCATTGTCAGTTCGCGCGCCGGACGCCGCGCCCTTATGATTGCCGGGAATGGTGAACTTGAACGTGGCGCCGCGCCCCTTTTCCGATTCCACCCAGATTCGTCCACCCTGGCGCTCTACAACCTTCTTACAAAGCGCGAGGCCTATGCCAGTGCCGGGAATTTCGCTTCCATGCAAGCGTTTGAATATGCCGAACACGCGGTCGGCGTCCTGCGGATCGACGCCGATTCCGTTATCGCGCACCGCAAACACCCATCCATGCCCGTCTCTCTCCGCCGAGATATGGATTTTCGGCGCCTTCTCGCCTGTGTACTTGATCGAATTGGAAATGAGGTTCTGGAAAACCTGCGTCAGTACGATCTCCTCGGCTACCACAGTCGGCAGCGGATCGGAGGTTATCGTGGCTCCGCTCTGCGTGATGGCCGCGTGCAGGTTTAACAGCACTTTCGCAAGAACAGCTCCGGAATCGATCGAGGCAAAGCTGTCCTGCACTCGCTCCGTAACTTCCCAATACGCAAGCAGGGCTTTTAGCAGGGCCTCTATTCTGAGGGCGCCCTCCACCGAATAGGAGATAAACTTCTCCCCATCCTCGCCCAGCTTGCCTTTATATTCCCGCACCAGGAGCTGGTTGAAGTTCACCACCATCCGCAGCGGTTCCTGCAGGTCGTGCGTCAGCGCATACGCAAAATGTTGCAGTTCCGCATTGGTCTTCTTCAGCGCCTCCTCAGCCTGCTTGCGGTCTGTCACGTCTTCTATCGCCAGAAGAATAGTCCGCGCTTGCGCATTCGGATTGAATATCTCGCTTGCGTTCAGCAGCATCACTTTCCGTCCGACATGTTCAAACTCGTGCGTCACCTCAAAGTCCCGGAATGTCGCATGCGCCGGGAGAATGTTCTCCAACAGCTCGCGCAGCTTGGGGATATCCCACTGTCCGTTGCCGAGGTCGTAGATAAGGCGCTCCTCAGTCTCCTCCGGCACTGCCCGGAACACGTCGTAGAACGTCTTATTCGCCTTCAACACCTGCAGGTTCTGGTTCAGGATCACCAGGGGCTCACGCACCGTCTCCACAATCGCTTCGGCAAAGTCAAGGCCGCGCTTGGCGGCATCGATATCGATGAACATCAAGACAGCGCCGTCGGATTTTCCGTCCGCTCCCACCGACGGGAGGATTCGTAGCGAATACCAGCGGCCGTGCGCGTCGCGGATGTCGCGCGGCTGCCGGTTGCCGCCCTCCATCGCGTCCAACAACAATTGCCGCAGGTCGGGAAGTTCCATTTGCGGCTGAAGATCCGTTATCGACCGTCCCACATCCGAGGGGATCAGGTTCAACAGCGGTTCCATCACCCGCGTGAAGCGGCGAATGCGCAGATCTCGCCCAACCATCACCAGAGGTATGCTGATGCTCTCGAGAAGATCGTTCAGATCCCGGTTAACCTGGATCAACTCCACGTTAGTAGTCTTCAGGTCTTCGTTGAGCGTTTTCAGTTCTTCATTGGCCGACTCCAGCTCTTCCTTCGCAGTCTCCAGTTCCTCGTTGCCGGCTTGCGCCTCTTCGTTCGCGGCTCTCAGCTCTTCGAGTGTGGTCGCCTTGTCGTCGACGATGGATTGCAGATACTCCTTGGTTGCCGCAAGCTCATGCCGCAGCCGCGCGCTCCTGCCCGCGCCCGAAGTGGTCAGCTTTTCCTTCGTCCGCGGACCAATATTCCGCTCGTCATTCTCAAATAGGACCAGGAAATGGCGTTCCTTGGGCGAGCCCGTGAACGGGATCACCTTGATTGCGACGTCTCTCACCTCGCCGCTCTCTTCGATCCGAATGCCGGTTTCTTTGGCTGTCGCATTCGTTTTTCTCGCCGCTCGGATCGCTCTGCCCAGGCCCACAATCAAGCCTTCCCGCGCCATTTTCAGAATGTTATGCGTCGGCTCACCCGGAGAAAGTTCAAGGTACGGAGCGGTGTGGCCCCGCACTTGAACAATGTTCATATCATCGTCTATTACGGCGCCCGGGGGGCCGTGTTCCGCCAGCACCAGACGGTCCGCTTCTTTTTGCACGTCCAGCCCGGTTCGGCTCCCGGCCGTTCTCTCCCGCGGACCCACGCGGCTTTCGCTGTGAAGGTCTTGACTTATCGGTATAGCCGCTGTTTTCGCTTCCGGCCGCGTCGAATAGATTTTGTGAATCTCCTCCACTTGATGGAACGACTTTGAAAGCGTTCCGATACTTTCGGATGGACCGAGCACCAGGAAGCCCGATGGCTTCAGGGCGTAATGCAGCGAAGACAGCACCTGGCGCTGTAACACCGTGTCCAGGTAGATCAGCACGTTACAGCAACTGATCAGATCGAGCCGTGAGAAAGGCGGGTCCAGCGCTACATTGTGTCTGGCAAAAACGCATTCGTCCCGAATGCTCTTGGCAATCTGGCGCCCGCGTTCCACTTTGGTGAAGAACCGCCCCAAGTGCCGCGACGAGACATGCGCCAGCGAAGCGTCGGTGTACACTCCGGCGCGGGCAACTTCGATCGCCGCCTCGCTGATGTCCGTGGCGAAAACCTCGAACGGAAAGCTTACTCCCGCCTCTTCCAGGAACTCGGTCAAGCAGATGGCGATCGAATAAGCTTCTTCGCCCGTGGAGCACCCCGGCACCCAGATGCGAATGGGATCCTCAGGCCCTCGATTCTTAACCAGCGCCGGGAATACCCTCTTCTTGAGTTCCTCGAAGACGGCTGGCTCCCGAAAGAACGCGGTGACCGTGATAAGAAAGCTCTCGCACAACGCGTCCGCTTCCGCGTGGTTCCGCTCGATATCCCGGCTGTAGTCTTCCAGCTCCTTAAATCCCCGGAAAGCCATGCGCCGCTGGATGCGCCGCCGAAGCGTCCCAGGCTTGTAGTGCGTAAAATCTATCCCTTTATAGTTGCGCAATAGCCGTAATATCTTCTTCAGTTCTGCTTCAGCCGGCTGCTCGGTCGTCAACCGAAGCTCGTTGGGGATGCGAGCGGCGCCCGCGAATGCCGCTAGCTGCCGTGCGATTTCGGCTGGCGGCAGCACAAAATCCGTCACTCCGGCTGCGATGGCGCTAGCCGGCATGCCGTCGAATTTTGCAGTTTGTTTTTCCTGAGCGAAGGTCACACCGCCCGCTGCCTTGATCGCCTGCAGGCCCAGCGTCCCATCCGTCCCGGTTCCCGACAGAATGACGCCGATAGCCTCGCTGCCAAGGTCTGCCGCCAGGGAAAGGAAAAAAGAGTCCACCGGCATGTTGCGGCCGCTCTCCGGACGGCGCGACGTGTGAAGGTCTCCATCGGTAATGCTCAGGTTGTACCGCGGCGGAATCACGTAAACATGATTGGCCTTGGCGCGAGTCTCGCCCTTTACCTCAGAGACAGGCATTTTGGTTGCCTTGGAAAGCAACTCCGTCAGATGGCTCTCGTGCGCCGGGTCGAGGTGCTGAATCAGCACGAATGCCAGTCCGGTATCATCCGGCAAATTGCTGAGTAACTCCGTGAACGCCTCGAGTCCGCCGGCAGAAGCTCCAACGCCTGCAACCAGGGGGTCCGCGCGTTTCTCAGACGGTGGCGTCGAGATAGCCTCCGCGTCTTCGGATCTTACGGCTGTTGGAGCGGCATTGCCATTGGCGATTGTCCGCTTTTCGGCCGATTCAGACAGGCTCGGCAAAAGCGCGATGCCGGTTGGCCGGCGCTGGCCTGTTTTCTTTGCCACGCGCTAGTATTTCCTTTCTCGCCGGCACAAATGAGAATCGTCACAGGGCCGAAATCGCGATCATTGACTGCACGCCGCGTGCCACTCTCCGCGCCCGTATCAGTGACAGTGCTGGATCGGGCCAGCCACTGACGAGCCCGCTGTCTGAATTCTAACCCCCTCTCGGCCACTCAAGCAGCGCGAAACATACCAATCCCTGTGGCACAGCCTAGGCTGTGATTGTGTCTTTTCGCCCCGTCCGGAATCCCTCCGGAACTCAGCCGACCGGGCTACGCGCGAGCAGATCCTTGATGATTTCGCCGATCTCCATGAATGAATCCAGACCGGAAGGCTTAGTGACAAAGCGGGCAACTCCGAGGTTCATGAGCAGCGACTCGTCACGCCGCGATTGAGAAGAACTCCACGCGCAGACGGGAACGCGGGCAAGCTCCTTCGCTGCTCGAATCTCCTGCAAGATCTCTTCGCCCGTATACCTCGAGAGGTTCAAATCCATCAGGATCAAATCTGGAATGACCGCCTTCGCATAAGCTCCCTGCCGGCGAACAAAAGCGAGGGCTTCGCCGCCGTCACGCAGGTGAATCAGTTCAAACTGGAGATCTTGCTTCTTCAATGCCCGCTCGAGAAGGAAGACATCGCTCTCGTTGTCCTCAATGATAAGAATCCGAGCTGCGGGAAGCACTACAGGGTGTGTCACAGGATCGAGAGACTACTCATAGCCATATCATTCCACAACAGTTGCCAACGCTTGCGGCGACACTTGCCGGGCTCTTACAACGAACCGCCTGGGCGCCGCTCCGATAAAGGAAAACGGATAACAAGTTACCAAGGTCAGCATATTTTCCGAGGAAGCAGCGAGGACCGCCATATTGTCCGGCTCAACCACGATCAGCGATTCGACGACATATTTGAAATCGCCGCCTACCGTCGAGAATTGAACCTCGTCCCCGTTCCTCAGATCCTTTAACCCCCGAAAGAACGTATCGCGATGACCAGCCACTCCGATGTTTCCGGCTTGCCCGGGCAGTGCCGTCTCCGGAATGTGGCCGACGGCCAGGTCCAAGGTATTTCGGTCTATGCCTTCACGCACAATGGCGGTCAAGTGTAGTCTCTTAACTGAGAGTCGTCCAATCACTGCCACCGAAGACGGAGAGTTCGACGATGGCCACAGCTTGCGTGACGTGCCCACAATGCGCCCAATAGGTTTGACTGGATCCACGGAAGCGGCCAGGACTGCTGCGTCGCGCATCCGGTCGAACTCACGGCTTTCATAGTTTTGAAATTGCACCCGCTCGAGATAGGTGTAGCTATAAAGCGCAAGGCAGACACTCGCGATAGCCAGGAAGCAGTATCGAACCAGGGTCCGAAAAAATCCGGCCGGCAGAAGAATGTGAAGTTTCACAGCCCCCCCTTTCGGCTTGTCTCGCTGTGCAGATTTACGTTTGGAAGCAAATAGCTCTTGCGTGTGCGCACCACCAGCTTGTGGCCGCCGGGCCCCGACGCGATGACGTTGATCTTCCGCAGCGAACCCAGCTCGCCGGATCGAAGCGGAACGTAGCCGATTGTGTAGCGTGTGCGGATGTCGCTCGCAATCTGGCGGCAGATATCGCTCAGCTCCGAAAGCTTCTTGGGAAAAAAGGCTTGACCACCGCTCACCTGGGCGAATCGTTGAAGCACGCCCGGGTTTTGATCATGATCGTCCTCATCAAAAATCCCAACGGTATAGATCGTTGCGTGCGACTCCCTCACCATCAGCATCACCGCATCGGCCTTATGGGTGCTGCTGTTATCGCCCCCGTCGCTGATCAGCACCAGAGCCTTCTTCTCGCGCTTGCCCCCGTCGAGATGCCGCAGCGAAGACAGAACAGCATCGTTCAGAGCCGTCCGGCCCGCGGGTGCGACCAATGTCAGCGCTGAGCGAAGTTGTTGCAGGTCGTCCGTGAACGGCATCCCCTCGGGAAGACCGTAGCTGACGCTGTCTCCAAAATTCACGATGAACACTTCGTCGTTTCGATTGCTCTCGTGCAGAAACAGCATCGCTGCCGTAACGACATCCGTGTATTTCGGCCGCATGCTGCCGCTGGTGTCGATTACCAGGCCAACCGTAACGGGTACATCGTTGCTCCCGAAATGCGATATCGTCTGGAGCTTTCCGTCTTCATAAACCTGGAAGTTCTCTTTGCTCAGGTTCCCGATATGCTCGCCGGACGAATCCTTGACGCTAACGTCCAGAAGCACGAGCTCCGCGGTGGCTCTCAGCGTGAAGGGTTCCTCCAATGCCTTGACTTCAGGGGCCTGAGCGGCGAGCGTCTGCGCGGCCACGGCCAGCACGAGGATGAGAGCGTTTGTTGGCACGGCAAGCTCCTACGGCGCCGTGGTCCGCACTGAATGAGGACAAGGACCACGGGCGAGTGCAAATGTTAGCTAGGCCTTCGAAGCAAGCCGCCTGGATTTAAGTCCAAGAACGGCAAACATGGCCAATGACACGAGGCCGGCCAAGCCGACTAACGGCATGTTGCTGGCGGTTTTCGGTAGCATCGGGGCGGGCTCGGCAGCTACTGGCGCGGGCTCCTCGGCTACGGCGACTGGCGCGGGCGTAGGAGCAACTTCAGCCACTGCAACTTGTGCAACTGGCTGGGTAGCGCCGGTTTCCTGCACAACTACGAGCGGCGTAGTCCTCAGATCCTCCTCAGCAGCGGTTTCCGCTACGATGGCGGGCACCGGGACCTTCACGAAAGCAGCAATCTCAGCCGCCTTTTGTTTCGGGTATGCGAACTCCTGCCCGAAATTGTCGCCCGGATAAAACCAAGCCCTGAGCGCCGCGGGTTGACCGGCGGGGACTTCCCAGAATCCGAAAACCGTCTTTCCGGTAGGGGTCAGACGATAGTTCGGTATCGCCAGGATTGTTGTCATCACGTGTTTTTGATCTTTGTCGAAGATCCGGACGATGTGCCGGTCTGAGAGTGAATCCACTAACACCATCACGTATTCGCCAGGCTGCAGGATTACGGTGTGGTCGGGTGTGCAGCAAGAGGGCACTTCGAGCGGTTCAGTAATAGTAAGAACGGTCTTTTTGTTCCATTCGTCCGCGTGGAGGCTTGGTAACAGCGCAAAGCCGATACAACCGGCCAAGGCCGCAAACGCAATATTCCGAAAATGTTTCATAAGGGTTATCGATCTCCTTCGATCTCGCTTTCTGTAAAGGCAGATTGAGAGCCAATGCCAAAAGCCCTCGAAATACAGCCGTTACGAGCGCGACCTACCGCAAACTCATGCAACTGTTGCTGTTTGCGATGCAGTATCTGCTCCCATCTCCACCACAGAAGCGATACCCATACGGACCAAGACTCGCTCTGAGCCGCGACCAAAGGAAGCGGTCGGCGAAGTCCCCAACTGGAAGTGATGCCCACCAATACGGCAAAGACCTCGCTACAACCGCTTCCTTTGGTCGCGGTTGTAGCGAGGTCTTTGCCCGTTCGCTAACTTTCCCAGAACTGCTAACTCTTAACTATGTGCAGCGCTGTGGGCCGCGCGCTCAGATTCCTTCTGCGCCTTTGCCCATGTGTCAGCCTGCTTTTCGGCCTCCGCTCTTGCTATTCCATACCGCTCTTGAATTCGCCCGACTAGCTGATCCTTCATACCGGCGACGGTTTCCCAGTCGCTATCAGTGAGCTTCCCCCACTGTTGGCGGGCGGAGCCGGCAAGCTGCTTCCACTTGCCTTCGATTTGATCCCAATTCATGTTTTTCTCCTAGTTGATGATTTATTTCCAGAACGTGCTGCCGAGGCCGCACAAAGCTGGACAGACGGACGTCCAAAAAACGAAAACCACTTGCCCGACACTGTTCCTTCTCTCGATGAACATTCGTTGGCGCTCGCGCGGGAACTGTTCAAGCGCGGGAACTCTTCAAACGAGGTAGCTTCAATGGCGATAAGCCGCCAGGGACTAGCCTCAGCGAAAACCGCCCAACAAGTAGACTATGAGGAGAATCACGCAAATTGTGCCGAGCCCAATCCCCGCGCCCCCACCGTAGCCCCACCGGCTGTGGCCATAGTAGCCGCCGCCGCCACCTAGCACCAATATCAAAATGATTAGCAGAATCAACATGTTTGAATGTTCCTCTTCCGGGAGGCTCGGCCGCCATCTAAGTGATGGCAGCACCCTCTTCGGTGTGTAGGAAGCAATCCAATGTCCAATTCTCAACGCGATGGCCTCGGTGACGGATTGTCCGCAATCGGCCCGTTCCGACTGATCGAGAGCGATGTGGCTGAGACGCTGCTCTGAGATCGCCCCAGCCTTCGGGTGCTGCTTTTGGCCAGCAGGCTGCCAAAGGAAACAATGCAAGTTTTGATCGCCTCCGGGTCAGGAAGGGCTTCGATCGATCAATTTGACATCGAAGGAGCGAGGCGCATCCGAGCGCTGATCAGCCGGACGTGCGAAACCTGCGCTTCCAATGCAGATTCTGCACCTCGGGCGTGGAAAGACCCTGTCCGGCGCCGAATGGCTTGACGTATAGTGCCAGCCCAGATCCACTTTTCTGCTTTGGACCCCCTCTTGCAGTGCTGCCCTTACCGAAGGATCAAAAAACATGCTTTGGACGATTTGTGTGATCTTGTTGGTCTTGTGGGCATTGGGAATGATGATGTCCTACACCGCCTCGGGGCTGATTCACATCCTGCTGGTGATTGCGGTGGTAATCATGATAATCCGCTTGGTCCAGGGACGCAGGATGCTCAATTAGCGGCAGTGAGATGGCTCCTTCAAAGGTAGATAGAAAACTGGGCAGCGAATTGCCCCTGAAGTTCGCAGGAGAGTAAAAAACAAAATGCCTTTAATACAAATTGTCATTGCGCTGATCGTGGTCGGCGTGCTGCTGTGGCTGATCAATAACTACATCCCTATGGCCTCCTCCATTAAGTCGATTCTGAACTTGGTGGTGGTGATTGCAGTCGCTATCTGGCTCCTGAAAGTGTTCGGATTGTGGGAGCGCGTAACCAGTTTCAAGTTCTCGTAGGTGAGCCGGCAAAACGCTCAGGCTGCGAACTACCAAACCCTGCGCTGGCGGCTGATAGCTGGACTTAGCGGCTGGCGAGTCCAGGTTCTTTCCAAAACGGCTCCGCAAGTTGAATCCGCGATGCTCTCACGCCAGGCTTGCCCGAGGCTAGAATAAAGATAGGGGCTAATGTCTAGTTCGACCGCGGTTCCCGGCCGGGTTCTCATCGTAGACGATGATGAGCGCCAGTGCGCCGCCTTGGCCGGCATGCTTTCCACACCTGAGTTTGAAACGCAGGTTGCCTTCGATGGGCAACAAGCGCTTGAGAAACTAGCGTCCTTCAATGCGGAAGTTATTGTTGCCGACCTGGTCATGCCCCGCATGGATGGCTTTGAATTGCTCCGCTACCTTAAGGACCGCGGAGATCTTACTCCAGCGATCGCGCTCACTGGCTTCGGCAGCATGGAAAAGGCTCTGGCCGCGGTCCATGATCTCAAGGCATTCTGGTTCCTCGAGAAACCCGTGGAGCCCCTCGCTTTCAGGGTTCTCCTGGAACGCGCGATTCGCTATAAAAGAAGTCTCCAGAAAACCGACGAGCTCAAGCGCGACCTGAGCCTTCGTGGCGTGTTCGGCGACCTGATAGGAAAGTCTCCCGCGATGTTAGAGGTTTTCTCGATCATCCGACAGGTAGGGCCCACTTCAGCCTCCGTATTGATTTGTGGAGAAAGTGGCACCGGGAAGGAATTGGTGGCCCGGGAAATCCATAAGTGCAGTCTGCGAGCCGATGGCCCGTTCGTCGCGATTAATACAGCCGCGTTGCCCGAAACTCTCATGGAAAGCGAGCTCTTTGGCCACGAGAAAGGCGCGTTTACCGGCGCCATGGAGCGTTCAGCCGGCTGCTTCGAGCAGGCTCATGGGGGCACCTTGTTTCTTGATGAGATAGGCGAGATGCCGCTTGCCACCCAGCCCAAGCTCCTGCGCGTTATCGAGGACTTTCGCGTCCGGCGGCTTGGCGCCAAAAGGGAAATCCCGGTCAACGTGCGTGTGCTTGCCGCGACCAGTCAGGAACCCGGAAAGCGCCTGCGCGAAGAACTTTATTATCGGCTGAGCGTATTCCAGATCGTGGTTCCACCTCTGCGTGAACACAAAGACGATATCGCGCCGATCGCTGAAGTCATGCTGCAGAACATGAACAAGAAACACGGCACGCGCATCACAGGACTCGATCACGACGTGCTCGACCTTTTCAGTGAGTACGATTGGCCCGGCAATGTGCGCGAACTGCGGAATGTCCTCGAGCGGGCCTCCATTGTGACAGGCGAAGGAATGATCGGGCTGACAAGCCTTCCCGTCTCCGCATTCGGCGCCAGCCGCGGGGTGCATTCACCGCGATCTTCTGACAATGAGAGCCCCGTAAAGCTTCAGCCTGGCCAGCCTCTCACGAAAATCGAGGAAGCTTACATCAAGCTCACTCTCGAGCACGTACGCGGCAATCGCAAGCTTGCCGCCAAAATGCTGGGAATCAGCCTGCGAACGCTGCAGAGCCGCATCGCCGCAGAGCGCGAAGAAGTGAGCACAGCAGCCTCCGGTTCGTAAGCCGCCGAGCCCCTCCTACAGCCCCATGCGTAAGCTTGGGGCTAGCACGCCCCCCCACCCAGTTAGCGTTACTATTATGGTTTCCTCTGTTTCGGAAGCCATCTGCCGTCCGTAGAGGTAACGTTAAAGGTACCCATGATAAACCGAAGACATTTCGCGAAGGCGTTGGCCGGAACCGCGTTGATTGCCAAACGATCGCCCGCCCTTGCCCAGGAAAACCCTGCGTCGCCCCGAAAATTCGACCCCACTTGGGATTCGCTGAAACAGCATCGCGTGCCCGAGTGGTACAACAATGCCAAGCTCGGCATATTCATTCACTGGGGCTTGTATTCCGTGCCCGCCTGGGCTCCCACCACGGGCGAGTTGAACAAGGTGCCTCCATCCGAGTGGTTCAAGCTGAACCCATACGCGGAGTGGTACCTCAACTCCCTCCGCATCCCGGATTCACCCACCCGGAAGCACCACGAAGAAACCTGGGGCAAGAACTACGATTATTATCAATTCACCAGCGTCTTCAACGACAAGGTGCGCCAATGGAATCCCGACAACTGGGCTGCGCTTTTCGCGAAGACGGGCGCCCGTTATGTCGTGCTGACCAGCAAGCACCACGACGGCTTCCGTCTCTGGCCCAGCAAAGTAGACAATCCAAAACGCCCGGGAGTGCCGCTCTCCGCTTCGCGTGACCTCGTGGGCGAACTCACCTCGTCCGTGCGTAGCCATGGTATGCGCATGGGCATCTACTACTCTGGCGGTCTCGATTGGACCTTCACCAGCGAGCCGATCCAGAGCGTAGCCGACCTGTTTCGTCTGGTGCCGCAAAGCGAGGAGTACGCCCGATACGCGGACGCACACTGGACTGAGCTGACTGACCGTTATCAGCCGGCCGTCATGTGGAACGACATCAGCTACCCCAAAGCCGGCGCCATTCCGCAGCTCTTTGCGCACTTCTATGACACGGTGCCCGATGGCGTCATAGACAACCGCTTCGGAGTCGACTTCTCTGATTTCACGACGCCCGAATACGCCAAGTACGACACGATCACCGAGAAGAAATGGGAGGCCTGCCGCGGCCTCGGGTTCAGCTTCGGTTATAACCAGGCGGAAGGTCCACAGGAAGTGCTGGCTGCCGACAAACTGATCAGTCTCTTCGTCGACATTGTGAGTAAGAACGGCAATCTGCTGCTCAACATTGGCCCGCGCCCCGATGGAACCATCTCTGACATTCAGACCGATCGGCTGACAAAGCTCGGAAGCTGGCTGGCTGTGAACGGCGAGGGTATCTTCGACACCAAACCCTGGGTCCGCGCTTCAGACAGCCCGAACTCCAACATACGCTTCACTCGGAAAAACGATGCGGTTTACGCGTTCCTTCTGCAACGCCCCTCCTCCGGCGATCTGATTATTCCCGACGTTTACGCCGCCGAAGGAACCCACGTTCGCGCCATGGGAGGCGCCGCCGACGTGGCCTGGACCCAAAAGGGCAGGGATCTGGTCCTCACTGCACGGGAACCCTGGCCCGGCGAGTACGCCCTAGGGTTCAAAATCAGCCCCGCACCCTGGCAGTTGGTCCGCGACTAGGACTTTTGATGGGCGCCGCAAAAACGCTCCCTCACGGTCGCGTCTCCGCAAGCAGTTGTGGAGAGCACTTCAATAATTCGCGGAACGAATGTATTGCTTCGGAAGCGCCCCGACCGCTAGCCGAGACGCGACCGTGAGGGAGCGTTACTCCGAGCGTTACGGCGTCAGCTTGAACACCACCGGATAATCGCCCGTCTGACCGGGCACGTCGATTTGAACTCCGCCATTATCGCGCGACCATTTCACCTTGGCCGTGGAACCGAGCATTTGAACGCCGCGGAACTCCTGCCCGCCATTCGCGGAACCTTTCGCCAGCGATTTAATCGTGACGTGCCCATTCTGGGGACCGCGAAGCGCAATCGCATAAAGCACGCCGCCCTTGCTGGTAAAGCGTATGTCTTCGCTCGAGTACGGTTTCGTTTGTGTATCGTTGAACGAACCGCCGACCACCTTGGTGGGGCCTTCGCCATAGATCTTCCAAGGCCGCGTTCCATAGACCGCCTCGCCGTTCACGGCCAGCCAGCGGCCCATGTCGAGCAGAATCCGCTGCGCCTGTTCCGGAATCGTGCCGTCCGATTTAGGCCCGACGTTCAGCAGCAGACAGCCGTTCTTGCTGACGATATCAACCAGCTCTTGCAGCAGAGACTCGGGCGTCCGGAAACTGTCGTGGTCGACATAGCCCCACGAGTTGATGCTGATCGAGGTGTCGGTCTGCCAGAATTGCGGCCGCACCTTATCCAGTTGGCCGCGCTCAATGTCGAGCACTGCGGCGCCCACTGGGAACGCCTCATTCTTGTAGTTGATGGAAGCCGCAAAACCGTTGCTCGCCGCATGGTTGTAGTAGAACGCAGCCAGCCGGCGCAGATAAGGTTGAAACTCTGGATGCTCGATCCACCAATCGAACCAGAGAACCTCCGGCCGGTACTTGATCACCAGTTCCGCCGAGCGCGCCAGCCAATCGTTCAAATAAGCCGTGTCGGGATGGCCCTGCATGTGGTTCTCGTCGGTTACGCCCACATGGGCCGGGCCGTAGAACGACGCGAACCGCGGATCCCGGACGTCCGAATCGAACTGCCGCCCCGGGTTCATAAAGAAGTAGTGCTCGGCGCGATGGCTGGACACGCCGAAATGCAGTCCGGCCGCGCGCACCGCTTTCTCCAGCTCGCCGGTTGTATCGCGCTTGGGGCCCATCTTGACCGCTGTCCAGTCCGAGAGATCCGAATTGTACATCGCGAATCCGTCGTGGTGTTCGCCGACGGGAATTACATACTTCGCGCCGGACTTGCGAAACAGCTCCGCCCAGGCCTTCGCATCGAACTTGTCGGCTTTGAAGTTGGGGATGAAATCCTTGTACCCAAACTTCGATTGCGGGCCAAAAGTAGCCACCTCATGCGCGAATTCCTTAGTGCCGGCCTTATACATATTGCGCGGGTACCACTCGTTTCCAAAGGCCGGAACCGAGTACAGCCCCCAGTGCAGGAAGATGCCAAACTTGGCGTCCTCATACCAGCCGGGGACACCCACCTTTTTCAGCGATTCCCAGTCGGGCTGGAATGGTTTCGCATTGGCTTCCTGATCCACTTGCTTGAGGATCGCAGCGCGTTTGGCGTCAAACTTCTGAACCGACTTCTGCCAAATCAAATCGTCGGCGTTCGGGGTCTGGGCCGAAGCGCTCACCACCGCGGTGAACAAAATGAGGGCCGGTAATCGCATGAATAGCGTTCTCCTTGGGACGCCCGTTCGAGCATCGCACCAAACCACAATATCGCAATAGTTAACGATAAAGCACGCGTTTTTTTCGCCCGGGCGGTTATCATAGTGAGAAGTTGCGGATGTCTATCCACTTCGATGCGTAAAGCGGCGCCCGCATGTATCGCACTGGTTTCTCTGGTTGCCATCGCGATGAAATCGTCCATTCAATCCAACCAGTTCGAAGACGTCACGGAACGTTCCGGAATCCACTTTCGCAATCAAGCCAGCCATACCGCGCGCAAATACCTGCCCGAGACCATGGTCGGCGGTGTGGCGGTGTTTGACTACAACAACGATGGGCTGCTCGACATCTTCCTGGTGAATGGCGCGGCGTTGAAGGATCCCATGCCGGCCGGAGAGCTTCCCGACAAGCGAGACCCCAAGTACTGGAACCGGCTTTATCGCAACAACGGCGACGGCACGTTTACCGACGTCACAGAGAAGGCCGGCTTGCAAGGCACCGGTTTTGGTATGGGCGTCGCCGTTGCCGACTTTGATAACGACGGCTATGAAGACCTATACGTCACCAACGTAGGGCAGAACATCCTGTATCACAACAACGGCGATGGAACCTTTACCGATGTCACGGCCTCGGCTGGAGTCGCCGCGGGTGGCTGGTCCGCCGGCGCCGTGTTTGTCGATTATGACCGTGATGGATTGCTGGATCTGTTTGTCTCCCGCTATTTGACGTGGAACTTCCCGCAAGATGTGTTTTGTGGAGTGGCGAAGCCAGGCGGGCGCGGCTACTGCCATCCGGATCTGTTTCCGCCGGTTACTCATCTCCTGTTTCATAACGAAGGACATGGCCGTTTTCGAGATGTGTCGGAGGAAAGCGGAGTCTCTAAGTCTCCGGGCAAGGGTCTCGGCGTGGCAATCAACGATTACGATCGGGATGGGTGGCCGGATATCGCGGTCGCCAACGACTCCTTTCCCGAGCAACTCTTCCACAATCTCCACAACGGCAAATTCGAGGAAGTCGGCGCGACCGCCGGCATGGCCTATGACGAAGACGGCGCCTCGTTCGCCGGCATGGGAATCGACTTCGCGGATTACGACAACGATGGATGGCCCGATATCATTATCAATTCCCTCGCCAAACAGAAGTACGCCCTGTTTCACAATCGCGGAGGCCATTTCGACTACGTTTCCGGACCTACTGGTCTGGCGGCTTCGAGCATCAATCACTCGGGCTGGGGCGCGAAGTTCATCGACTATGACAATGACGGAGCCAAAGACCTGTTCTTCGGCCAGGGCCACGTCATGGACAACATCGAAATGACTCAACCTGACGTGCGCTATTTGGAGCCACCCATGCTTCTGAGGAACGAAGGCAACAAGTTCGTCGACGTTTCCAAGCAAAGCGGAGAAATATTCAAGCGCCCATTGGCCACGCGTGGCGCCGCGTTTGGCGACTTCGACAATGACGGTTTCGTGGATATCGTGATCAACTGCAATGACGGGCCTCCGGTGCTTTTGAGGAACACCGGCAACCATAATCATTGGCTGATCGTCAACACCGTTGGAACAGCCAGCAATCGCGACGGCATAGGCGCGCAAGTGCGTCTGGTGACCGACGACAACAAACAGCAGTTTGCGATGGTCTCGACCGCGTCTAGCTATCTCTCTGCCAGCGATAAACGCGTATATTTCGGCCTCGGGAAATCGACAATAGTAAAGGAACTTGCTATCGACTGGCCCAGCGGAGCTGTCGATCGATATCAGAACCTCAAGGCCGATCAGATCTTCATCGCGCGCGAGCACAAGCCATGAGCTCCTCGGTCAACAAAGCGTTGCCGTGCCGCGACCAAGGTTCGCGAAGCGCAAGGGAGCGGTCTGCTTTGGCTCGTGTGGCGCTCTTGCCGCGATGTTACATGAATTGGATAGCAGTAACTTGCTTTACGTCCGCTATCCTCTTCGCGCAAGAATCCGACACGACAATTCTGAAGGGAAGCCAAGTCACTTACACCGTCCTTTCCGACGTTAAAGACCCGCAGGAGCGCGACCTGTTCACCAGTTTGTACAGCACTTCTGACCCGCTCGCGCGTCACCAGCTCGCCGAGCGCTTCGTTGCCGCTTACCCGCAATCGTGGCTCTTGTCTCAGGTCTACGATCTGGCCGCAAAAGCTTCGCTCGACCTCGGCAAGGTTACGCAGTCGCTCGATGAGGGCAAATTTTCGCTTCGCTTGATGCCCGAAAATCCGACGCTGCTTGTCCTGATGGCGAACGCGGAGGCCCAGGCACAGCAATTTGACGGCGCGATCGCAGATGCCCGGGACGCACTGGAGTGCCTGGATCAGTTCACCGGGCCGGGCGCTTACTCGGAGCAACAGTGGTCGAACCTTAAGCTGCAGCTCAAGGCTTCGGCCTATTTTGCTATCGGCCGGGCTTCTTTTGCGAAGGCGTTGCATGAACTTCCCCCGCGACCCGCGTCACTCTCTGAGGCCCGCGATGCTCTCGACCATGCTGCGGCCTACAATGCCGGCGACCCGGAAATCTTCTATCTTCGCGCCCTGGTGGAAATTAAGACAAATGATAAGCCGGGCGCCTTACGCGATCTTGCTTTTGTCGCGCTCAGCTCCCACCCCCTTCATACTCAAGCAGCCGCCACTTTCGGCCGCTTGTCCGGCGAGAACCCGGCCGCCCAGCCGAAGCCGTCAGTTAATGAGAGCCTCCGCTCAGACCCCGAGACCTCAAAGCCGACGCCCGCAATTGTCGAGGGCTATGCCGGGTCCGAAGTCTGCCAATCCTGCCATGCTCGCGAGTATCGAACCTGGCGCGTGACGGGCATGGCAAGAATGTTGCGTCCATACAAGCCAGAGAACATCATGGGCGACTTCTCGCCAGGCGCGGCCTTCAAAGACGAGTCCGGCAACCCTGTCGTTCGCATGGGAATCGATTCGAAACCATTTTTTGAGATTCTCGACACAAATGGCGCGTGGCGGCGCTTTCCGGTGGATTACACGATCGGTTCAAAATGGCAACAAGCCTATGCCACGCAAAGCCCCGATGGCGCCCTGCAAGTTATTCCCATCCAATACAACGCCCTTCTGAAAGAGTGGGTCAACTACTGGAAGGTTATCGATCCGCCCGGCTCCAAACGCGTCGTTATCGCCGATTTTCCGGCCTTGCAGCCAGCGACGAATTATCAACAGAACTGCGCCATCTGCCACACCAGTCAACTTCACGCCTCGTCCGATAAAGCCAGCCCGCTGGAACATGCGGAATTTCGTGAGCCCGGCATCGATTGCGAGATGTGTCACGGACCAGCCGCCTGGCACGTAAAACGAATGCGGTCCGGCCAATTGGCTAAGCCGGATGTGCACGAGCCGCCCGTCGATTTCCGCAAGATCGATAGCCGCAGCGGTATTCGAGTTTGCGCCCAATGCCATCGTCAAAGCGCCATTCGCGAGATTGGCGACGCGAAGGAAATGAATTACTCATCGACGACCGGCAATTACATACCGGCGTCGTGGAGCCGGCCGTACGACGCATTTTCCCGGCGAGCATTCTTTAAAGATGGCCGGTTCCGGGAAACCACCTTTATCGTCGAGGCCTTCACGCGCTCGGTTTGTTATCGAAAAGGCGCCGCCCAGTGCGCCACCTGCCACTCACCCCATGAGGCTGACTCCCAGGATAACCTCGCGTCTGTGAAATTCCGGAACAATTCCGACGAGATGTGTCTCGGCTGTCACAACCAGTTTCGGAATCGTATCTCCGCGCATACACATCACGCCGCCGGCTCGGAAGCCAGCCGCTGCGTCTCGTGCCATATGCCGCGCATCGTCAACGCGCTTCTCTTTAAGGCGCGCTCCCATCAAATCGACATCCCGCGCGCGGATTTGACCCAGCGCTTCGGTCAGGAAGATAGCCCAAACGCCTGCCAGTTGTGCCATGCGGACAAAGACGCCGCCTGGGCGGAAAGTAAGTTGGCGCGATGGCAAAACTAAGCTGCTATTTTCTGCTTTGGGCGGCGATCATAACTCACGCCTCTGCGGCGCCGGCCGAGCCCGCGTACGTCGGGTCAAAAGCCTGTTATGGCTGCCATTCAGACATTTACCGCTCTTACATCAAGACGGATATGGGGCGGTCGATGCGTCTCCCTGCCGATTTGCCTAAAGCTAGCCTGCCGGCCGATACAACCGTCCCTTTGCCAGGAGGCAAGCGGACCCTGAGGGTATTCAACGACGGCGCCGTGTGGTACCAAAGCGAAAGCGAGCCGAACGTATTCGAGGACAAACACCAGCTCGATTACGTCGTGGGCTCCGGAGCGAACGGTCTTACCTTTCTAGTTCGCCGTGGAAGCTATCTGTTTCAAGCGCCTTTGTCGTATTACTCGAAAGCCAATAAGTGGGATCTGTCTCCCGGTTATGAATACGGGGACCTCGGATTTTCTCGTTCCACGCCGGAAGGGTGCGTTCTTTGCCATAGCGGCCGCGCCCAGCCCGTCGCCGACCGCCCCGGCTCTTATGGTGACCCGCCGTTCCAGGAATTGGCAATCGGCTGCGAAAACTGCCACGGCCCAGGCGAGGCGCACACGCATGATCCCAAGCGCCGCGGCGCAATTGTCAACCCCGCGAAACTCGCCCCTCGACTGGCGGAAAACATTTGCATGGCCTGTCACCAGCGTGGCGACGCCCGGGTTTTGCAGCCTGGCAAGACGTATCAGGATTTTCGTCCGGGACAATGGCTCATCGAAACTGTCGCCATCTTGAAAGTTCCCGCAGGCAGCCAGGAGCAGCGGGAGCAGGATCTTCTGGAGCACAATTTCGCGATGCAGGCCAGCCGCTGTTTTCGGGAAAGCGGTGGCAAGTTGAGCTGCCTCACCTGTCACGATACCCACCAGCAACCCGGAGCCCCTGACGCATCGGCCTATTTCCGGGCGAAGTGCCTCACTTGTCATACTGAGCAAAGCTGCAAGGTTACTTTAACCATACGGCGGCAGCAGACCCCGTCTGATGACTGCATCGGCTGCCATATGCCCAAACGCAATATCGCCGAGATCTCGCACTCCGCCCTGACTAATCACCGTATCCCGGCCCGCCCTAACCAGCCGCTGCCGCCTTGGAAGGCCGATCCAGGCCGTGACCTTCTGATCGTTGACCAGCCGGAGGGTAGCGCGAAGCCGCTTTCCGATATAGCCTTGTTGCGCGCCTATAGCGAATTGGCCGGCCGATCGCCCGAATATCAGCGCCGCTACCAGGCGCTGCTCGACCAACTGAGTCACACACAAGGCAACCCTCCCTACGTGGAGGCCGCGCTGGCGCATAAGGCCCTGGACGAAGGTAAGAACGAAGAAGCGCTGGCTCACTTGGCAGTCGGTGTCCGCCTAGGGGAGGCCGCGGTCTATGAGGATATGGGCAAAGCCCTCGCGAACTTGGGTCGCGCTGACGAGGCCATTGATGCGTTTCTGAAGGGGTTGGAAATCGATCCCTATCGCGCGGAACTCCGAAAGAACCTGGTTCTTGAGTACATCAAGCTGAAGCGTTACACTGAGGCTCGGCACGCCATGGAGGAGTATGTCGGGCTGTTTCCCGAAGACGATTTCATGCGCAGCCTCCTCGCCCGGGTCACAAATTAAATGCGCTATTTAAACCGAATTTCTAACGCTCCATCAGCGCTTGTGGCGCGGGCACTCGTGCCTGCCGTGTCGAGACTCGTCTCGACACTTTTGGTTGCCTTCTTCGCTCTTGGGCCCGCCTATGCCGCCGACTGCGCTCGTCCGCCCGATCTCGATCAAAGGATCAAAGCCACGCCGACCACGGACGCCTACAATGCGCTCGGCGGCTGGTTCGCGGAGCACCAGCAGCCTGCCTGCGCCGTGGCCGCGTTTACTGAGGCCACAAAATTAGACAGAAACTCATTTCCCAGCCATTTCAATCTCGGTCTCGCCCTCTTACAAAACAATCAGCCGCGACAGGCCGTTTCTGAATTTCGCATTACCGTGAAGTTGAAGCCCAATGACGCGCAGTCCCATGGGGCGCTGGGTGTCGCTTTGCGGGAATCCGGCCAATTAGACGAAGCCGTGGCCCAATTTGAGGCTGGGCTGGCTATCGATCCGCATTCGGTCTCGTTGCTCGATCACCTCGCTCAGGCATACTCGGCCCAACGCCGGTTTGCCCCCGCTATTGAAAAGTGGACCGAAGCAGCGCGGCTGTCTCCAAAGGACCCGGAACTCCAGGTCGAGCTGGCGGTGGCCTACGCAAACAACAAGGACTCCCAGCGCGCGATCGAGATTCTCACCAAGGTCGCGCAATCCAATCCCAATTTCACCCTCGCTCATTTCAATCTCGCCACGATCTACGCCGAAGACAAGCGATTTCGCGAGGCGGCAGACGAGTACCGCGCAGCGCTGGCGCTGGAGCCTGAAAACGACGTAACGCGCTTGGCCTTGGTGAAGGCCTATGCAACGGCCGCCGATTACCAGGACGCGCTGCCTTTAGCCGAGGAGTATGTCAAGCGAAAGCCTGGCGATTGGGAAGGTCATTTTATGTCCGGCAGTGTTTACCGCGGCCTCGGCCGTTATCCAGAGGCCGAACGCGAGTTAACCCGAGCCGTGCAAGGAAATCCCGCCGACTATGGCTTGCAATACCAGCTAGGTTTCGTGCTGGCGCATGAAGGAAAGCCGGCAGAGGCGCTTCCGCATCTCCAGAAGGCATTGGCGCTGCGGCCCGACTCTTCAGAGGCGCACTTTCAGCTCGCGAACGTTTTCAAGGCATTGAACCGCACCGACGAAGCACAGAAAGAGCTGGATATCTTCCGCAACTCGAAACAACAGGGCGTCGAAGAAAGCATTGCCGAGGCCACCGGCGGCGGGGCTAACCAACTCTTACTGCAAGGCGACCCTGCGCAGGCAGCGGCGAAATATCGCGAGGCGCTCCAGCACGATCCCAACCATGCCCGGACGTGGTTCAATCTTTCCATTGCGCTCGATCAAATGGGCAAACATGCGGAAGAGCGGCAAGCGCTTGAAAAGGCGATCTCAATCGATCCTTCTCTCACCCTCGCGCAGAACCAGCTCGGGTTGCTTGACGCCACCGAGGGCAAAACCCTCGAAGCCGAGCAGCACTTCAAGAAAGCTATCGCTGACGATCCCCAGTATGCCGATGCCCAGAGTAATCTCGGCGTCCTGTATGGCCGGACCGGCCGCATTCAGGAGGCCGAAACACTCCTCCGCCAGGCCACCGAAAACAATCCTCGGCTGGCCGAGGCCTTCTTGAATCTCGGCTTGATCGAGGCCAGCCAAGCCCGTTACGCGGAAGCCGCAAATGACATCCAGAAGACCCTCCAGATAGACGCCAAGAACGTGAAAGCCCTGACTGCGATGGGGATGCTCGAGAAAAAACTAAACCGGCCCGCCGAGAGTGTCGTCAACCTGCGGCAAGCCGCCGAGTTGCAGCCCAATTCGCCGGAGGCTCATCTGAATCTGGGGATCGCGCTTGCCGACACCTATAGCGGCGACGCGGCGCTGGGCGAATTTTTGAAGGCCGTCAAGCTCGCGCCGCAGAGCGCCGCCCCGCACTACAACCTGGGCCGCGCCTACTACGATTTGCGCCGCTATGACGAAGCCGTTGCGGAATTGAAGACGGCCTGCCGTTTGGCGCCGTCGTTTCCTGCTTCGCTGTATTTTCTTGGCCTCGCCGAAACGAAATTGACTCAATATGATGAAGCATCCGATGCTTTGCGGAAGCTGCTGGTTCTTCAACCGCGTAACGCCGATGCCCTGTTTCTTCTCGGGCAGAATTACCAAAAGCTGAAGAAGCCCGACGAAGCTGTCGATGCCTGGCAAAAAGCCGTGGATATCGATCCCAACGCCACCGAAGCCCTGTATAATCTCTCGCGAGCCTTGCTGCAGACCGATCCCGCGAGAGCTAAAACTTATCGCGATCGCTTCGTCGCTTTACAGCAGCAAAAGCAGCTTCTGACGCAAGCGGAAACGTTGGGCAACTTCGCTCTCGCATCCGCAAACCGCGGAGACTATGCCCAGGCGATTTCCCAGTTTCACGAAGCCCTCGCGGAATGCGGCGACTGCCAGTCAAAAGCGGACTTACACAAAGACCTGGGTCTGATCGAATGTAAGTCCGGCGATATCGACAACGGCGAAAAAGATCTTCTTATCGCCAAATCGCTTGAACCACAAAATGCCGATATTCAAAAGGCCCTCGAAATTATCGGCTATACGCGCGCACAGCGGCAGAGCAAATAAGCTCCGCAGCGCCGCAGAAGTGGGGCGGACGCCCTCGTCCGCTCCGGACCCCCCGGTCCGGCCTCCGCCAGCATATCCGAGGTCGAATTCCACGCGGCAACTGCTGGCCAGGCCGGTCAAGAGCACGTGCTAAACTTCGTTCCAGTGACTACATTAAGAGGAGTGGGCTGTGAGTCAAAAAAAGGTGCCAGCTAAGGAGTATAGAGATATTTGCGACATTGTCGCTAAATATGTCGAGGCCCTGCGCATCGGTAGCGTCGATATGATGGCGGGTATCTTCCATAAGAATGCTGTGACGTACGGCACTGTCAATGGTGAGCTTATGGGCGGGGCCGGTAATCCTGCGGTCGACTTTATTAAGGACCATGGTAAATCCCCTGAGATTGGTTCTCATGTCGATGTGCTTGACATAACGCCAACCACCGCAGCCGTGCGACTTGTTACGGAAAATGATGCGATCGGGAGTGATTGCACCGAATATCTAACGTTTCTTAAACTTGATAACGGCTGGACTGTTATTGCTAAGATTTTTCACCAGTTTGATAAGTGAACTATTTTCACATAAGTTATGTGACCTCCACATTCCGATTAACCCTTCCGGATGGCGAAACCATGGCCGCTCGACTCTCATAGCCCCTGACTGGATCACCGGCAATCCGGAAGTTAACCGCCAATATCTGGAGCGCTGTCACGCTCCGGGATTGACTGCGTGCTGAGGTGGGGACAGGGACCTGCCGCCCCTTTCCCCACACCCCTCTCTCCGCTTGCGGCGCTTTTCCTCCGCTGCGCTTCGGACAGGTTTCTCTTAACGAAGGCGAACACTTCTTGCACAATCGAATTGCCAGCGTCGGTCGCTACGCTCCGGCGAATGCCTTTCGGAGTCATCCCGGAATCGCGTTCACGGTCCCCAGGATTCCCCGGTTATGGATATCGAGCCCCGGAGCGCGGCGAAAATCGTGATTTGGCAAGCCCGAAGGGCGAAAGATGATAGCCCACGGCGTGAGCCGTGTGGAATCGCGTTGATGGATATCGAGCCCCGGAACGGGGCGAAAGGGCATGGGCGGACTTGCCCAGAACAAAAGAAAAAGGCCGGCTCTCCCTTGAGGAGAAGCCGGCCGTAAAAACCGTCGAATCCTACGACTCAGAACGATAGCTTCATCGAGAATTGAATCTCGCGCGACGTGTTTGCCGTACCCGTTATGAGCCCGAAGTTTGGATTCCCCAAAGTGCTGTTCGGTCCTCCAAGAATGACTGAGTTTGTCAGGTTGAAAAAGTCACAACGGAACTGAAGGCTAAGTCGCTCCCGAATGGGGAAAATCCGTGTCAAGGACATGTCGAAATTCTGGAAGTTAGGAGTTCTCAGGCTATTGCGCCCCAAGTTACCCCAGGCTCCCACTGTCGTTGCATTCGCGACCGTCGGACTGCCGAACGCCGCGGGGTTCAGGTATTGCAGGCCGCCGTTTGACTCATAGGGGTCGGGCATCAGGAGGTTTGCGCGGGTAGTTCCGTTGCCGGTTCCTTCTGTGTCCCCATTGGCCATCGTCACATCGAATGGCGTCCCGGAGTGCATACTGAGAATGCCGCTTACTTGCCAGTTGCCAATTACGTTATCGACAAACCCATTGTGCGTGCTAAACTGCTGGCCCTTGCCAACCGGTAAGTTGTAAACAAAGCTGCCCGAAAAGATCTGAGGAAGATCGAATCCCGACACGCTGCGGTCTTCCATCGTATTGTATGGGTCTTGAGTCTCGCAGCCCTCCGCGCCGAAGTCACCGGAACAGCCTCTGTCCATCGACTTAGACCACGTGTACGAGATGATGTACGAGAGGCCGTGCCAGGCGCGCTGTTGCAACCTGAACTGGAATGCCTCGTAGCTGCTCACGCCGACGCTCTTATCGTAGAAGGTTTCAGGAATGTACGGGTAGGGGCGGCGCTGGATTTCAGTCGAAGTCGTCCCGTTCTGCGGATCGGTATTGGCGATGGTTCCCTCATTGAGCTGGCCGTCGTGGGCTCCGACATAAGCGAGAGAGAGGACGATGTTGTTCCCCAGACCTTGCTCAACCGCGAAGTCCCATTGGTCCGAATAGGGCATCTTGTATTTGCCTGGATCGACATACCAATCTTCGAAACCGGAGCTCAAGAACGGCGACGGCGTCGGATAAACCAGGCTGCCACTGGCCAGATTAAAAGGATTGCCAATGGTGGCTGCTACTCCGCCCGGGTGATTCAGATTGTTGACCAGCAGCTGCCCTACGTCCGGCCATGTTCCTTCATAGTTTTGAGCCAACTGGATAATCGCGTTCCAGTTGTCATAGTAGCGGCCGTAGCCTGCTCGAATCGCGGTCTTGTCAAACAAGCGGTAAGCCAAACCAAGACGTGGCTGCCAATCGTTGTGATCGTTCGTGTAAATAGAACCGTTGCTGTGGGAAGTAGCCACGACATTAGGCGGCAGTCCTCCGGAGCCGATAAAATCAGACACGGGGACGATACCGGTTAAGCCTAGTGACGCCATAGCCGCCAGGGCGGTGGCCGTGCTCCCGCCGTATTGAGGGGTTGGAATGCACGGGAAGCCCTGCGTCGCTGAGCATGGGCCCGGGGTGTTGGCGAGAATGAAGGTTCCGTTGTTAAAATCTACGTCGCCCACATAGGCATCCGGTTTGGGCGCTTGGCCGTAGATCGGCCACAACGTTATGTCATAGCGAACGCCAATGTTCACAGTAAATCTGGAATTGACCTTGAATTGATCCTGGATATATCCGCCGTCTACCCAGCCGCCGTGCTCGGTCTCGAGCACATTTCGCCGGCCGGCATTATCCGGAAGGCCTAACATGAATGATGCAAATGAATCGCCGCCTTGTCCCTGGGGACCCTGCGTCGGAACGATCGAGAATCCATCATCCGTGTTGTAGATCGGAGAGAGGGTATTGTTAGTGGCGAAGTTGGCGCCCATCTTCAGCGTGTGCCGGCCGATGATTTTGGTGAAGCTGCCACCAAAAGTCCAGTCGTCGGCGTAACGCGTATCCTGTGCGCTCTGTCCAGAGCCTCCGAGGTATGCGGTGCCCATACCGGGAACGTACACCAGCGATGAACCCTGGAAGTTACCGAGGAAGTTGATCGAGGCGCCCAACGAGACTAACTGTTGGCCAAGCGAGCCCGTTCCCAACGGCTTATTCCCGGTATCCGCATCGCCCAAATTCCGTCCGAAAAATCCTTCGATTACCGCCGTGGGGCCGAAAGTATGCACCTCATGAATCACACCATTCGAGCCGTAGTCATTCGCGAAACTCGTAGCGCCGGCATACCCGTCAGAGGAGGTTTGCGGCTCAAAATACTGCGAGACGCGGGCAAACAGGCTGTCATGCTCGCCGAAGGTCTGATCGATGCGGACTGAGTAGGTATCCTGCCGCAGTTTCGTGGGAGAGTTGTCAATGTAGTTGTTGCCGCTTGCCACATAGGGGCCGGTGGGATAGTTCACCGCGGCATAGGCTGACGCGATGGGATTGAGTCGGCTGGTCGGGATTGTGTTGTTGGGGAAGGGCATGCCAGTGGTGGGATCGTAGATCGTCGCGAACCCTTGGAAGTTGCCGCCTATCTGCGCCGTCGTCGGAGCAAGACCGGTGCTCTGCGATGCTACGTTCTGACGATAGCCCTCATAGCCGCCATAAAAGAAGGTCTTGTTGCGGCCGTTATACAGCTTCGGAAACACAACCGGACCGCCGATGGCAACGCCGAATTGATTCTGCTTTAGAGCATTTCGCTGGTCGCCAAACGAATTGGCGAAGAAACCGTTCGCGTCAAGGTCGCTATTTCTCAGGAATTCCCAGAGCGTAGCGTGGATCGAGTTGGTTCCCGACTTGGTGACGACGTTCACAATGCCGCCCGGCGCTTCACCCCACTCAGCCAGGTCGTTGTGCGATTGAACCTTGAACTCTTGCACGGTATCTACGATCGGCTGGACGTTGTAGTTGCCGATGAAAGATCCCAGGTCAACTACGCCATCCATCAGAAACATGTTGCTGCGGTTGCGCTGGCCATTCAGGGCCGGAAATGAGAATGAGCCTACTGCGTTCCCTGCGAAGCCGCCGCCGCCGCCCGCATTCTGGCCCACGCTGATGGGGCTCGCGCCCGGGGTCAGTGTCAGCAATTGCGTGAAGTTGCGGCCATTCAACGGCAGATCCTTAACCGCTTCCTCGTTGATCACCGTTCCGAGCTCGGAGGTGGACGCCTCAATCGCGACCGCGCTGGCCTGGACCTCAACGGTTTGCTGGGTCGAGCCGACAGTCAGCTTGAAGTCGTAAGTCGCAGTCTGGTTCACCTGCATGACGATTTCCGGCTGCGTAAGGGTGTTGAACCCGTCCTTCACCACCTTCATCGTGTAAGGGGCCGGCTGCACATCGACGAAGTTGTAGATGCCTGAGCCGTTTGTTTGAGTCGTACGAGAAACGCCGGTTGCGCTGTTTGAGAGAGTGATTGTCGCGCCGGGAATGACTGCACCCGAGGCGTCGGTGACGATGCCGTTGATTGCTGCCGCAGCCTGCTGCGCGGATACAATTGCGGGCCTGACAAACAACAAAACACAAATGAGACTGCATAAACATAGCGTGATGTTTAACAGTTTTCGACGGGAGTGACTTTGCATGGGCTTGACTTGGTCCTCTCTGATGCCAAACGTTGGCTCTCTGCCTGCTACCAGCTATTCGAAACCTTGCACTAACTAACCCTACGGCTAGCGGCCAGCGACGACAGAGTCTCCCCGGGCGGATCACTGATGACCACAGTCCAAACACGAGCTTCTTCCGGTCACGAAATCAGCTCAACACCCTGCTTGTTTGAAGCGCTAAAGACCCTGAAATGCAACAATACGCCAGCAATTAACGATGACTGTATCGGTAAAGTATACTAGGATTCTACTAGCCGTCCTAGTTTGTGTCAAGGAGGAAAATCGGGAGAATTGGGAAGGAAAACCGTTAAGTTAGCAAAGCTTGCGAAGCCCCTAGGCGACTGAAGCGGCGCTCTACCTAGTGGAAGTACTTGCTATCGCCGTAGGGGCCCGGCGCAGGCTCGAGGCGCGCACTACCAGCGAGGGCTTTACCACAATCGTTTCCGGCCGCTGCGGCCCATCCGCTTCAATCAGAGTCATCGCCAGCCTCCCGGCGCGCTCGCCAATGTCGGTGCTCTTCTGATCGATTGTCGACAACGGCACGCGAAGTACATCGGCGTATGGAAGGTTGCCGCAGCCAACAATGGCGATGTCCTCGGGAATCCTCAACCCGCGCTCCAGAATGGCGCGCATTACCCCAAGCGCCACGGGATCGTTATAACAGAAAATGCCATCCGGCATCGGATCAGCCGTAAGCAATTTGTTGGCTGCGTCATAGCCTCGCGCATCCCCGCGATCGTCTCCGGAAACGCCTACCGAGACGATGTGCTCGCGAAGCGGCGCAAGGCCCGCTCGCAGCAGCGCTGAGCGATATCCTTCCAGCCGGCCCACCGCCGTGCTTACGTCCGGTCCGCGGATATGGGCAGGCCGCTGGCATCCCTGATCGAGCAGGTGCTCGGTTGCCAAAACGCCCCCTGCCACGTCGTCGACGCCCACAAAATTCGCCGCCAGTCCGGTAAAGCTCCTGTCTACCAAAACGTAAGGTGTGTTGTGTTCTTCGATCAGCCGAAAACTCTGTACCGACCATTGGGTGGAGGCGACAATAAGGGCGTCAACCCCGCGAGCCAGCAGTTGATCCACTTCACGCGACTCCAGCGCCGGGTCATCTTCGGAGGAGGAAATAATCAAACCGTATTCCTTCTCACGCAGAGCCCCCGAAATCGCCTTGGCAACCTGGGCGAAAAAAGGATGGAGCAGATCCGGCACAACCAGGCCGACCGTGTGCGTTCGGCCAGTGATCAGGGCGCGGGCGGCTAAGTTTGGCCGGTAATTCAGCTCCTTCATCCGCTTCAGAACACGCCGCCGCGTCTCCAGGCTGATATCGCTGTGGTTGCGAAGCACCTTGGAAACCGTAACTACGGAGACGCCGAGGTCCCGAGCAATGTCTTTCAATCGTACGGCCATGTGAGCAGACGCCGGAATGATTCGCCTGTATTACAAATTCCCCACGTTGTCCCGTCACCGGCGGCAAACGAGTGGGACTAGCTGTTAAAGGACTATTCTCGCAGCCTCGGGAGAATGCCTCGATCCCTCCGCAAAAGTAAGAACCGCGAGCTGTCTGCCGCTTAAAGTAAACGGTAACTATAACAGCCAACTCTGCCGTTTGCAACCGAAATCTCGAAACCTACTTCGCTCCTGCGTGACTTGGCGCGTTGTCATTTTGATCGCGCGGGTGGAGTAATGTGGCCCGCCCCGGTCCATTCGGCGAGCGAGTTACTGCCTTCCTGCAGAGTAACGATCCGGTTAGTTGCCACACCCCGAAACATTTGCTTGAGACCCGAAGGCCAACGCACCTCCAGATCCACCGACTTGGCGTCACCCAACCCGAAGTGCAGGCGAGGGTCGTTAGCCGAAAGAAAACTGGACTGGCTCAGCACCGCTTGCATCTGCTGTTTGTCGCCGTATCGGCACAGCACTTGTGCTCCGATGGCGCTGCGATTTGAGCGGACGCCAACCAGCTTCAATTTTAGCCAGCTTCGGCCGCCCGTCAGGTCGTTTCGCAACAGAGAGGGCGGTTCACTCATATTGACGATGAGAATGTCTAAATCGCCGTCATTGTCAAAGTCGCCGAAAGCGCAGCCCCGGCTCATGTGCGGGGTCGAGACGCCCGGTCCGGCTTCATCGATCAGTTCTTCAAACCGGCCGCCGCCGAGATTGCGAAAGACCACCCTTGGCGTCTTCGCCGGGTAGTTAGGCAGTTTGGCCTCTAACTCGGGATACACCGAGCCGGTGACCAGGAAGAGGTCGGGTAAGCCGTCATTGTCCAGGTCCACGATTCCGGCGCCCCAACCGATAAACCTCGTCTCCACCCCGAGGCCTGAGGCTGCAGTCGCATCCTCGAAGTTTCCCTTGCCGTCGTTGCGGTACAGGATATTGGTGTCGTCGGCAAAATGTGTCTTGAAGATATCGAGGCTGCCGTTCAGCAAGTAATCGCCGACGCCGATGCCCATGCCCGCCTGTTCGGTGCCATCTTCGTTCAGAGCCACGCCGCGCACCAGGCCCTCTTCACGGAATGTGCCGTCATGATTGTTCATGAACAGCAAGCTTGAGGTCGAGTCGCACGCCACATAAACGTCCGGCCAGCCATCCTCGTCGAAGTCGGCCGAAGCCACCGTCAATCCGTAACCGTTGATCGCTTTCTTGATCCCAGCCGCTTCGCTGACGTCTTCGAACTTACCCTTGCCGTCGTTGCGGAAAAGTGAAAACGTCCCGGGCGTCAATCCGCGCGGACCGCAGTTGACCGGGATTCCCTTCCAGTTACAGTTAGTGCCCTCTCCGGGCTTAGGCACGCTCTTGAAATCAAACCGCAGGTAACTGGCAAGAAACACATCGAGATGGCCGTCCAGGTTGTAATCGACGAATGTGCAGCCCGAGTACCAGCGAGTTTTGTCGGGAACGAACCCCGAGGCTGCCGTTACGTCGGAAAACGTACCGTCGCCGTTGTTCCGGTAAAGAATGAACCCGCCCCAGTACGTAATCAGCAGGTCTTCGAAGCCATCGTTGTTGTAATCGCCCGTCGATACCGCCGCGCCCCACCCGCTCCAAAGCAGCCCCGCTTTTTCCGTCACGTCGCTAAACGTGCCGTCGCGGTTGTTCTTGTACAGACGATTGGAAATTCCGGCCGGCGGGTTTTCGACGCGCGTTCCGGTGAGCACAAACAGGTCCATCCAGCCGTCGTTGTCGTAGTCGATAAACGCGCAGCCGCAGCCCACCGTCTCGAGGATGTAATCCTTCCGGTCCGCGTTGCCATAGATGACCGGATGCACGAGTCCTGCCTCGATACCCACATCGACGAAGTGGGCGTTGAAGGGAAGGCCGGATGGCTTTCCCCGGGGCTGTGGTTTCACACCGCGGCTGGCCACACCCTGGCCCCTCACCGGCAGTGCGCCGAGTCCCGCGAAGGCAAAGCTGCTAGCCGCAAACTTCCGTCGAGTCATCAGTCCCTAGGATAGAACTGCGCTCGAAGCGCGGACGCTGCGAGCCAGTGCTCGGAGGCTACTGCCAAGTTGGAGAAGTCCGTCCGCTCCCTGACCGTCGCGGTTCGGCGCAAGCGCTGACAGCACTGAACCGCGCGCGTCAGCAAGCGGATAGATGTTGTACGCAAACTTTCGCAACAGTGGCACTAGCCGCCAGGAGCCAGAAGTGGTCATTTCGAAACAGGGACGCCGGTGGCTTCCGTTCGTTCATGCAGGCCGGCGTCAAGCTTGCGAGCGAGGGCACTGGCTTCATTACCCCCGGCCGCATCGCCGCTGCGAGTCAACGCCTGACCCAAATCGTAATAGAGATCCGCGGACATCGGATCGATCTGAAGTCCCTGGCGAAAAGTGCTGATGGCGCTTTGCCAATCGCCGTTCGAATACGAGATCATTCCGAGGTTCACGTAGGCGGCCGTGAAATCGGGTTCCAGCGCGATCGCCCGCTGGTAGGCTTTGCTTGCTCCGGCCTGGTCATGAAGAAGTTCGAGCGCTGAGGCGAGGGCGAATTCGGCCCCGGCATCCTGCGGATAAAGCCGCGTGGCAGTGCCAAGCACCTCGGCGCCTTTCTTGGGGTTGCCGGTCTGCGTAAATGCCATGCCGATGAAACCGATCGCGCGGAGAAAGTGCGGGTAGATCATCAACGCCTCCTGCGCTTTCCCAATGGCGGCTAACACATCGCCGCGCGCAGCCAGATCTTCGGCTTGACGCTGTAACTGCTCGGCGTCCCACCGGAAGTCGCGCGGCAGTCGTTGAAGAACGATCCATCGGCCTCCGCTTTCGACAGCCTGGCTCGTCTCGCCATATCCAAGACGGGCAGCCTCATCCGATAATGCGGAGCTACTGAGCTCCGCGATCGTTTTGCGGCCAAGGTAGCCGCCTATGGCCGCAAACTGATCGACTGACAGCTCGCGCGCCACCTTGTAGAAAGACTCGCCGCCGTGAATGCGGTCTCGCGCAGCCGCTGCGCCGGCCGCACTGGGGGTGGTAATCATCCGCAGGTATTCGCTGACTGGCCGGATTTGCGTTTTCAGCTTGAGGTCCTGACTCACTCCCTGAACCTTCTGTTCCGGATGCACGCGGATCGCGTGATCCACCAAATGCAGAGGCCCCATCTCAACCGACGGCATATGGCACCCGATGCAGCCGGTGCTGGCGTTCACCGGGCAAACCGCGGCGTATGGCTTCGCTGAAATCGCGTGACATCCGAGGCATGCATGGACCGCCCTCTGATCATCCACTGAAGCGTCGTTGTGCGGATCGTGGCAGATGGTGCAGGAAAATCCGTTCCGGCTTTGCAGAAAGCATTCTGAACTCTGAATCGCGCGGACTTGATTCGCTACCAGCAAATCGTCCGGAGATGGGTCGGAAAACCTTTCAAGACCAACATGGCACTTGGCGCAGACTGCGATGCTCTCCTCCGTGGAGAGGCGCTTTGGATTGACGATGCCCTGCCTTGGGTTCCCGCGGCCAAGTGCCGCGAGATGCCCGGATCCAGGCCCATGGCAACTTTCGCAGTGCACTCCGCCATCTTTCCCGCTTCCCGACAAATTCGGCTGCCCGTGACAGCTAAGGCAGCGTGATTCGAAAGTTGGACTAAGGGTAAGCCCCAGCGCGGATTCCAGCGACTGCGGTTTGCTGGCGGGGCAACCGGGCGCGATCAGAAGTTTTTGCTTCTCGGGACTCCAGGCATAACGCGCCTGAATCAGGGCCGGCCTGGCTAACGGAATTCCGTCGACTTGCCGGATAGGGATCAGGAAACCGAGTCCATGGCGCCGGCCTCCCATCAAAATGCCGGCCGGCAAACTGAACTTCCCTCCATCCGGAACGTCAACCGAGTAAGTGATCGTTTCACCGCTGCGCTTGAATTCGTAGGGCAAATCGTCGGTCACCGCGGCATCGAAAGTTGGAGGAAGCCACGACGTCAGAGGTCCTTGCCAGGTCGTCGCCATGGCGGTCCGCGCCTGCTGTGCAGCTATCTCTTTATGACAAAGCGCGCAGGCCTCAGGTCCTACGAAATGAGCGTTGTCCGCATCTGAGGCCCCGCAAACAGAGGCTGCGAATGGCAACAGGAACCCTAGGCAATGAATGCGTTGTAGCCAGCCCTTGCCGATTCCCATCTCTTGATAGTCGCTCACAACGGGCCCAGACTGCCCGCGCTCGCTGCCCGATCGAGTCCCAAAGGCACAGCCTTAGAATACGAGCATGCGCATCTTAATCGGTCTTGTCGTGTTGGCGATATGCGGCTCCCCGTGCCAGTTCACAAATAGCAATTGGAGAATTTGATGCGAACATTTGGCAAGCTGGTTGTTGCGGGAGTCGCTGTATTTGGGCTGATACAGGTAGTGCGGCCCGGCATTCCGACTAAGCCCGCAACTGCCGAGATACAAACCGCGCCTGAGGTTAAGCGCATCCTCGAAAAGGACTGTTATAGCTGCCACTCGGACCAGCGGCGGCTCTCGTGGTTTGATCAGATCGTGCCGGCCTACTGGCTGGTGCGGCACGACATTCTAACGGCGCGCGAACACCTGAACTTCTCGACAGTAGGCTCCAAAGCGCTCGCGATGCAGAAGGCGACCCTCTATGAGGCAGTGAATATGATCCAGCTTGGCGCGATGCCGCTGCCGAGCTTCGTTAGGCTGCATTCCGAGGCAAAGGTGACGCCGGAAGAGCTTACGACGCTGAAAGCGTATCTCGCCCCGTGGGCTTCCCCGCCGAAGTATTCCGGTAACGCGCCGGGAAACGGTCCCGATGGATCTCCCGCCCCTGTGTCTCTGGAGATGGTGCGCCCGGAGCTGGATGGATTCCCGTTCGACCCGGCTTTCGAGACCTGGAAGCCGATTAGCACCACCGATCGCGGCGATAACAATTCTTTCCGATTCATCCTCGGCAATGACGTCGCCCTAAGCGCCGCGCGTTCGGGCAACCTCTCGCCTTGGCCGGACGGAGCGCGCCTGGCGAAGATCGCCTGGGAGCAGGAGTCGGCCCCGGATGGCCTGATACACCCTGGCAAGTTCATACAGGTGGAGCTGATGCTGAAGAATTCACATCGCTACAGGGACACCGAGGGCTGGGGCTGGGGCCGTTGGCGCGGCTTGAATCTGAAGCCCTATGGCGAGGACGCGCGCTTCGTGGAGGAATGCACAGGCTGCCACCAGCCAGTGCGCGCCACCGACTATGTCTTTACGCTGCCGATCACGGCGGCCACGGTCGGCCGTGAGGTGGCGGTGAACAACGGCGCCGCCGCACTACCCGCAAACCTGCCGTATCAGCCGCTCAACTGGAATGCGATCACAATGTACGTTGACCCCAAGGCACACGTGACGGCGACGCTTTACGGCAACGATTCAGCCATGCGGGGCGTGCAAGCCCGCAGTGCCACTCCGGCTGGCGCCCCGGCTGGGCCGCCCTATCCGGTGGGTGCGGTGCTGGCACTCGTCACGTGGGGGCAGCGCGACGACCCGCACTGGTTCGGAGCGCGTATCCCCGCCGAGCCACAGTCCGTGGAGTTCGTGCAGGTGTCGGCTGCAGGGCAGGGGACGAGCTACCGGCGTTTCGCGGGCACAGGGCTGATCGAGGATCATCCCGCGGCCAGCGCAGCGGCACAACGAACGAGTTTCGCGCTGGGCCTCGCTCCGGCGCGGCTGCCGTAGCCCCGGAACACTGACCGGGTTTCTAAGAAATGGGGAACATACAAATTTGCGAATGCCGAAGTATCTGCTGCTAATCGCGCTTTGCGCGCCACTTTGGGCGCAGCCAGTATTCACCGACATCTTCCCATCAGACGAATTTGCGGCCCGCCGCGCCCGGGTAATGGAGAAGATCGGTGATGGCGTTGCCATCTTGTTAGGCACCACGGAACCTCCCGGCGAAGTGGCCTTTCGCCAGGCCAACCAGTTCTATTACGTCTGTGGCGTGGCGGAGCCCCGCGCCATTCTGGTTATCGATGGCAAGGCCAAAACGAGCACGCTGTTCCTGAACCCGCGCAATGCGAAGCGCGAGGACAGTATGTTTGGACCCGGTCTTTCGCCAGGCGACGCTGCCGCGAAAGCCACCGGCATCGGCTCTGTGTTGCCGCGCAGCGATTTCAAAGCGATGCTGGATGGCTTTGCCGCGGGCGGCCGCACCATCTATACGCCGTTCCGCGCCGAAGTGCTCGGCAGCATCTCGTCGGGCGACCCGGACCGGCTGTGGGCCGCCAACAAGAACGATCCGTGGGATGGCCGCACCTCGCGGGAACTGGCCTTTCAATGGCACTTGAAGGAAGCTGCTCCAAAATCGGAAATCAAAGATCTGGATCCGATTCTGGACCAATTGCGCGGCATCAAAGATGCCCGCGAAATTGCACTCATGCGCGAAGCCACGCGTATCGCTGGCTTGGGTCTGATGGAAGCCATGCGCGACGCCAAGCCAGGCATGCGCGAATACGAACTCCAGGCCGACTCGGAATTTGTCTTCAAAAAGTATGGCTCGTTCGGCGCGGCTTACTTCGCACTGATCGGCGCCGGCAAGAATACTTATTACACCCACTACAACAAGAACACTGCGGTCTTGGAGGATGGCGACTTAGTGCAGATGGATTACGCGCCGGATTATAAGTATTACCAGTCCGACGTAACCCGCGTCTTTCCGGCCAACGGCAGATTCACGCCCTGGCAGAAGGAGTATTACACCATCTACCTGAACCTTTACCAGGCTGTAATGACCTCCATCAAGCCGCACGTAACTGCGGCCGCCGTAATCAAAGACGCAGTGGCGAAAATGGACGCGATTATGGCCTCTTACAAATTTACCGATGACAAGATCAAGACCGCTGCCACTGCTTTCGTCGAACAATACCGCAAGCAGCGGGACAACCCCTCCGCCAGTTTGGGCCACACCGTGGGAATGGAAGTGCACGACCGCCCCATGCCTACGCCAACGCTCGAGCCAGGTGAGATTTTCACCATCGAGCCCGAAATGCGAATCAACGACCTTCACCTCGGGCTGCGGCTCGAGGACATGTTGCTGATTACGGCGGCCGGTTACGAGAATATGTCCGCGTTCGTGCCTGTCGACATCGCCGGCATTGAAAAACTAATGGCCGACCACAAGCATGGACTCAGCGCGGCGCACTCCACACTACCAACCCCGCTGATCCACAAGTAAGAGGTTAGACGCCCTGTCAAGAGGTCTATTCCCTATGCGCCTGTCTCTCGAAGTAGAACACCACGCCAAGCGCCAGGATGAGAGCCGCCATACCAAACAGTGTCAGGGCGGAAACGTTGTTAGGCTCCAGAATGATCACCTTCCTCGCCATCGCAATCAGAGCGACTTCGAGGACCAACCGAACATGAATGACATCCTTCTTGACATATGCCTTCAGAGTCTCGAGTAACTCGACACCGATAAGGACCAGCAGGAAAAACGAGAAGATCTCGAGAAGGCTTTGTACTTCGATGAGAAACCTCGGAGGCTTCCAGATGTCTTGCGCAATCAAGACAGCCAGATCTAATGTGGAAAGCGCTACAACTACGACCAACAGAACTGCCAAGACAAGAGCAGTAAGCTTTTGAGCCTTGGTTAACAGGGTTTCCATGTCGTTTCCGTTCAGTGAGGCGGCTGTGAAGCTACCAGTCTACGCGTCACCGGCTCCACGAGCAATTGGAAATCCCAGCCGTGCTGCGCTCCCTGGCAATTGTCGAGGGCCCATGCGCCGCAAGGGCAAAGCCCCGTAAGGGGCGTCAGATATCAGCCCATTGCGTAAGCAATGGGTAACTGATGCCTAGTCCGGCAGCCCCGGAAACGGGGCGAAAGAGAACGCAGACAGACAAAGTGCGCCCAAGATGTCCCACTAGGTGTCAGGCGTCAGAGTTGTCGGCGAACCCTTTCTCTCTAAAACGAACGGCTTTGGCGACCAGATAATCCACCATGCTGCCCGCAATATCCGTTCCTCCATGCACTTGAGCGTGCGGGTAGTAGCACGGAAAATTCGCCTCGAGAAACCAAACTCCCCCCACCCTGTCTTCGAGCACATCGACACCCGCGAATTCGAGTTCGCAAGCTGCGGTTCCCCGCACCGCAGCCTTCACCACTAGGCCGGGTGGCTGCGCATCAAGGTCCTCCTTTTCGGTGCTGGCGTAACTCCGAAAATCGCCCGGCCTCCGTTTGTTTCGGTATCCCGCCACCGCACTTGGCCCGAGAACGATCACGCGCCAGTGAACGGCATCCGGAATGAATTGGCACAGCAGCGGGCTATGCCCCTGAGCAATCGCAAATTCCACTACCGATTGCAGCGATGCAGTCGATTCAACCAGCATCGTTCCAACCCCGGCGGAACGTCCCAGGACCTTGATCACCAGGGGAAAACCGCCCACTCGTTCCGCCTGCTTTCTTAGAAGACGGGAGTCGCTTGACGACACGTAAACCGTCTTTGGCATGGGAATGCCTGCCGAGGCGGTAACCAACGTATGGGTGTGGGGCGCGAAGTAAATGCGGTTAGGCGAAGAGTAAAAGGTCGCGACGCCCGGGGCATACACGAATTGCTCAACTCGGCGCGATGCCACCGAAGTCGCGGCGTTATAGAGCAGATCTCCGGGCTGTAGCCGCTGGGTAGGGTCGAAGTCGAAGCCTTTGGCGCAGATGGCGTCGAACGCGATACCCCGCCTGCTGCAGGCGTCCCTTAGCAAGCTCACGCTCTCTTCCGGAACGCTCGCCTCAGAGACGACGCAACAACGCATTGAGAACTCGACCAAAACCAGGAGTCCGGCTTGAACGTCTACACCGCCGGCGCCGAAACCTGGCAGACTGATGTTAGCCGATATTGTGCTTAATCGCCTGCTCGGTTCCACCTGAAACCGGTTCGAGATCTTCCTCGCGAAGCGGTTGCGGCTCCTGCTCCCGTTCTTCTTCTAGTTCTTCTGCTTTGAGTTTCTCTTCACCCATACGTTCCTCCTGTTTGTCCGTTGCCAGCGGCGATCGCCGCCAAATTGATCCGGGATTTCCGTTTCGGCTCCCAGATGGAAGTAGTGTACACCCCGCAGCCGGCTTCTGATCCTCCGAAGTGCAATTGTTCGCAAGGCTCTTTTCTTTGGGCAAATCGCAAGCCGCGGAGCACGCAACGGGAGACTCGAGTGGGTCAAGTTATTGATGACCAGGGGGGTCCGGTTGAGGATTGAAGCCGCCGGCGACCGTATCCATATCAGGTTCCAGCAGCTCCTTCTTGTCCTCGTCTGCAATGGGGACCTGCTGATCGGTCGCAACGCTCTTGTCGTCCATCTTCGTTCTCCTTTGCGTTTGGGGTGCAGCCTCTCCAACCGGGATTTCCGTTTTAACTCCCGAATGGAAGAAATAGTATACCCGCGGCAGCCAGTTTTTGATGCCCCGAAGTAAAGTTGTGCGCAAAGGTCTTTTCTTTCAGCAAATCGGGGTCGGAGACCGTCAGTCGACTGCATTACAAATGTGCCGAAGTGGATGCGCCTTGCTTCGAGCTTTCGCATCATCTCGCATTAGATGCGATATGCTTAGACGCACTTTCGTGAACTGCCTTACACATCTGAACATTTGCACTGAAAAACCATGGCTCGCGTCGCCATAGCCGCGAGCTGAGACGCGACCGTAGTTCGCGAAGCGCGAGGGAGCGTTGTCCGTGAACCGCCTGTCCCAATGGCTTTAGGTCAGGCCGGCTTGGGATAGTAAAACGAGTGTATGTCTTTGATCTCTCCGTCTACAACTTGAATCCGATCGAACACATGATCGATGCCATTTACTGTCTCCAAGTCGAAGACGGTGGCAACGTAGTTTCCCTCGACAATGTGTTGCTTCACCTGGACGCCTTTGATCATCGGCAGGATACTCGCCAGGAAGCCCTTAACAGTTTGCCGGCCGATCAGTGTGCCAACTAGCGGCCCCTCGAATGTTACGTTCTCGGCAAGAGGCACCTTGGACAAGTCCTTCGTCTCAAAGCAGCCCAAATAGGCTTCAACCGCTGCAACTTTCTGCTCTCGCGACATCGCCCCTCCTCGCTGGTACATAATCTCCAATAGACCAAATGGGACAGGCGGAGTCTTTTTTCGAGGGGAATGGGGACTCGTCCCCATTCTTCTACCATTCTTCTATGCGAACTCGGCTCCTACTGCTTTGCCTTTCCTTTCTTGCCACACTACCCCATCCTCTCTTCGCCGCCGTGTCTGAAGTTCACGTCATCGAGCGGGATGACGTTCTGAACGGTAAGGCCTTCGGTCACGCCGGCCCGTATGAGGCCATCAAGGCTCGGGTGAAGTTCGCCGTCGATCCCAAACTCGCTCCCAACCGCATCATTACCGACCTGGATCTGGCTCCGGTCGACGCTGCCGGTCTCGTCGAGTTCGAAGCCGATCTCTTCGTCCTCAAGCCGCGCGATCCCGCTAAAGGCAACGGCACGGCACTGCTCGAGATTTCGAACCGCGGCGGCAAAGGCCTCCTCGGCGCCTTCGATTTCGCCCGTGGCGCCCTCGACGTCAACTCGCCCGAAGCCTTTGGCGACGGCTTTCTGCTCGAACAAGGCTACACGCTCGTCTGGATCGGCTGGGAGTTCGATATTCCCCCCGGTGCAAATCTTCTACATCTCTCAGCCCCGATCGCCAAACAGAACGGCCAAACCATCACGGGCATCGTTGTCTCTGAATGGACGGGCGATCAGCGCGAGGAAACCATCGGCCTGGGAGATCGCACACAGATTGGCTACGCCGTGGCTGACCCGAATGCGCCTGAAAACAAAATGTACGTCCGCGATACCGTCGATGGCCCGCGCACACTCATTCCGCGCGACCAATGGACGTTTAGCGCTGCCGGGCCCGGCTCGAGCGGGCGCAGCGTTCCAACTGCGCTGGAGAACCATGTTCGATTAAAAGGCGGATTCACGCCCGGACGGATCTACGAAATTGTCTATCTCGCGAAAGATCCAGTCATCGCCGGTCTCGGCCCCGCCGCCGTGCGTGACTTCGCCTCTTTCCTCAAGTACGGCGGCCCGGAAACGCTGCTCGGCGATCAGCACAACTACCTCAAGCGCGGCATCGCCTTCGGCATCTCGCAAAGCGGCCGCTTTCTGCGCTCCTTCGTCTATGACGGTTTCAATGAAGACGAAGAGCACCGCAAGGTCTTCGACGGCGTCTGGGCGCAAGTCGGCGGCGGCGGCCGCGGTAGTTTCAATGAGCGCTTTGCGCAGCCCTCGCGCGACGGCCATCCCTTCCTGAATGTCTTCTACCCGGTCGACGTTCCGCCCTTCGACGAGGAAGGCCTTCTCGAAAAATCCCGCGCCGCTCATGTCGAACCGAAACTCTTTCTCACCAACGGCTCCTACGAGTACTGGTCCCGCGCCGCCTCGCTGATCCACACCACGCCCGACGGGAAAGCCGATGCGCCGCCCCCCTCCAACACGCGTATCTATTACTTCTCTGGCTCGCAACACGGTAGCGGTTCCCTCCCGCCCCGGCCCGTTCCCGCGCAGAACCTTTCCAACGTCAACGACTATCGCTACGGCCTTCGCGCGCTCTTGGTCGCCATGCAGAACTGGCTGGTCACAGGCGCCGAACCGCCACCCTCGCGATTCCCGCGCATAGCCGAACGCCAGTTGGTCAAACTGGCTGATTGGCGCTTCCCGGCTATTCCGAATGTCGCCCTGCCCACTCACAAGCGTGAAGCCTACCGCCTCGACTTCGCGAAGAAACCCGTGGAAGCAAAGCCCGGCTTCCCGACGCTGGTGCCGCAGGTCGACCCTGACGGCAATGATTTGGGTGGCATTGCGATGCCGGAAGTCGCCGTGCCTTTGGCCAGCTACACAGGCTGGAATCTTCGCAGTGAGTCGATTGGCGCTAAGACAGAATTGTTCGCCATGACCGGCTCATGGATTCCTTTTGCGAAGGACGAAGCCGCCCGGAGGCAAGCCGGCGACCCACGCCCCTCAATTGCCGAGCGCTACCAAAGCAAATCTGAATATCTCGAAAAGATCGACTCCGCGACAGCCGGCCTCGTCAAGCAGGGCTATCTCTTACCCCAGGACGCCCCAGCTCTCCACGACCGTGCCTCAAAGGAATGGGACTACCGCCAGAGCCTCGCCAAGTGACTGGGCCAAGTGTGAATTCGCGCTGGTAGGACTAAAGATATGCGAAAAGGGTTCACAAGAAAACCTCAAGGGGACGAACCCGCGACGCCAGGCAAGAACTACATAACGCCGGGCGGCCTGCAGCGCCTTAGAGATGAGCTCCGGTTTCTGCTCACCAGGGAACGCCCGGCCGTGACGGCGGTGGTGGCGTGGGCTGCGAGCAACGGCGATCGCAGTGAAAACGCCGACTATCAGTACGGCAAGCGGCGCCTGCGCCAGATCGATGGACGCATTCGCTTTCTCACGAAGCGAATCGAAGCCGCGGAAGTGGTTGATCCGGAAACTCCGAGAAAGGGGCAGGCGGCGGCGAGGGCATTCTTCGGAGCGACTGTGCGCTATGCCAATGCCGAAGGAACGGAGCGGGTGGTCAGCATCGTGGGCACCGACGAGGTCGATCTCAACCGCAACCACATCAGTTGGGTGTCGCCTCTGGGGCACGCGTTGATGAAGTCGGCAGCGGGTGATCGCGTAGTTCTGCAAGCGCCAGGCGGTACAGCATACCTGACCGTGCTGGAAGTGTATTACGAGCGCATTTCGGTGGAACCGTTCCGTGAACCACCGGGGGCCGAGGCCTCTGCACAAAGGACTCCCTCGCCGAGCCAATCCACCTGACGAAGGTTAGCGAAGCGGCGCACGGGCAGCACGCGGCACAATGGGATTCCGGGACCGTTCTAGGTCAACGCCGGCAACGCTTTTCTAGCTTCCCTGTCCGGATCGTTTTTGGCGACGCATTCATCGTCGAAGATCATCGTTTCTCCCAGAGCCGCCGAGTATTTTGGCCATCGGGGAAGCGAGGCTCCGTTGGGATCACCGGTCTTCATGAACCGCAGCAAGGCGCCCGCCATCTTCGTCGAAAGCGCTCTTGGCCGAGGACCGCCACCCGTGTGCGTCAACATCACGTCCGTGTTGTGTAACCAAAAGCAAATATCCAGCGTATGGAAAGCTCGCATGCGCTTATCGAACAAAGGCGGCTGCCACGTAAACCAATCGACGTAGACCGGCGCGGCCTGTTGGCATTTCACATTCGCTAACGCCACAACGCTTTGCCGGTTGCTGCTGACCAGCGACCAGATTTCAACCGGCTTCCTGTCTGGAAATGCCTTCGCATAAGCCGCAACCACTAGCTGGGCTTGGTCCCCGAAACCCGCGCCGAACCCTGCTCTGACCTTTACCTTCTCCACTACCTGTTCCATCGTCACCGTTTCCAATGACGAATCGGTCCAACTGGGCGATTGCTCATTCTCAACCGAACTGATGATCATCGGTATACCGGCTGCCGTCGGCGCGGCTACTGGATCGTAGGGATGTTGAGGCAGAATGTTGCCATCCACGACGGGCGAAAATCCGAACCCCATTCCTACGCCGCCACCGGCTTGTTGCGCCATGGCTCGCTGTGCCCGGGTAGCAATTGCATAGAAATCTTTCCAAGGCATACTTTGCAACTTCGTCAGGTCGTCTCCGGTCAGGCCGGCCTCTTTGACCACTGCCGCCCCCAGGCTCTCGGACCGGGACTTGACACCCGCTTTTCGAGAAGCCCCGCTCAGCACGACAGCTTTGTGGAACAGGCCCTGCGCGCCCGGCATTGCGGTCAGCAAGCACACCTTGGCGCCGCCGCCCGATTGCCCCATGATGGTGACGTTCCCCGGATCGCCGCCAAAGTTGGCGATGTTGTCGCGCACCCACTCGAGAGCGGCGACTATGTCCAGCATGCCTACGTTTCCGGATGCGGCGAATTTTTCCCCTCCAACACCCGCCAGGTTGCAGAAGCCCAACGGGCCCAGCCGGTGATTGATCGAGCAAAACACAACGTCCCCAAAACGGGCGAAATTCTCGCCGTTGTATCCGTCGTGTTCAATCGCGTTTCCATTCACAAATCCGCCGCCGTGAATCCAAAACAGGACGGGCCTTTTCTTGCCATCGACGGCAGGCGTTTGGACGTTGATCCGCAGACAATCTTCGGTGACATCTCCATAATTCCAGTGATCGCGGAATGAGCCGAATGGGTTCGCATAGCGGTTGTCCATATTCTGCGGCGCGGAATCGCCCCACCAGATCGCGGGGTAGACATCCGTCCAAGGCTTGGGTTTCTGCGGCGGCATGAAGCGGTTTGCTCCGGAGGTGTCCGCGCCATACCGCATACCGAGAAAATAGTTGACCCCGCGAAGCCTGTATCCTCTCACCTTTCCGTACTGCGTGTCGGCCACGGCAATGTTGTCCCCGATAAGCAAAACCTGCTCATCCTGATCCTTTGCCACGGCGCTTTGTGGAACCGCTAGCGCGGCGCCAAGCGTGATCCCCGCGGAACTCGTTCCAAGCGTCTGCACAAAGCGGCGTCTGTTTGATTTCATGATTTCCGACTCCTTGTCCCGGCAGCAAACAGTCTATCGAGAGTATTTGGCGCGCGCCTGGACACCCGCATCAATCTTTCAGAATGTGCTGCGAGAGCGCACGGCTACCCATCCGCGCACCGTCCTCTGGCGGTGGACACTCCGGCCGGGACCTTCCGCCCTTCAAGTTCACATGCCCTGCCGTCAAACCGAAAATCCCGCGCCTTCTTTGGCGCCACCTCGGCTTCCTCGCGGTGCTTTTTGCCATTCAAACCGCAATGCTGGCGGCCCGTACTCACTTGCCCGACCGGTGGAATATGTCGGACAAGAGAGGCTCTACGCCTTTCGATCTCGCTCTATTGCTTCTCTGCTTCGGTCTCGCCTGGGCTCAAGTCCTCACCAATCGATCCCTTCTCAACCGCGCACACCGGGAGTTTTCTGCGTAAGGTGAGGGTCAACGCGGGTACCGGAAGCTATACCAACAACTGGGCATTCCGTTTCGCAAAAAACGCCTTCTCTTCGCCTTCGTGGCGCAGGCGGTCTTGCCGCCTGTGTCTGGGCTTGACTCAGACCCGACCCCTGCTGCTGGAGCCGGTCCAACACCGAACTGTCCAAAACCGTAGCTATATCCCCATCCGCGTTTTGCCCGCGTCAATCACATCCGCCCTAACCGTCCCCGCCTGACTGAAAGCTGAAAGCCCCTCTCCCCGCCTGGCTGAAAGCTGAAAGCTGATCGCTGAAAGCTCTTACTATAGTCACCAAACTCGCAAAATCTATATCTCCCTTCGCCTCCACCACCTACCCACCTAAACCGAAGCCAATCCCTCAGCCACCCAGCACATACTCAATCGAAACGAGACGCTCGCATGCAATCTACTAACCCCGAAACCACCCCGCCAACCCACTCCCAAACCGGCCCCACCTCCACAACCGGCAAATCCCGCTCCTCCGACAACGCCACCACCCACGGCGGCACCTCCCAAAAGCTTGTCGTCGCCGGAGAGCAGCAAGTCGACTTCACCAACCTCCTCTCTGGCCTCCTCGCCGAATACTCCCCCGTCACTACCTCCGCCCGCTCCCTGGTCGAGGACTTCGCCCACGCCCAGTGGTTCCTCTGGCGCCGCATCCGCGCCCCGAACTCCGTCGAACACGCCCTCTACGAAGCCCAACCCGACCCCGCCCAACGCACCTGGAGAAGATGGAGCTTCGAGTCGCTCGGCGACACGGAGACGGCCGCCGCCGGCTAGTGAGAGCGCTGACCAACCAAGGGGACGGAGCAGACCGCTGCTTTCGCGAATTTGATCAACGCCTTGATTCTGGCTGTCCACTACGGCCCAACTACGGCCCACTACGGCCTCACTACGGCTTAACCCATCCCGCTGCGAGGAGCCCGAGGCACAGACACGCAACAAGAGGAAGCACGACGTTCACAATTGGCCACCTAGAGGGGGGAGAAATGGGGACTGACGCACATTTAATCCCTAGCCTGTAACACCGGCGTGGTGCACGATCTGGGTAATTAGCCTCGGGTTACCCCACATCTTAATTAAGGCCAAATGTGCGACCGTCCCTAATTTCCCAGCTTCCCGTCCTAATTTCCCCTAAATCCCCCCTACATCCCCTTGTGAAGTTCAAAGTCTAGTTTAATGCCCCTGCGAGGTAGCTCCGGCGGCGCCGCGAGGACTAGGGTGGCGTCTCGAAATCCAGGCGCCGCGGCTCTCACTTCGTACAGCCCAGGCTTCGGAACAAAGACGGAGTATCTCCCCGATGGAAGCACCTTCGCGACAGCGGTAACGCGTCGATTGTACGTCGCCTCTAATGAGACCCGGCCGCGCTCAATCGGTCTGCCGTCGGTACTCCTCACTTCGCCAGTCAGTTCCCCTGCTGGAGTGTCGCCCACTCCGACCATTAGGCCCACCTCCACCCAGTTGGTGAGGCCGCCGCCGGGCACCACGAGTACTCGCTCCTTTACGAACCCTTGAGCCCCTACCGTGATGGTC
>Ga0181525_10000174_pt1 | contig 58235 bp, 49 predicted proteins | sample PEATcosm2014_Bin_48_FD_121100 | JGI IMG/M metagenome (GOLD analysis project Ga0181525, IMG submission 121100) | Peatland microbial communities from MTU Mesocosm Facility, Houghton, MI, USA - PEATcosm2014_Bin06_10_metaG | ecosystem: Environmental > Terrestrial > Soil > Wetlands > Peat | place...
CAAGCTGACGCGCGCCAAGCTGGAGCAACTGGTCGGGGACCTGCTGGACCGGTCTTTGGAGCCGTGCAAGAAGGCCATCGCCGATGCGGGCATCAGCGTGGACAAGATCGACGAGGTGGTTCTGGTAGGCGGGCAGACGCGCATGCCCAAGATTCAGGAGATTGTGAAGAAGCTCTTCGGCCGCGAGCCGCATCGTGGCGTGAACCCGGACGAAGTGGTGGCGATCGGCGCGGCGGTGCAGGCGGGCGTGCTGGCCGGCGAGGTGAAGGATCTGCTGTTGCTGGACGTGACGCCGCTGACCCTGGCTATCGAGACATTGGGCGGCGTGGCGACGCCGATGATCCAGCGCAATACGACGATTCCGACCAAGAAGACGGAGACGTTTTCGACGGCGGCGGACTCGCAGACCGAGGTCGAGGTGCATGTGCTGCAAGGCGAACGGCCTTTGGCGGCGCAGAACCGGACGCTGGGCAAGTTCAAGCTGGCGGGGCTGCCTCCGGCGCCGCGCGGAGTGCCGCAGATCGAGGTCACCTTCGACATCGACGCCAACGGCATTTTGAACGTGACGGCCAAGGACAACGCGACCGGCAAGGACACGCGCATCACGATTACGTCGAGCTCCGGCCTGAGCAAGGACGAGGTGGAAAAGATGGCCAAGGACGCCGAAGCGCACTCGGCCGAGGACAAGGAAAAGCGCGAGGAGATCGAGGCGCGCAATCAGCTCGACGGGCTGGTCTACAACATCGAAAAGATGCTGAAGGATAGCGGCGAGAAGGTGCAGGCCGCGGACAAGACCGAGGTCGAAGCGGCGCTGGCCGAGTCGAAGAAGGTGCTTGAAGGCACGCCGAGTTCGGCTGATCTCAAGGCCGCGCACGAGAAGCTGACCCACGCCAGCCATAAGCTGGCCGAGGTGCTCTACAAGGCGAATGCGGCTGCTGCTGGCGCGGCGCCGGGTGCAGAGGCTCCCCCAGCCGAAGCCAAGAAGGACGAAGGCGTGATCGACGCCGAGTATGTGGATGTGGAAGAGAAAAAGTAGGACTTGCCGTCCAGGCGCACCCGCCTTCGGCGGAAAACATAGGGGTGGGCGACAACCCGTCGCCCACCCCTACTTCTTAACTCGCAAACACTGTCATCCTGAGCGGGTGAAAATGATTTTGGAAAATACTGATTCAAATGAACATAACTCCATAGATTCTTGCTGTGTAGGAACTGTGCAGGGCAATTGTGCAGTTTCAGTCAATTTGGCCGCTACAGGTCCCTTGGGCATGAGGAGCCGGGTGCGTCGCCCCTTCTTCCGAAGGTGAAGCTGAGCCAATACGCGATGTCGGTTCCTGCTGTTCATACTGCTAACGATAAATGATCGCAGCGATGGCCGCATCTCCGCCGCATGTTCAGTGAACAGAAACAAAGCAAAAGGACTCACCCTGGCCGAGATCCTATTCTGCTAGCCTGATAGTTCCGTTTTCTATCGTCACTTTGCCTTTGCGTCTGAGAGCTGCGATTTCCGATTGAAGGGACTTTCTCACAATTCGGCCGACTCGCTGATAGCCTCTAATCTTGGCAAGGTGCCGCATAAAATCTGGAAATGATGCAGTTCCGCCAAAGGTTTCCAATAGCATTTCGACCTGTCCGCGGTTAGGATTGCTTGGAGCCCCGGCAACGCGGCTATCCTTCGGGCGATCCATGCCCCCCGCGAATGCTCCGAAATCAAGAAGTACGTTCTGCTCCAAGTTAAGGTCGCCATCCTCAAATTGCAAACCGGCAGCTTCGCTGTTGGATGCCTCAACTGCGGTCGGAGCTTCGGCGTTTTCGTTGACTAATGCGATCAATTCATAAATCAAGGTCATGTCATTCAATGGTGCTGCACTACCATTCCCCTCTGGCGGTATTCCCAGTTCGCTAAGTTTGGAGAATACCGCTTCCATGGCATGACCTGGGTCTCTGTAAAAAGCGCTGCCTCTGATTCGCACAAACTTCCAACCAAGGCGTTCCAAAATCGCTTGTCGTTCGACGTCCTCCGCTAATTTCTCGATTGGATGATACCGGTCGCCATCACATTCAACCGCGAGGCGTTTCCCGCCACCCTCCACAACCATATCGATTCTAAAGTAACCCACCTGCCACTGGGTCTTGACACCATACCCCGCGTCAAGTAGTAGCTTGAGAACCTCCCGCTCAAAAGGCGATTCCGTTCTCTTTGCTTCCACATCGAATGCGCGTACCGCAGCTAGTGGATCCTTCACGTGCTGAAGCAGGCGAAAGCGCAAATCCGCAGACCTAAGATGTAACTCTGGATCGAAAGAATGCACAACCCACAGTTGGTCTCGTGCACGGCTCGCCGCTACGTTATAGCGCTTTTTGGTAAGCTCAAATGCTCCCTCCCCCGTGGTCCTCAGCGGCCCCTCCTCACTTTGACTATCGACCATTGATAGAAACATGATGTCGCGTTCATCACCCTGAAATTCGGAAGAAATGCCAGCCTGAATTCTGCGCTTCTCTATTTCTACACTGTCGATTTCTTTGTGGAGAAGTGACTGAATCAGCGCCGCCTGGCTTTCCTTTACCATCGAGATGACACCGATTGTCTTGCCTGCGTAAGCCTCATGTTTCGTCATTGCCTTAATGAGGGCAACTATCTGCTCTGCCTCGCGTTTGTTCGTATCTCCATCTCGCACACCTTCCACACGATGAGAGACACAAGCCGGCTTGATATGAGTTGAATTTGATTCTCGTAAAGGCCGGATCGTGCCCCCATAAGAGAGCTGATTGCTGAACGCGATGATCTCCGGTACACACCGGAAATGCTCAACCAGACGGATTGCATCTCCAAACGATTGTCTGCCGATGTCGTAGATTGAAGATTGGTTATCGAATAAGTGCGAGTTAGGAATGTCTTGAAGCATTGACTTCCGAAGGTTCTCCAGCAGCGTAATGTCCTTTCCAACGCCAAGCGGTGTCACCTGCTCGTGGTCGCCTACGACAATAACCTGCTTACCCATATAGAGGGGTATGAGCGCATTTAGGTCGGCCTGGCTAGCCTCATCAATGATGACAACATCAAACTGGCTAGTCGCCGGATCAAAATGCTCAGCCACCAAGGAAATTGGCATGATCCAGACGGGAACTGCGCCCGTGCAGCGCGTCATCAGCTTGCGAGCTTCCGACAGTAGCGACTGCCTCCGACTTGCTTGTCTGGTGGATATGAGACGCTTTGCGGTGTCGAGCCAACCAACGAGTGCCTGGCGCACGCTATAGTTGTTCTGCAGCCGCTCAAGTTGCTTGCCCCAGGCTTTGGAATCAATTAACCACAGCGTAATTTCTCGCAGTATGTCTTTGGCTTTATCAATCTCCTTCTGTAGCTGGTGAGCATCAAGGCGGTCCCGATCGAGCAGGGTTTCATGCAATTGCCGCCACGTCCATGCTTTGGAATGGTCACCAGGCAGGGCTGTCTGGTCATGCGGAGGGACGCGATCAGCGATTTTCGCGGCCCAGTGAGGAGCTACGAGTCGTAGCTTTGCAAGCAGAACATCGCGTTCCATTACGAGCGGTTTGATCGTGTATAACCGTCGAGTGTATTCCAATGCGGTCGAGTAGGCTTGCGCGTTCCGCGTGTTGACTGCGGTAACGATCAAGCCAATGCAGCCCTTTTCAGGCGAACTGGGGTCAATTGTGGCGGACAGAGTGGCCACGTGGTCGAAGAAGGCTTCGCACTCTTTGATTCGGCGCCGGCCCGCCTCAGCGGCCAGGAGTTCCGGAAGGATCTCGACGGCAACGCGCTCAACTGCGGTGTATTCAGAAATCTGACTCGGTGTGTTAGGGACAAGCGCGCAGACTTGGTCAAAGTCCATGCCTTCTGCCAATAGCTTTTCAACAAGCGTCATCCAGGTAGACGAATGCCACTCAAGGCAGCGGCGAATCTCACCAATCAGCGGAAGGCACGACATCTCGGGCGAGAGACCGAGGTTGCTGAAAGGCATCGCGATATATTGCCCAATCAGGTTATTCCATAATGGTTCTAATTCAAGTCTAAGAACTTCGAGTTCTGCCCGAAGACCGATCGCGCTAAAATGTTCGGCATGGCTTGGTTTGCCACTAGCCACTGACGTGGTTTTGATGAACTTACGCCACTCGGAACGCGTGGCTAGTTGAACGAAGCCAAGTTTGTTGCCTGCTGCGATGTGATCGCAGATTTCGACAACCAACTCGCGTTGACGATTTACTGACACTGTTGTCGAGAGCTGCACTTGGTGATGCAGCGCCATCGCATGTTTAGCATTGGCTTCAGCGGCGGACTGAATCGTCGTAATCAGTCTCCTCCAGACCTCCTTTTCCGTGCCTCCATGGATACCCGCGACAATTGCGTATGGCCTCCAAGTCTGGCTTCTCAGATCATCGCTAAACTCACAATGAATAGAAGAGAGAAGTTGTTCGATGGCGTTGCTGTCGATACTCTCTGACCTCCAGCGGTTCGACCCCAGCGAAAAATCGCTGGTAAGCAAGTGCTGGTATTCCGAGACCATGGCTTGAAACTGCCGTTCTGAGGGCAGTCTCTCCAGATCCGGAAGCCGATAGCGAGTGTCCTGTTCTTCTACGGCTGAAAAAGATTGGCCGAGGGCGTAGAGACGGTTTAGCTCATGGTCGAGAAGAGTTAGGGATGCCCCGAGTTTAACGGGACCCGGAATCCACGCTGCCTGATCGCGATGCTTGGCAACAAATCGGGCCGCATCTGAAGGCGAGAAATGCTCCGTATCCACGGCAAGATCGCGGTATTCGTTTTCCAAGGCTTCGCGGAGTCTATGTTTCAGCTCAAGACACTTATGCAGAAGGTCTTTGCGTTGACGCTCAAGCCCTGCGGCCTTGCCAAGCAAAGTGGCGCTTGTGTCGCTGGTAAGGCGTTCGGTGATTGAACCAATTGAAGATTCCAGTTGTGTGCGCGCGTCCCGATCGCTACCCAGAACTGATACGCATAATGGCTGCAGAACCGCCGGAACGTTGTCACGTACCACACGTAATGCTTTGGCGGTCTGCGCGGTTACAAGGATTGACTTTCCCTGGGAAAGCAAATGCCCAATGATGTTGCCAATAGTGTGAGTTTTCCCGGTGCCTGGTGGACCCTGAACAATGACCGATCCGCTCGTGTGCAGTCGTCGGATGATTTGGACCTGTTCCGCGTTTGCCTCTTTGGCGAGAAGAATATCGTCGTCACTTATGCTTCTCGATGAAATCTGTTTTTCTGTTCCGTTTGTGCCACCACCCGGTTCTTCGGCTCCTATACCGGAGCCGAGCCATTCCTCCATGGTCCCCGTTATTTGTGCTAATGCGGGCGGGAATTGCTCACGTGTTTCGATGTCGTCAACAATTGCATCTACTGCGGTTGCGATTCCCGCGACACGCTTGCGAAGAAACAACACAGGTTCACGCCACATGGTTGGTGTTGACGAGGCGCTTCTTGCCGGTGCGTCCAAGAACTCGCCGCTCAATGGCGATATCGTTTGGATGAGGGCTTTTAAGAAGGCTTCGGTATCCTGCCAGCCGAGTGGATGATAGCCAGCCGATTCTAGTTCATTCTTTCGGTTCTTAATAGCAACCGGGGACACCTGTTGCAGGTCAACGAACAGGCCACTGTACAGTTCAGTATCCCGATCTGTCTCATGAACTGTGAATTCGGGGATCTTGGCATCGAATCGCAACTCCACGCGCTTCAACAAAACCGGATGAGCTATAACGACCTGGCCATCAATTGCGGAGCCAGTTAGCCACAATAGATGGCCATCGCCAACCATCAACTCAAGTTCTTCGCCGTCCTTTTCTATGGTTGAGTAAATGTCATAGAACAGCTCGAAGAATCGGAGAGCTTGGCGAGCGCGCTGTTCTGGTGCGACCCATGCTGCGCGTTGGTCGTCCCAAGTTACAAAATCAGAAGATCTTTGTTCATCGCTATCGAACCTGACCGTAGTCGTTTCGCCGGCTTCGTCAATTTCATTGCGGCTCTCGGCGTATTCCGCAGTTTTTGCTGGATCATCCCAATCAGGCAACAGCCAGGATGCAATGGTCTCCGGAGGGGTCGGACATTGAGTCGTTGCCGGCCTTGTAATACGCATAAGCGTATCCGGGACTTCTTGCGCATCCTGCACTTGGACCGGTCGGTACAAATGCATGGATTCGTGTTGGGGCATATCGGCAAGCCGCACTACCCTCGGATGCTCGCTCAGCGAGCGAACTGGCCGGAAGCGAAGCTGATTTGCCTCCTTCAGGAAGGAGTAGAGCTGACGAATTCGATTTTTGACCGTTGCGCTCACGATCGAGCCCCATCATGCTGTCCGGCGATCCCAGTCCCACAAACGCAAGGCGACAAGTTTCTGTGGGGCAGCTACTCGAATCCGTCCAGAGGTGCAGGTTGCCTATACGATTGAATATACGGCTACATCCCGCTCTTCGCACAGCAGAATCGGGCGGCACACGGCGCGTAACAGGATTCAGTGTTTCTAGTTGAGACGCTGCCCCAGTTTTCAAATGGAGCCTTTTACCTCGTCCAAACACGGCAGTAGACAACGATTACGGGCTGTTCGCCGGCGCGGGTGGGGTGCCGGGGGCGCAGCGGGCGGCCCTTCGCAACGCGGGATGTGTGCTTTCATCTCCCGCGCCCCGTACTCCTTACCGCAACCCTTGGGGCACGGTCGCAGAATCTTCTTGCGTTCGGTGTTTTCCCAATGTCCAGACGAGAACATGGCACGGGCCACAATGGCCGCGTCGATGTGTTTCTGACAGTGGGGCATGGTGGGCCTCAATGTGGGGAGTGAGGCGGGCGGAATCTCGCCGGAGATCTCGCCCGCGTGGGCCGTTTATACGGCCGGGGGCGTATCTACAAGTGCAATCATAAACAGCATCCCAGATGTAAGAAGCGCGACTTTCAAGGGAGTTCGCCCGTCGGGTGGGCCAAACTAAGTCTGGCGCGAAGCGGCAGCACATCAAAGGGCGGGAGGACGGGCGAAAAAGAACGGGGCCTGCGCTGGCAGACCCCGTTTGGAAGGCTTGGAAGTTGAGGGTTACGCGGCTTTGGCCTTTTTTGCATTTGCAGCTGTGGGCTTCGCTGTCTTCGGCTGGGCCTTCGCGGCCGTCTTCTTTGCGGCTTGCGCCTTTTCTTTCGCAGTGAACTCCGCTTTAACCTTCTGCGCGATGGCGTCGGTGTCCACCTTGTAGTGCTGCGCGGCCTCTTTGAGGGCCTTGCCGGTCTCCGATTGCGTCCGGGCTGAGTGGAGAATGACGATCTCGACAAGGAGCCTTCCGAGCTCGCCTTCCTCGGCCTTGTGAATGTAGGCGCCCATCAGTTTCCCGATACTGTCAGAGGCTTGCGCCTTCTTGATGCCGCGGCTCCGGGCGAGAACCTCGATTCGCCGCTCCTCCAACTGGGGCAGGAGCCGTTCGACGATGAAAACGAGGTCGCGTTTGGTGAGGCGTACCGGCACGGCAGCAACAATAGCGGAAAGGACGCGCAAGCCAACGGCGTTGGCAAGCGCCTCCTCGCGGCGCTGCTTCTCCTGCTCGGCCTTGATGCGCCCGTCTGCGGCTGGCCGCTGCTTCTTCGGATGGTGGACGGGGCATTCGGCGTCGGCACAGATTTTGCGAAGCTCGCCTTTCTCTGTGCCCTCGGTGACGATGGCCTCTGTCATGGATTTGCAGGTCTGGTACTCCGGCCAATCCTTGTGCTTCTTCGCGTTGGGGTCTTGCGGCTTGATCTCGATGTACTTGTTGCGGGGCAGGGCCGCGCTGCCTCCGTCGGAGGCGGGTGTGGCCGGTCCAAAAGCCGACGAGATTTGTACCAGCTTGGGCTTTGTCGCGATGGTCTGCGCGACAAATCCGTCCAGCTTGGACTGGTAGCAAGCCGGGTCCGTGCAAGCGTCCTCGGCAATGTCGGCGAAAAGCAGCGCGTTTCCTCCGGTGCGCTTGGGGCAATCGACACAGGCTCCGGCGGCGGGGTTGACGGCGGGGTCGGTCTTTGAGAATGGCGCGTCTTTCAGAATGAGCAGAATGTTCTGCTCAATCCACTGATGGAGATGGCGGACGGGTAGCAGGATGCGCTTGGCCTTGCCCTGGCCGCCGTTCCAATCCTCGCGGAAGCAAGCGGAGAGCGCCTGTTCCTGCTCGGCTGGCTGTAGCTTTGCCAGTAGCAGGGCATGGCCCACGCCGATTTCGTCTTTGGCGAACGCCTCGGTCACGGCGGCGGTGAGTTCGGTCAGCTTGACGCGCTGGGCGCAATAGGCCGGGGATTTTCCGGTCTTGGCGGCAATTTGCTCAATGGAGTATTTCGGCTCGTCAAGATTGAGCAGGGCGCGGAATCCCTGCGCCTCTTCCAACGGGTGAACGTCGCGGCGCTGGAGGTTTTCGATCAGTTGCGCCTCCAATGCCTCGGCGTCGGTAAGGTTGACGATGCGGACGGGAACGGTCTCGGCCTCGGCAAGCTGGGCGGCGCGGTAGCGTCTGGCTCCGGCGACAATCTCGAAGCTGCGCTCGGTTAGAGGCCGCACTAGCAGCGGCGAGAGAATGCCCTGGCTGCGAATGCTTGCAGCCAATTCTTTCAGGGCCGCATCCTCGAAAAAACGGCGCGGGTTGGTTTTGGACTCTATGAGGGTGGACAGTGGCAGGTCGCGGTATTCAGATTGCATTTGAACTGCGGTGGTCATAGAAGTTTCTCCTTTGTGTTGTCCTGCGTGAGTGCGTGGGCGGGCCGCAAGTGCCCGCCCAAATCGTTGCGGGTTATTGGTTGCGGCTGCGTTCAAAGGCTTCAATAAATCCCTGTGCGCGGATGTTCTTGTCCCATGTGCGGGCAAAGCTCTCATGCTGGTGCAAGAGGTCGCGGACAAAGACATAGTTCTCGCCTTCACGGTTGCGGGAGTACTGCTCCACTCCCATGTAGTCGTTGCGAAAGTAGAACGGTGCAAGAATCCAACCCATGCCAAGCGGATTGGATAACTCGAAGCACATCTCCGGGTCGCGCATCAGGTCGCCGTTTTGTTCGCCGTAGTGCGCGACGGAGATCGCCGGAACTCCAAGCGGGCCGGGTTCCGGCGTGGCTTCGATCACGAGGGCCATATAGGGAGGGTTCTCGATGCGCAGATAAAGGTCGCTGCGATAGCCTCCCGCCCTTTCAAGGATTTGGAGAATGGTCCTCACTAGGCCACCTCCGCAACGGGCTCTTGCTCATCTATTGCGGGTTGAGGGGCTGCGTCTCCGGGCTGGCCGTGAGACTCTTCCGTGGAAGGCTCTTGCAAGACGGCAAGAATCACGGCGGATGTCTGCTGGATGACTTCAAGGCTTTCCGCCAGCAATGCGGCGTTGCCGTGGTAGAGCTGGATGTAATCGGCTGAGGCGCTGCCGCCTTCAATGCCGATGGCCTTTCCCACTACGAAGGCGATTGCCTCGGCTTCGGTCTCCCTGACTACTTTGGTTGTTGCCGTGCGCCGGTCGGCCTTGTGCAACATCTCGTGCGCCAGTTCGTGAATCAGCGTAGAGAACTCCTCGGCCTCCGATTGGCCGGGCAAGAGAACGATCTTGCCGCCGTAGCTGACGCCCATTGCCGGGGCGATGGAATCCTTGTATTCGAGAGCGATGTTTTGCGCCGCGAGAAAGGAAAGCAGCCGGTCGCGGTTGCCTCCCACGTCGCCGGTAATCTTCTGCGAAAGCTCCGGCAGGTCTGCGCCTTCCGTCTGCGAAACATCGAAGACGTACACGGCGCGAAATCCAACCAAAACGGGGGCCTTCTTCTCGGCTCCGTCCTTCTCGGCTTCCTCCTGCTTGTTGCGGCGAACGCCGATCATGGGCGCGAGAATCTGGATGCCTTTCTCGCCCTTCTTCACGCGGCGTCCAAGCTGGTTCCACGTGTACATTCCGGCAACGTTGGTTGCCGTGGGCTTCTGCCTTGCAATGGCCAGAATGTTTCCGAAGCTGTAGTTGTGAAAGTGGGCCATCGCGTCCAGATACGCGGTGAGCGCGTCGCTCTTGCCCGCTTCAAGCTGGGCAATGAGGGCTTTTACGTTCTCGGCGATTACGTCCTTTGCCGTCTGGCGCTGCTTGGATTGATAGGGGGACGGCTGGACGGGGTGGTTGATGATGGCTGCTGTGCTGCTCATGGGTGCTTCCTCCTGTGGAGTTTGAATTTGCCGTTTTTAAGCCCTGGGAGGGCTAAAAAAAGACATTCATTTCATGACTGGCGAAACGGGCGCAGAGAGGCGCTGTCAACTCCCGAAGCCCGAAGGGGCGCGGAAGCGAGCACGGCGGCTTCTATGCCGCGCGGAGCTGCACAAGCGGAGTTGACAGAAGGAGCCGAACGGAGCCTATAGTTCGCCGGGAAATGAATGTCGAGACGGGAGGACCAGCCGCAGGCTGCACCTTATAAAGGAAGGGCCGGCGTTGCGGGCAGGAACAGGCCCGCTAGAGGGGGCAGCGGTAGACGTGCCGTTTACCACTGCGGCGCGGCTAAAGCGAGGGGCAAGCGCCCCTATAAAACAGAGATATTGATCGTCCGGGTGGAGTACCTTGAGAGTCCTCGCTTGTTGACATAAAGGCAACTAACGTGATACAATAGATACATATATTAGATAGTTGGTATCTATAACGAGTCTTCGAGTAACATCCGTAGCCCAACAAGACTCGTAAATATATCAGGCATACACGGAGAAAGGTTTTTAGATGAATCTATATACAGCGGTTTTCGCCTTTGTTATATCAGGACACCCAATTATGGGTTTCATTTTCGGAATTGTAGCGATCCTGAAAACTTATCGTAAGTAAAGCAAACAGCAAAGAGGCGGCTCCGAAGAGCCGCCTCAAATTGCGCAAGTGCTACTTGCGCTTTCTCGTGGACTTGGCCGCGGTGTCGGCGCCGTCTTCTTCCGGTTTCGAGTAGTTGATCTTGCGGATGTAGCTGGCCTTGATCGAGAGAGTCTTGTGTTCCACGCCGTCTGCCGTGTAGGTCTCAGGCTTGATCTTGCCTTCAACGATGACGGCCGTTCCGCTCTTGAGGTGGGCAGCGACCTTCACCAACGGCCCCCAAACCTGGATTTGGAACCAATCGGTGTTCTTGTGCGCGGTGCCGTCCTTGTCTTTCCAAACCTCGTTGACTGCAATCGAGAAGTTGACCACATCGCCGTTCGGGGTGGTTTTCTTTTCGGCGTCTTTGCCGAGGTTGCCTTCGAGGTGGACGTTGTTTTTGTAGCTGGACATGATGTTTCTCCTTTTGAATTTGGTCGCGAGTGAATCGGGACATACTGCCGGAACGGACATGGGGCGCAGTGAACTCCCAAGTGCCAAGCAAAGTCTTTTGCGGAGAGGGACCACAACTTGTTTGGGGAGAGGAATCCGCAAAGCGCAACGAAAGAGTTTGCGCCGCCGCCGCAGGGCGAGAGCGTTCTTGACGCATCCATGATGGCCGAGTTGATTGTGACCAATAAGGAGATCGGGCCTCAGCTCAAAAAGTCCACCGGAACCTCGCGGGCCAGGCGGAAATCCTCGGCGCGGGTGGTCAACCCTTGCAGTAGGTGGAAAGACTTGGAAGCGAGCACTACCGGGTTGGTTGCTTGTTTTGGGGCGTTCGTTGTGCCGGTATTCGCTGCCTCAATCGGAACGCCTGTTGAAGGGAAGATCGGGACATACACGGCAGAGTGAACACTGGAGAATTAAGGCCATCCGCATGATCGGCAGAAACCGGAAAGGTGCCAGCGGAGCGGTTGCGCTGGCCTCGATAGGGCATTGGTGGCAGCAGAGGACGGATCTCGGCTGCCGAGCTGCGACGCAGCTCCACGAGGGGGCTGTAGGCCCGATGGCTGGGGCGTTGCGGGGTATCCCCGCAGAGTAGTAGGGAAGAGAGAGACAACGGCTCTATCGTTGGCTCGACGGGGGGAGAGACTTCTCCCCGCCCTGGTCATTTCCAGTTGCTTTTAATGGAAAGAGAAAAGCAGAAACTAGATCGGTGGAGTGCCACTTCGTGGCGTCTTGAAAGGTGAGTTTTGAAAACAGGCATGGGGAAATCTATGTATCCGATGTATGGTAAAGAGTAAGCGTCCAGTCTTCCCCTCTGGCGCTGGGGTGGCTTGACGGTTGACGCTTGGTTGATGGGGGAGGCGCCCAAGCGGTGGCCTGTGGCAAAAAAGATTGCGAACTGAAGCAATCTGACGTAAATTGGTTCACAACCCTGAGGAAAAGCAGAAATGCCAGCAAGGAGGATCAAGCGATGAGCGAAGACCATAGCCCCTCGGTACAAGAAATAAGTCCGGAAACCATCAAAGAGGGGTCCGATATTCACACGGAAGGAGCATTTTTACACTTCTCACGATCCGACAAAGTAAAACTATACAACAAGACTGAACTCTGGGGCTGGTGGTGCAACACTATGCAGGAAGCGTGCCAGTATTCGACGGGCGGCATTGAGGGCTATATTGGCTGGCCCCCACAGAGTAGCGTGGTCGGCTATTGCGATGCTTTCCACCCTTACCACGTTGTTAAGCACTCGGGTCCCATCATTCCGGGTAAGACGCCGTAGCGTTTCACGGTTGCCTTTCTCCAGTGAACCCAAAACACGGACAGCTCGAAGGCACTTTGACGTCACGGCCATTGGAATACGTGGCAGTCGCGGCGGCTGTTGATAGCTGCCTGCCGCAAGCGTGGAAGTGGAATTGGGGGTAGTTCGTTGGACGAGCCTTAGAACTCAGAATTTCGCGGTTTCGTCGAACTGCTTTAATGAACCTGCCTTCATTCTTGAAAGAATGTGGGATGTCTGAATTGTGCCAAGCCCTTACTATCCGCCTTACAAGATCGTCTGGCTCCGAGATGAATTCTATCGCATTATCGTCGGTCGCCTGGACCTTGTGGATATGAATCGTCATTGGGTTTACCGGCTAAATAAATGATGCAACAAAAACCCTGGTCCGTGTCAACGATAAGAATAGGGAAACAGATTGCGTCTGCCTTTGCGTATGAGGCGAATACGAGTAAACGGCTTCATGATTTTCAACAGGAACACAAGGGCGAGAACGGCTCCCGATACGATGATTCCTGCGAACATCACGAATCCAAAAACGAGATTCTGTGCCTGGTTCTGTACGTGGTGCATGTGTCCTCCGATCGCGCTATTGTTCTGGCCGTCAGTTCTCATTCTTGAGTGCCAAGACAGTTGCCGTCAAGTCGGCTACTTGTTGCTCAAGCGTTTCTGCGACCACGATCAACGAAACACCGCAAAGAACAGAGCCAGGGCCAACACGAAGCACCCGGCCCGAAGCCACTCAGGTATTGAACGACTGGCCGACTTCAGCCAGGCCGCAAGGCCCAGTCCCACCATCACAACCAGGGCGAGACCAGAAATCAGAGCGTGGGAGTAATCCCGCCGCACGAGACAAAGCACAGCGGTCAATCCGTACAGCATCCCAAGAAACCCGAGACCTCCCGCGACGATGCGGAGGTTTCGGGGTGTCCTGAAGAACTCCAACATCTCACGCCTCAGCATCTACGGCTATCCGCGTTAACCTGACTGACAGATTGTACGCCCCGGCCCTGACGTAGTGTGTTTGTCTTTAGAAGGTTCACTTCATCAGTTTCGCGTACTGCTCATCCGTCAGGTTCAGGAACACGCCACCCCGCCCCCTCTCAATCCCCTGATTCAGCATTAACCGACTCTCTTGGTCACTGAATCCCCCGCCGCGTTCCACCAATTCGACAATTTTGTCCGAGGACGCAAAGTGAAGTCTGCGGGGCAGCGCCGTCCTCAAGTCGGCCTCAAGGAACTGGCACTGCCAGCCGTACCTGTCCATGAAGGACATGTAGACCCGATGGCGCTGTTCAGGAGGCATGGAACGAGTATAGGCGAAGTAAAAGCGAAAGTATTCCACAGGGGGAATCGCCCATAAGCGCTAAGATTCGGAAAAACTACTTCCGGATTGCCGGTGACACGACCAGAACGCGTTCGTGGGCTTGCCAGAACCGGCTATGCATGGACTTCGTTAGTGGCTATGATCAGCCCGGCCAGATCACAGCGAAGCCTTCCAGTGTGATCCAGCCCGACAGTGTCTCGCAACTCGTCCACAAACGTCTGCTGCCGTTTGGAAAAACTTTTGTAGAGCTGAGCCTCATTCCCCTCATCCAACTTTGTTTCCAAGTTGTGTGCGAATTTATTCCGCAGGCCATTCAATGCGATCAAAGCAGCGCAGTCAGCTTCGTCCACTCTTCCCATCGCAACGGCAACAGTACGCCGTCCGCGTTGGCGAAGATGGACGCTATTTTCGCTGTCTCGTCTATAAGTTCGTCGAGTGACTTTGAAGACAGAATGACGGTAAGGCTCAACTCGCCCATCGGTTCGCCGTCGCCGATGTGCCGCAGGACGGCTCCAAGTTGCTCCACTACGGCCTGACTGCCTTCATCTACAAGGGTGTCTCTCTCGCTTTGGTTGGCCTTTCCGATTGATAAGCTGCCTTTCGCCACATTGGCGTGGCGGCGTCGGCCCTCCGTCATGCTCTTGGCCTTGCCGGGGGGCAGGACGTGCCATTCTAGGCACACTAGAAAGGCCGCGTTTAGCTTCATGAGGTTGTCAAGAACCATCGGCCTTGTTTCTGAAATGGCCTCCTTCATCGTCAGCGCCCTTACAAAGTGGTCGCCCACTCTCAGGTGATCGCGCTCTACCTCGATGTTTGAATTGACTACTTGGTAATCGAGGTACGAGCTCGCCTTCGGCTTTCCGGCGATGCGGTATTGGTCGTAATTGAGTAGGGACCGGAAGAATGTAAACTGCTGATCGGAATCGAGAACCTCAAGAGCGCAGTCCTGCTCGACGTGGCGGCGGAAACCTGATACACGCTGATGCAGTATCGACGCGTCAAGGTTTAGCTCTTCCTTGAGGAGCATGGTCATTTGCTTGCCGCTCAAGAGTGCGCCGATGTCCTTGAAGGCGCGGCCTGGATCGCTGGACAAGTGGGACAATGCGGGGCGAATGCCGCGCTTGGCTCTCTTCTTCTCGTAGACAATGACATAGTAGATGTCGATCTGGTACAGGGAGTCGGCCTTCGCCTCGAAGTACCGTTTGCGCTGCTCAATGGCAGCGTCTACAAGTGGATCGCCGTATTCCTCGAATGGGATGTGCGGGCGGTTGGTCTTGTGTAGGTACTGATATACGCGAAACTCCGTCGTGAAAGTCTTCAAGGCGGCTTCAAGGTGGTTGACGGCTACGACCTGGCTATCCTTGTCGAGTGACTCGTAGTCGATGCCTTCGACTTTCAGGACAGTTCCCATGTCGCCGGATTTCGTAAGAAACGTGTTCTCATTCCAGAATCCATAGAGATTGATTTGCGCGTTCAGAGCGCCGGATTCCTGCCAAGGCTTGATGATTTTCGCAAGGTTTAGCATTATTCGATTGTCATCCTTTGGGGGTCTTGTTTCGCGGCGTCGTAAATGGGACGGGCGCTCAGCGACTTAATAAGTGCTGTAAGGTAGATGGGGTCTTTGACGGTGATGATATAGGCACAGATTGCAGCGAGAAGAAAGGTTATGACGGTGAACGGTAGGCTGCTCGTGACCGTATTCATCATGAGGGCAATAATGATCGCCCCGCCGAATAGCTTACGCTCGATCCCGAACAGTAGCAGAGGTTTGTGGAGAGCCTTGAATACTCGATTACGACGTTGCAAATTGCTTGCCATCTTACACCTCTGCAACCATTCGGGAACGTGTGTGTTTGGTGGAGTGAGTTGTGGGCGGTAGCCTAGAAGCCGCCTCCCAGCCAGGTTAAAAGTGCGCTTGAAGACAAGGCGATAAGTGAGCCAATGCCAGCGGCAACGGCGGCTTTCTTTGCGGTCGGGTCGCCGGTTGCGTACAAGATGCCAGCTAGAACGATGCCGCAAAATGAACCAACCTTAGCAACTGGGCCGGTCATGAATTGAAGTACGTTGTCCATCGCCTGACCGAACGGTGATCCGTTGTCGCCAGAGGATGTTACGGGGGTGGCATGGGCTGCGACTGAGCAAAGGATGAGGACCCCGCCGATCATGAGAGCGGAGCGAACGAGTGACGGTGAGGGACGCCGTAAGAAGACACGGGGGGTCGAAGCATCCCAGGAAGGGAGCAATGAAGAAATCTTCATATTGCCTTTCTGTAGCTGTGGTTTTTTTGGCCAAACGGAGGCTTGATTAAAAAACTATTTGATCTTTAGTACCTATGTCAAGTGCCTGATGTGTTAAAAAAGAGCAAACTCGTTACCGCATACGAAAATATGCGGTACATTGGCGCTCGGTATTGTAGAAATGCCGTATTAAGCGGGTGTGCGCGTTTTTTAGGGTAACCGAAAAGTAACCTTTATGTCTGGCAACCAGAAAGTAACCTGATTGTGGCAGGAAAAGTTGGAGAGACGGGAGCGGGGTCGCGGTCAATATGATTTTTATATATATTAAGGTTCATGAGAGGTTTCAAGAACAAATAAAGGCGGAACAATATGCCGAGACTTTCTACAATAAAGGGATCGCGCAAGGGCCATTTGGATGAGTACGAGGCGTTGTGTTTGGAGATCGGAAGGAGGATTAAGGAACTCCGGCTTGAGCGCAACTGGACACAGTTGTACGTGGCACGTAATTTCGACTTCTTTGAATCCCACTGGAGAAAGATCGAAGCCGGAAAGACCTGCTCACTGCAAACGCTGCTAAAGGTTGCGAAGATGTACGATATGAGCCTGTCGGAATTGCTGGATGGGGTTGACCGCAAAAGGCGGCGTAAGTAGGAGCATCAGAAAGAGGGCTGTATGGACCTGGCGCAGATGGTAGTGAAAGCTGGGGATTATGCGTTTCGGCGTGGCTCTAGCGCCACGCCGGACGCCCCTATGACCGTTGCGGAGCAGCAGAGACGGCGGGGACTAAACAAGCGCGTCATGCGGGCGGTAATGCTCGGTATGGGGGTGCTGACGCTGGCAATAATGGCTCGGACATTGCAGCACTCTCCTGCGGCTGCGCCGGGGGGCGCCGGACGGGCCGCTGTAGCGGCTGCGGAGTCCTCGGCGGCGGGCAGGACGCCGGAGCATGTCGATTACGCGCCTGGGGCGAATCTTGAGGCTGAGGAACTCGCTGTGCTCGGCAAGGCTCGGCGCAATATAGACGTTGCCATGTACGCCTTCACAGATAAAGAGATTGCGGAGTTGCTTGCAAGCAAGGAGCGGCAAGGGGTGCGGGTCCGCGTGTACCGCGACGCTGAGCAGTACGCGCAAGAGGAATCGAGAGCCTACGGCCATGAGACGACGAGCGCGGTTCTGAGAGCGGCTGGGGTGGATGTGAGAGTCAAGGCCAGCGGAGCATTGATGCACTTGAAGAGCTATTCGGTGGACAGTAGCTTTATCCGTACCGGGTCGGCCAATTGGTCGCGGGCTGGGCTGGAAGATCAGGACAACGATGTCTTTTACATTCAATCGCCCGATGCGGTAACGGCGTTTTCCGCCGATTTTGAGGCTTTATGGAATCGGTCGGATAATCTGGTTCTTGCGCGGCCCTAGCGCAGCGTTGGGCCAGGGCTTGGATTCTCCACTTCGGCCAGGAGTGTTTCGATCCGCTCGATTTCAAGCCGCCGGAGTTTCACTGTACTGGCCCACTGCTCCATCCGATCGCCGTCGTCAGAGAATTCCGGGGAGATTTCCATCCACCTCGTCTCGTTCTCGCGGGCAGCCCGGAGCGCGATTTGAAGTGCGTCGGCGCTTTTTTCTTTGGGGAACGTCATCATGCTCAAGTGTACTGCCGCCTCGGTATCGGCTGAAACCCCGTTGACCGTGGAAATGCCGGCCTGTGGAAAGCATGGGAAAGCGATGAAGCCGTTTCCCACGCTTCCCACCGCCCTTGAAAATCGCTGCGGCGTTTTCTCACATTCCCACCGCCACGACTACGACGGAATATATTCTTTCCAAGTCCCGCCGGTTAAGAGATACGAGGGCTGAGGGCACGGTCAAACACCTTCCTGGACAGCTCGCTGGGTGGTAAGGCGATTTTGCGCAAACCGATCAAAGGTGTCAAAGGCTCAGTATGCATCGTAAAAATAATCCCTGATCACGGAAATGAGGTTATCTGCTTCAGGTGGACAGTATTTTTTAGAGTGAGCAAGAATCATGTGCGTGAATCCGGCTTGCGAAAACCTATTTGCGGGCGACCATGTAATCGGAACCTCCGGTTCAACCGCGATTGGGGTAACAGATCCGCCGCCCACAGCATTCCCATACCCTCTCTTGTCCAGATGCCTAAGCTGGATTGCTCCAGACTCTGGCTTCTGATCTTTGAAGAGGACGCAACTGAGATCTCGCGGAATTCCATTGAAGGCTTCATTGCGCCGCCTTTCGAAGTCGGACCAAAGGCAGACCGGATAGGCATACGACAGACGCTCAACCCAGCGATTCGCTATAGCAAAGGTCAAATAGGATCCCTCGTTCATGCAATCGATTTTGCGCGGAGGTCTAGACCGCTGATCCAACGGCAGAGCAAGTGTTGTCTTCAAGACGTAAGCCGAACTCGCATCTCCAAATGATAAATCCGAATGACCGTCTAGATGAGCGACCTCGAATGGATTGTCCAGAGTGCCTTTAGCGAGCCACTTCTTCCAGGCATAGAACGCACCATCATGTTTCTTGCAAAATCGCCCCGGTAGCTTATTCGTTCGGGATAAACCACACTGCCGTTCTAAATATCCTCTGACTTGATCCGCAGAAGCGCAGGGATGGGCAATGTGCAAGGGGCGCGCCTTGACGCGGCCGCGCACCACGGGATATACGAAAAAATCGAGGTCCAAATCCAAGACCTTCGACATAGCTGATTCGAGGATAGTGCGGCCCGGATCAACTCGCAACGGGTGGGTGCCCAAGTTGCCGGATCTTCGGAACTGGAAGGGTCGCTAAGTCAACTGAGGAGAACAGCCCTGTGTACTCACGGAGCCTACCTCGGCGGCAGGTGGCCGTCGGCGAGTGCACCGACGATTTGGCATCAAATGAGAATCTTGCGCGGCGACATGCCCGTTTACGGGGCGCAATATCGTTTCAACTAGGCTTTCGTGTCTCCCCGGTCCCCAACAGCGAGGGACCGGGGCCACCCGCCGCAGTAAAATTAAGAGGCAGATTCCAGTGGTGCGAGGATTGTCATGGAGAGTCAGCCAAGAGGATTCATTTCGCGGCTCTTTGGGTCGCGGAAACGTGAACCCGCCGTGCCGGAGCGGGTGGAAGTGCAACCGCCCATTTCTCCCGTGACAGAAGATGTATTGCGCAGCGTAACTCCGCACGTGTTGGCCGTGACGATGCTTCAGCTTGCAATGGAGAGAAATTCGCAGTGGAGGCAAGTCAATTCGGGTGCGACCTCCGAAGCTGATGCAAAGTTCCCAATGGCGTGCGAGTCGTATCAACTTTCGATTTTTACAGACCTGCTGACCCAACGATTTGGACCTCAAATATCGAGCATATTCGACGCCAGCCTTAATGCCGTGATGGACGTGGATAGCGGGATTGGTCTTTATCCCCGCTTCAAGGACGCAATAGCACGCGCTCATCAGCTTGGGCCAGCGGAGATAGGCCCGGATGAACCAAAGCTGAGAATGGACTGGCGGGTTGCTCAGCAACTCCTAAGCATCGTGGCGGAGCCAGAGGAGTCGAAGCAAAACCTCCTGCCTGCTCTCGCGGAATCGCTGTCATACGCTCGCATTTGGGCGGAGACTACTTACCCTGGAGTCGTGGCGAAAATTGAATTTCATCCAATATCCATCGCTATGGTTCAACGAGAGAGCGCTTACAGGGGAGTAACTAATCGGTGGCGACATGCTCCCGGATGTTTCGAGCGGCAGCTACAGAGAATGGAAGGGAATCCACTTTTTCCCGAAGAAAGCAGACACCCGACAGATGAGGAAATTCGACTCGCACAAGACAAGGACGATAGCGATCTAAAACAGCTTGCGGCTGATGTTCAGAAGGCATTTGATGACCTCAAGGGCCTCGGTGATGGTGGGAAAGTCCAAGGATCAAGGCTCACTGATTATCTGCAACACCGCCTTGAACCTCTAATGGCGCGGGCGGCTGAGATTGGCGACATTCCAGCCGCTCAAAAGTATATTCCCGCGCTCAAGGCTGTCATCGTTTCCTGTCTTACGACGCTCAAGAAGTCTGCTGGAGTTGATTTGAGCATCGAATCGTTTGAGCCGACTTGGAAATACAAGACGTGCGTATTCATCGCGCAATGTCACCGCGATGACACGCCGATTGATAGGTCAGACGCAGTGCGTGCGCTCCTCTGCGAAAGCACGCAAACGGTGGAGAACGTGCTGAACATTTACCGCGAGTTGGATTCTGGAGTCACTCAACCGATGCGAGAGATGGCCCGCCTGCATCTTGAATTGGCGGACTTGGATGGTTTCGCTTTGCCCGGAAGAGATGAGAAGCTGGCGTTATTCGATGCGGCTGCGGGCTGAGAATCGCCGTAAGCGTCTACGCATGGCCGTCTGGAACCCATCAAGCGCGTGGCGCGGATGCTCAAGCGCCGCTTCGAGAATGTTATTACTTATCTGCGCCACCGCTTCACGAATGCGGGCAGCGAATCGCTCAACTCCAATATCCAATGGGTGAAGTATACGGCGCGCGAATTTCGCAACCGGCAGGACTTCATCACACGGCCATTTACTTCCACTGCGGCGGTTTGGATATGAACCCCGTACCCACTAAATAGCCGGAAGAGCTATATCCCCAACAATCATTTGGGTGCACCAGGTCTGGATTTTCGGACATGGGAGGATTGCCAAGTAAATTGTCGTTAACAGCCCATTGCGCTCGGAGAAGAGTCCATGCCCCTTCTTTGCGTTTCTCGAAGTAGAGGCTGGACGATGGCTAGGTTGAGCTTGGCGACTGTTCGCAACTGGTACTGCCTGTGAACTACTCGATCTCGACGTTGTGCGTCGCGCGGGTTGGGATAGGTGGGCTTTCCGGTGAGCCGGTTGTCTTGGGGTGAGTCGTAGAAGCCGCGCGCAATCCGCCGCAGGCTTCGGGAAGCAACCAGCCGGTGGAGGGCCTGATCGACTGCCGTGCGCGGTCCAAGGTCGGCGAAGTCTTCCGGGGTCCAGACGCCCGGCTGCGCCGGGGCGGAGGTACGGTCCCGGATGGCGGCTGGAATGCTGGATGCCGGAGTGGACATGGGTAATCTCATGTCAGATAAATGCAACAAACTTCTGACTACAGTTATTGTCAGCTCCTCCCAGTCGCAGGGTTCCGGGAGTGGTGTCGGCACGATCCCAAGTATGAGCGGTGAGGCCCGAGGAGCGCTGCATACGTTCGTATGCAAGCGCCTTACGGTTCCGGCCCGGTGCCGGGCCAAAGCGGGCCGGTTCCGGCCCCAAAACACGCCAGGATGGTTCCATCCTGGCCCCACTTAGGGGGCGGGTGAGGTGCGGGCGGAGGGAATTGAACCCTCACGGCCTTGCGGCCTGCGGATTTTCATACCACTTCGGCTTTCGCCGCCCCGCAAGTGCAGGTTTGTGGTCTGGACTATAGCGAAACAAGACGGGGCCGTTTCAGCGGCTCTGCGATGTACAGTAATTGGTAATGCCACAGTGAAAGACGCCCACCCCCATGCCCCTGCTTGACCAAATCCGCGAAACAAAGCTCATCGAACTGGCAAAGACCCGCTTCGACCCCGACCCGACGCCGGCCGAACTCAAGGTTCTGCACTACTCGGCCAGCTCTGAAGAAGTGCCCGATCCGGGCGAGAAGGCCCCGCGCCCGGAGGTTCGCGCGGCCTTCCTCCGCTGGCTGGCCACCGACCCGGAGGCCGGGCAGCACATCGACCCCAAGGGCCTTCGCGTTTATGCCGCGACCATCCCCGGCAACCTCGACCTCAGAGAATGCTGCATCAAGCGGACTCTCGATTTTCGCCACTGCATTTTTCAGAGGCCGATCGACCTCCGTTCTGCGGAGACGCGGGGCCTTTTCTTCCTCAATTCCTCGCTGACAGGGGGCATGGGTGCGGATAGGGTCATAGTCCACGGTCCGCTCTTTCTCCGGCCCATCGAGTCCGACGGCGAGATTAGCCTGTCGGGCGCGCGGATCGAGGGCAACCTTGATTGCGATGGCTCGAAGCTGAATGCCAAAGGCAAAGCGCTCAATGTGGACCGCGCGCAGATCGGCGGCAGCGTCTTCCTCCGTGGCGACTTCAAGACCAAGAAGATGGTTTGTTTCGAGTCCGAGGGCGAGATTAGCCTGGTCGGCACCCAGATCGCCGGAACGCTTGATTGCAGTGGCTCGAAGCTGAAGGCTAAAGACATTGCGCTCAGCGCGGACGGTGCGCGTATCGGCGGCGGCGTCATCCTCGTTGGCGGCTTAGATTCCGAGGGAATGGTTCCCTTTGAGTCCGAGGGCCTGATTCTACTGCGTGGCGTGAAGATTGGCTGGAATTTGATGATCCGAGGCACCAAGATTGGCGCGGTTGACTGCCAGAACGCGGTCGTGAAGGGCGATCTGATCTGGCAGCGTATCGAGAAATCCAAGGAGACGACTCTCAATCTCGCAGGCGCGCGGGTGAAGAACCTGCGCGACGACCAGAGGAGTTGGTTGGAAGAGGGTAAGCTACAACTGGACGGGCTGGTCTATGAGGAGCTGACCCTCCACGACGCGACATCGGACGAAGAAATCAAGACCGCCAAGCTCTCGCCCGAGCGGCCGCTTGAGGTCAAAGAGCGGATCGAGTGGATCCTGCGTCAGCCGGAGGACCGGCGCGCCAGACCCCAGCCGTGGATGCAGCTTCGGGATCTGCTGGAGAGGAAGGGCGACCGCAAAGGGGCCAAGTACGTTCTTTTCCGCTTTCGCCGCTTGCAGGCCGAGGGAAAGGAGTTTCACCCTTTTCGTTGGCTGTACGATCGGTTGTCTCGCCTGGAGACTTTTCGACGCGTGTGGCCTTACTTTCGGCACCCAAATCGAATCTGCGCAATCGTCTTTGCGTTGCTGGAAGAAAAGCCGATACGCATCTGCTGGTCGATTGCGTTCACCGTGACGGTGGGTACGATGATCTTTGCGGGAGCCTTTAGTAGTAGCGCAATGATCGCGTCGGTTGAAGTTCAGCCCAATGCTCTTCTACCAATGCCAAGTGGGGAGAGTAGGAATTTATCGGCACACTATCCGCTGTCCCAGCCGTTCTTGTATACGCTGGAAAATGCGGTTCCGCTGGTGAAGCTGGGGATGGACGAGAAGTGGATGCCGGACCCGAAGTTCGAGCACCAGCCGTGGTTTCCGCAGGTCCGCTGGCTGAATGGGATGAAGTGGTTCAGCAGCTATTGGTTTCTGGTGACGAGCCGCGTTCTGCTCATCTTTCTAGGCTGGTTTCAGGCTGGCGTTTTAGGCGCCGCGCTCCTGAGACGCTTCAAGGAGTAAGGGAGGGGTCCGTGTATCTTGTCACCGCCGATTGCAGCAACATATACACAGTTCTCTGTGGCATCCGGCCGGATGCTGTGAGGACTTTGGCAGCGGCAAAACGACTTTCCCCACCACTCCAAAAGAAAGGCGCAATTTAATTTGCGACGGGGTAGGAGAACCTTGCAGGACGACGGTGAGGCCGGAATGAGCATCCCGGCTCATACTGATCCGGCCCGTATACTATGCAACATTTCCGGATCATTCTCCGTCTAAATCGGTATGGAGAAGATTGATTCGCGAAAGTTGCCGGAGTCGGCATTGAATGAGCGGCGTCGGCGTGCGGTAAAGATGCGCGAAGCCGGAGTTCCGGTTCGTGAGGTTGGTCGTCAGTGCGAACTTTCAACCCATACCGTCGTGGAAGCCCACAAGTCCTTCCGCAAGGGCGGTTGGAGCGCGGTGAACATCCATCGGGCAGGTCGTCCGGTGGGCTCGGGTCGCATGTTGACAGCAGACCATGAGAAGAAGATTCAGCAGCTGATCCAAGACCGCACGCCTGATCAATTGAAGCTGAGTTATGCGCTATGGACCCGTCAGGCCGTCAGCGAGCTTATCGAGGCTTTATACGGCGTGAAACTCACCGTGCGCAACATGGGAAAATATCTCAAGCGCTGGGGATTCACCCCGCAACGTCCGCTGAAAAAGGCTTATGAGCAGAACCCTGCCACCGTCGATAAGTGGGTCAACGAGGAGTACCCGAAGATCGCTGCGCAGGCCAAGCAAGAAGGCGCGGAGATTCAGTGGGGCGATGAAACGGGGTTGCGTTCCGATGACGTGCGCGGTCGTGGCTATGCGCCAAAGGGCAAGACACCTGTTGTGCTGGCCAATGCAAATCGTTCGAAGCTGAGCGTGATTTCGACCGTAACGAACAAGGGCCAGATGCGCTGGAAGGTCTTCAGCGGCGCACTGAATGCAAAGATTCTGATTGGCTTTATGAAGCGCCTTGTGCATGGACGGAGGAAGCGAGTATTCCTGATTCTGGACAACCTGCGGGTGCATCACTCGAAGGCAGTGAAGAAGTGGCTTGGGGAAAACGCGGACAAGATCGCGGTCTTCTATCTGCCCAGCTATTCGCCGGAGTTGAACCCGGATGAATTGCTGAATGCCGATCTGAAGCAGCGTGTGACCAAGGCGGCTCCTGCCAGAAACAAACTTGCCCTGACACGTACCGCCATTGGATCTCTGCGCAGCATCCAGAAACAGCCAGAACGGGTTGAGAGCTACTTCGAACAGGACGACGTATGTTATGCCGCTGCGTAGCATTGCCTCAGGGCCGGATCAATAAGAACCTCCAAGGGGAAGGCAAACTCGTTCCAAGGCCAATTCACGGGCAGTCCCCGGACCCCTGGGAATGGTTTCAGTTGTCCGATAGTGGGGTGTTGCATATTCGCAGCAACCCCTTTGTGAGGCTCGCACTTTTCGGAGTTTGCCACAAATGCGCAGGATTGTGCCGGAACAATGTCCGGCAAAGCCGTTTTCAGACCCTTGCGGCTCACTCGGGGGCCGGACGGCGTTACAATCCCTTCAGCAGTTCCGAGAGCGTTGTCTCCAGAGCAGAGGCAATTTTGCTGAGGGTGCGCAGCCCCGGTTCTCGTGCGCCACGCTCCAAGTCCGAAATATGCACCTCGTGGACGTCGGACTGCTCGGCAAGGTCAATCTGCCGCCAGTTCCGGGCGCGGCGCAACTTCCGGATTCGCTCGCCTGTCGCCGCACAGATGTCCTTTGCCATGCGTTCATCATCGGGTTAGCCTTTGCGCTATATTTAGCGCATACACTCTTTGGTGCTTGAAAGGTCGTCAATATGCCGTTGCACAAAAAGATTGCTTTCCCGATTCTGGTCTCGATTGCGCTTCTCACGTTCGGTTGTGGCGGAGGTTCGGGCGCTAGCAGCGGCGGGGGCAGTACGCCCGCAATCACGTCTGTTGGGGTGGCATGTTTGCCAAGTTCGATCAATTCGAATCAAACGTCCACCTGCACGCCGACGGTCAGCGGGACTGGAAGTTACAGTTCATCGGTCACGTGGTCCGTCAGTCCCGCGATCATTGGCACGGTCAGCAGCGGAGGCGTCTTTACTCCGTCTGGTACGGGGACGGCGACCATCACTGCAACATCAACGGAGGACTCGTCCAAATCTGGCAACGCGAAAGTCACAGTGGCCACTCAGTCCACAATCGCTTCAGTGTCCGTGATCTGCAATCCGCCCGCTATCCTGACGACGCAGACATCCAACTGCGCGGCAACTGTGCAGGGAACAGGATCGTATAGTTCGGCGGTTACGTGGGGGGCAACGGATGGCGCCATTACGTCTTCTGGAGTATTCACTCCGTCAAGTTTAGGAACTGCGGTGATCACTGCAACTTCGTCGCAAGACTCGACAAAATCTGGAACTAGCTCTGTTAGCGTCGTCAACTCGACCACGAGTGGCGCATGGACATGGATGAACGGGAGTAACTCAGATCAAGCAGTCGGATTCTATGGCACAAAGGGCGTCGCGTCCCCTTCCAATGTTCCCGATGGCCGGGGTAGCGCGGCCACTTGGACGGATAAGAACGGGAATTTCTGGCTTTTCAGTGGTTATGCGCTTGGGGTTGGCGGCACAGCTACGCCAAACGATCTCTGGGAATACAACCCCTCTACCAATGAATGGACATTTATGGGGGGAAACACAGATGCATGTACTCGGATCAACCCGACGACTTGCGGATACTACTGGCCTGGTGTCTATGGTACGAAAGGCGTGGCTGGAACGAATAATCTCCCCGGCGGCCGGTTTGACGCCGCCAGTTGGACAGACAGCAGCGGTAATTTCTGGCTCTTCGGAGGCACGGGGGAAGATTCAACCGGCTCAGGTGGGGGCGGCTATCTCAACGACCTTTGGGAATTCAACCCTGTAACCGGGGAAGGGACATGGGAGAGCGGAAGCAACACCGCTGGCGCAGATGGCATTTACGGGACAATGGGCACACCTTCTACAAGCAACACGCCCGGAGCCCGCGATGGGTCCGCCAGTTGGATCGACGCTAGCGGCAATCTCTGGCTATTCGGGGGAGAACTGCCCAATGGTGCCTCCAATGACCTCTGGAAGTTCAATCCAACCACCAAAGCTTGGACATGGGTGAGTGGTAGTAGCACGATCAACGCACCCGGCGTCTACGGCAGCTTAGGTGTTGCTGCCTCGAACAACGTTCCTGGAGCAAGATTTGGTGCTGTGAGCTGGATCGATAAGAACGGCAACCTCTGGCTTCTTGGAGGCACGGGTTTGGTCTCGACGGGGGCCGTCTACCTCAACGATCTCTGGAAGTTTAACCCGACAAGCGAGGAATGGGCTTGGATGAATGGGAGCAGCACGACAAATGGGTCTGCTGTCTACGGCACGCTTGGCGTCGCATCATCTGACACGACGCCGGGGGCTTCGTTCCAGCAGTCCGCAACCGCAAGTTGGAGCGATCCTAGCGGCGACTTCTGGCTCTTTGACGGCAACATTTGGGAGTTTAGTCCAACTACCGATCAGTGGACCTGGATTAGCGAGAGTGGTACAGCCGTAGTCTATGGTACGAAAGGCACTCCCTCCGCGAGTAATTTTCCCGGAGGGGGAGCAGGATCGGCATGTTGGACTGATAACAGCGGCAATTTCTGGCTCTTCGGTGGCGGCTACCAAAACATCCTCTGGCGTTACCAGCCGTAATCAAAGATGCTGTTCCTGTTGCGGCTTGAAGTCGATGCGCACGCACCGGATGAGCTGACTTGACGTAAACTGAACAGCGCATTCGATTCAACCTGATTCGGCGCTGAACTGTAGGAGGTGACTTTATGCCCTCGTCTCAATTCGTTGCAAAGGCGATTTTCGTCGCAATGCTGATCCTCAGCATGTCGGCTGTTGTGTCGGCCCAAAGCAAAGGCCTCGACCCGGTTTTGCTTGCCAAGGCGAAGGCTGGGGACGCGGATGCGGAGGAGCGAGTGTCCCTAAGTTACTCACGGTTAGGCAATCAGAAAGAGTCATGCCGTTGGGGCTTCATAGCTGCGCAAAACGGCAACGCATCGGCGCAGCATTATCTTGGGTACACGTACGAAGTAGGATCGACGCTGTGTGAGCGCCCCAAGGACTATACACAAGCTGCGGTTTGGTTTCGGAAGGCCGCTGAGCAAGGCGACGTCGTATCGCAAGAAGAACTTGCAGTCATGTACGACAACGGCCAAGGTCTGCCACAAGATCATTCGCTGGCTGCCATCTGGTGGCGTAAAGCCGCCGAGCAAGGCGATCCTTCTTCACAATACAACCTTGGAATCGCCTACTACAGAGGTCAAGGCTTACCACAGGACTATGCCCAGGCTATCATCTGGTTTCGCAAGGCCGCTGAACTTCGCCAAGGAGAAATCGCAGGTGCTCCCGAGCGGTCTCGGAAGATTATGGAGGGAACTACTGCAGATGCACAGTCTGCGCTTGGCGAGGCATACGCATATGGCAACGGTGTAGCGCAGGACTATGGGCAGGCAGCCGCTTGGTATCGAAAGGCCGCGGATCTCGGGAACGCTTATGCTCAGCGAGACTTAGGTGATCTGTATTATAACGGCGGAGTCATCAAATTTGTTGATGCGCCCGGAGGGGGCAAGAGAGGGATCAGGGATGACGGCGGAGGTGACTTCCCTAAGGATTACTCTCTAGCAGCTACTTGGTATCGGAAAGCCGCTGAACAAGGGGATGAGTATTCGCAGAACAGTCTTGGAATACTTTACGACAATGGACAGGGAGTTCCACAAGACTACGCCGAAGCCTACTTTTGGTATAGCCTTGCATCTGCAAAACAGCCCCATCTCGCGGAAAACCGTGACAATGCCGCTTCCCACTTGACCAAGACTGTATTGTTGCAAACGCAGGAACGCGCACGGAAATGGTTTGAAGATCACCCCGTCCAGACGAACCCGCAATGACAATTCCATCCGCTCAAGAGAAGGGGGCAAAATATCCCATGAAACGAATTGCGGCTTTGCTGGCCTTGCTTTGCATCATCGTATCTCTGTCTGCCGCTTATGCAAGCACTCCCAGGTATCGGACAGGAACACACGCGAAAACCTACAGCACGGCGCGTCATTCATCGGCAAGCCGCCCGTACTATGGCGGGGGAAAACACACAACTTCGCACGGTGGCCATTATCCCGGCGCGACGAATTCCCATCACAGGAACGGCCACTACAACAACTGGCGCAGCGGCAATCGCTACGGCGTTCACAAGCCGTCCTGAGCATATGGGGCGCAAGGAAAGGAAATGTTCATGAATCGAGTATTCGCCATTGTGTTGCTTACGTTCTCTGCAATTGCACTCGCTCAGGCTCCACAACTCAAGAGCGGGTCTACCATCTACATCGAACCAATGGACGGCTATGAAACCTATTTGGCCGCGGCAATCGTGAAGAAGCACGTCCCCTTGGTCGTTGTGGCCGACAAGGGTAAGGCGGACTACATAGTTCGGAGCACTGTCAACCACACAACTCCGAGTCAGCCTGCGGTTGTTGTCAGCAACTCTAATGTCAACAACAATAATGTCAACAATTCCAATGTGACCACTAGAAGCAGCAGCGGCGGCGGCTATGGGGCTGCGTTAGCGGCTCTCGGATCGACCAGCACAAGCATTGCCATAGTTGATCCACACTCTTCACAGGTTGTGTTCGCGTATGCAGCGGGCAAGGCGGGTGCCAACCAACTCCAGAGAACTGCGGAGGATTGCGCTAAGCACATGAAAGAGTTCATAGCAAAGTCCGAGAAGCCAAAGAGATGAGGTATGTCAAAAGAGAATATGAGACGCTTCATCTTGCCGTTGACGGTCGCTGGTTTGATGCTGATAGTTGGTTGTAGGTCCACTGCGCCCTCCAATTCGTCCGATAGCAACGGGGAGGCCGCTTCTGCCCCTCATTGCACCGAACCAGAGAACCCGTATGACGAAGGCTCAGGGCACTACGCTGGTTATGAATGGGCACAGAGCAGCGGCTCAGGGACTTGCGGCGGTAAATCCCAGTCATTTATCGAGGGCTGTGAAGAGTACGAGAGTCAGGAAGCTGAGTACCAAGAGTGCGAAGCCAAGAAGTAAAACTAGCTGCGAGCAGAGTTGAAACGGAGACGCTACAGTGAATCTCAGGGAGGGAACGCGGAGGCTGGCCCTGCTCTTGGGGGCGGTGGGGGCAATTCTTGGCGGCTTTGTATCATACCTGGAATTCCAAAGCATCCTGAATCAGAAAGAGCGCCACAATAAATTCGAGAAGTTAGCGAATTCTGATGTCGTAAGGCAAGAACAGAGTTCCTGGTCCTTGACCATTCTCTACACGCCAGATAAAGCAATCGAAACCTTCCGCAGGCTTCCTGAAAACCAACAGCGGGATGTGTACGGTCGTCTAGCTCAGAAAGAACAACTTGACCTCTTGGCGAAGTTGAATTGTGAACCCCTCCAACCGGGTTCCCCTTCAACTGCTGAAACTAGGAAGAATCTCCTTACAGACACGAAATACCCTGGATGGGAGGTTCTCCCCGGCCTTGAGAAAGACGATCCATATGCTTGTATGGCGGATGCATCTGATCCGCCACCATCGACAGTGGATCAAAGCGGCATCAATACAATCCATTGGACCAAGGCGTTAGGAGTCGAATCAATCGAGACAGAGGACGGCCAAATGCTTTATCCGGCACCGGCACCGAGCCTATGGCTCTATCTCTTCGCCGCGATTCTTCCCCTGCTTGGATTCGCTCTTCCTTGGGTTTTAATTCGAGCCGTGGGGTGGGTTGGAGCGGGATTCTTTGCAGGCTGAAAGTAGGCTCTATGGAATTCCTAGCCACTCTCGCTTCTTGCCCTTATACGATGCTCCCGCGTCCCGGAAGGGGATTTGTGAGTCGTCCGTCTGTACCTTAGCACCGGCACAGTTTGCATTTGACATGAAAGGGCATAGATGGGGAACCGGATACGCTTTTATCGAGACATCATCGGGCAAAATGAAATTGTTGCACGGCTAAGGGCATTCACAGACCTTTCTTCGGCATCGGGTGGTACGGCGGGACATATCCTGCTCATTGGAGAAGACGGCATGGGCAAGGCAAGTTTCGCCGCAGCTGTCGCCGATGAACTTGATGTCGGATTTCAGGAGATTGACGCGGCACGTTTGCAGGTACAGGGCGATTTCACTTCCATAATGAGCAATCTTAGGGACCGTCAAGTTCTGCTGCTCAAGAACCTCCACCTTCTTCGGAGGACTATGGTTGTCGGCGTCCAAGAGATTATGCGAGACGGCAAATTCGCGATCATTATTGGACAGGGACCGGCTGCACGGACGCACATTATGGAACTGAGGCCGTTTACCCTGATTGCGACCATTCCCAAAAAATCCGAATGCCCTTCCGAGTTGCTCCGGGAGTTTTCCTTGATATTGAGTTTCCAGCCTTACTCCATCCCTGAGCTTCAGTCTCTCGCTCACAGCATGGAGAAACCGGAGGGGTTATCCCTCGACGAAGGAGCCGCCTCCCTGATAGCCAGATCATGCGACGGACGCCCCGGTCATATCGAGTCAACGCTTAGACGAATTGTTCGCGCCCTGAATAAGAGCGCCCTGACCGAGGATGACGTGCTGAGAGCGTTCGACGCATTCGGAATCAATGTGCATCCAGACACGCCTCCGAACTTATCCGATAACCTCCAGACTTTGTCAGGGCAAGACTTCGAGAAGTTGATAGAAGCTCTGCTGACTCGCATGGGATTTAAGACGGAAATGACGAGTACGACAGGGGACGGAGGGATCGATATTATTGCGGTGCTCGACAAGGCTATTGTCGGCGGGCGGTACTTGTTTCAATGCAAGCGGTTCGCTCCCGATAACCTCGTCGGAGCGCCGATGGTACGAGATTTCTATGGAGCGGTTACAGCGGACCGAGCGGTCAAGGGGATACTAATTACAACCTCAGAATTCACCGTACAAGCGCGGGAATTCGCGCGAAGGGTTGGGGTTGAGTTGATTGATTTGGAACAACTTCAAAAGCTGCTCTTGGAGTATCACCTTATCGAATTGCAGAATGACTAGGACAGGGAAACGCTTCGGCCAATGGGCGCGTTTGCAGCCCAACGTGAACATGCTGGCGACGCGGGACGACATAGGGCGGGAAATCACCCCGGAAGAGGAATCGGCGCTGCTATCTACCCCCTCTTTCATTGCTCTGCCCCTTGAAAGGATTGCGCGACGCCCAATTTGCAGTCTGCCGGAGTTGAGCGACTCGGTCGGTGATTTCTTGCCTCTTCCCCTCGTGAATCGACACTTTGAATGACTGTTGACCCGTGGGGGTTCCGAGAAGGGCGATTGTTAGATTGTCGCCGACATTCTCCTTCGGCTCCGGGTGTTGCGACGCCTTCAGTATTTCGAGAAGTTGTTGGGAGTTAGCGGCCGGCTGGAGACTTGAGAGGAGCAGGCGCGCATCTGCCTCGTCGGTGAAGATTAGGTCGTCGGTTTCCTCTGTTCTGAGCCTGGTTTCAATCGAATGGAGCCGCGCGGCGCGGAATCAGACTCGGAAGAGATTGAAGCCTTGGAACCCCGTTGTGCGCGCCAGGGCCAGACCTCAGCGAAGGTTTCAAAGGGACGGTGCCCAGACGCGCGAAGAGGTTCCGTTTCTTTGCTGCAAGTAATGAGAGCCAAGGGCCTTCGTTTTTTTAGTCGGACTAAGCGCGGGCCGAAGCGGCCCTAGTCCGGCACGGCGGAGAACATGCCACGATGAGCACGCACGAAAACAGCCGCCAGCGGCGGCACGTGCGCGCAGATTTGCCGCTAAGAGCGCCCCGGCGGGGCAGCGGCAGATACGAAACCATTCCGTTCCATCCACCTCCGCCAGCGGCTCCGGTGAAACAAGGCTTCGGAGGTTCACGGTCAACGCGGCTTGTTGCGCTGACCTCTTTTGGATTTATCGTGGGTCTCTGCCGCTTTCGACGCCTTAGCCTTGGCGTCGTCCGCTTGCGGGAGTTCCCATCCCGCCATGCCTTGTAACACGCGATCGGCGTGCTTGATCGTGTTCACGTGTCCATAGTGGTTTTCAATCATGTTGACAGAAGTTCCCATCTGCTCGGCGAGGAAATACACGTCCACGCCCTCCTGCAATCTGAGCGTGGCGTAGGTATGCCGGAAGGAATAAGTCGAACGCGAAACGCCCTGCGTGCCTTCGCGCAGATTCGCCTCGTTCAGAAGATTCTCAATCAGCGAGCTGTAAAGAGTTTTTGCGGGCTTGCCTGTGACATTGGTGAATACCCTGTCGTCCGGTTCTGTGGCTTTCGAGATTGTGCGGATGCGTTCTAAATAATCTCCGACGCTCTTGGGCGCGACCAGCTTGCGCGATTTGTCCTTGCCCTGCACGAACAAGACAACGATCTCGCGGCCCTCGCGGTCTTTCGAGGGCATGATGTCGCGCCAGCGGAGATTTTTCATCTCCACTGGCCTCATGCCCGTGTTGCAGGCAATCAGGATCATGTTGTAGGTAACGGTGCGATACCAGATGCTCGAAGGCTTGTCCGTCTCGCCAATCCACTTGCGCCCGACCGTGTGGAGTTTGCGATACTCCTCCAGCGTGAACTCGTCACGCCGCATCGTCTTGAGCTTCGGGCGCTCGTCGAAACGCTGGCTTGCGGGGACATAGCGCTTCTTCACCGCATAGTTCATGATCGCCCCGAAAATCGACATCTCGAAGCGGATGGTGGAATCGCTGATGAAGGGAACCGCGTGAACATCCTTCGGTTTGACGGCTATCGGTTTCAAGACCCGGACGCCTCTCGTGTGCTGGACCTTGGTGCGGCGTGCGGATTCATGGTCCGCGAAAGACTGCGCTTCTTCGGCTGTGACCTCCCGAACGCCGTTACGCTTGTGGCGTCCCGCGCCGTTCTCCCGCCGCCATGCCGGATAGCTGCCCCAGCGTTCGTCGCCGATAAGATGTACCTGCGTTGAACCTGCATACCTGTCTAAAGTGCCTTCGATGACGGCACGGAGTTTCTTGGGCCGCGCGGCGCTGATCTCTCCGCGTTTCGCCCGCGCCTCCTGCGTCAACAGATACTCTCGCGCCACCTCGCGGAAGGCGCGATTGAACACGGGAACGTCATGCTTGATGCGAAACCGGATGTCGGCATCCTGGTCAAAGGCGCGTTCACGAGCCGCGCTGATATCGGTCGTCTTGAGCGAAACCGTCTTATAGCGGTCGGCCTTCGGCATCTTCATGCGGCAATACCACATCCGGTGCCCCACGTCGCCGCGCCGGAAGAGAATCAGGCCGGGCTTCAGTTCCTCTTTCTCGGTAAGAAACGCCATGTTGCCTCCTGCTGTCTATTTCGTTCTGTGCAGTTTCCGTGCAGGTTTTCCGTGCAAGTCGTTGATTCTTCGTAGATGTGCAGGCTTTGTATAGAACATCATAACAGAATATGTTGTTTATTTATAATTATTTATGATATAGTTCTCATCCTGAGTGAAGCGCAGCGAAGTCGAAGGACCTGCGGTTCGCTGGCATTACTGAGATTTGAATAGAAGGGACGAGAAGATGGATTTTCCGGAAAGCGAGGTTGCTGCCGACAATCAACGGAGAAGAATGGAAGAAATCCCCAGGTCTCCCGTTAGCGGAGTAATCGAAAACGCAGTTTCTCTTGCACGTCCTGCATTGGTTGTAGCTTCCGCAGTAGTTGCTGCTGGGGCATCGGGAGGAACTGGAATAGCGGTTGCCGGAAGCGTTGTCGCTGGACTTGGCATCGTGGACTGGTTTCGCAAACTGGGTACCGCCAAGGTCAATGAGAATCTTGAGTCGCTTGGACAAGCTACCGAAGAAGCTCTTGGTCGAGTTGAGAAGACACTTCGCGAACACGGAACGAGCATTGATGACATCAAGACACGTATCGAGAGCCAGGAATTCAAAGATGGAATGGCCAGCGCTGCGCTTCAAGCATTGCGCACGACTCAGAAAGACAGGCTCAATCGATTGGCGCTCATCCTCGCCAACGGTGTGAAGGAAGACGATCTAGGGTCGGAGGGCCTTGATGACATGATGCGGGCCGCTGTCGAGTTAACGGACTGGGATATTTTCGTACTCAAAAAGATGTATGAATCTCAAAAGTCGCTTCTCTCAAACTGTTATCAGTCATTTGGTTGGAGCGAGCAAGTCGGCCATATCTGGGAAGACTGGAATAGAATTTTTGGCCTTAACGACGAACAACATCTAAAGGTTCGGTCGGCACTATCTCGCCTCCAGTCCGTCGGACTGGTTGCGGAAGCGCAAACGAACTTCGTGAAGGACGGCTCCCTTGCCAGACAGGCATTTGGTCTGCTCCCAGACGGCAAGAAGTTCTATGAGCGATTGCAGGAAATCGGGGTCCAGCAATAAGTCGGAGGCCGGGGCCATGTCTGCGAACATCGCCAACGGCATTCTATATACCCGCCAAAAGGGAAATAATAGTTGCGGCACACGCCGAGTTGGAGGCAATGTAATGGAGGATTGGGCCGACAAGGCACTGAAGAAGCTTGACGATCAGCGAACAGATGAGCAAGCCAAGGATGACCTTATCCGCGAAAATCAACGAGCCCGCGAGCTATATGGAATGACTCGATGGCTTGAGGTGAAGGAAGCCGTAAAGAACTATTGTAACGACTTCAACGTAAAAGCTAGGAGCAGGAGTAGAGTGCTTACCGTCGAGAGCAGCATCATCCCTGAACTGGCCGTGAGGGCAGAGATAGACGGAAAGATTGGAAAGCTCAATGCCTCATTTGAGGAAAAAAATGGTAAGTTGACGTGGCGTAGCGGAAAAAGGCATGGCTATTGGGAAATTGAGGCCACCGAAAACGGTAACGCTCAATTCGTAGGGGACCGCGGCCCTTTGAGTGCGGAATGGATCGCTGGTGAAATGCTCTCTCCGCTGATTGATTTAGGCTGAACAGGCGGCAAACTTCACTCCCGGAGGGAGTGAGTGATAATAGCCCAGGGCAAGCGAAGCGCAGCCCTGGGAAAGCCAGCCGATTTTGGGTCGCGCCCCGTAGGCGCGCTGTGAATCGCAAGCGGAGGCCGACATCATGAGCAAAATTGGCGCCAGCATTCTCAGGGGATTCGAAGAGGCCATTGCCTTCGCCGAAGGCACCGCCGACATGAGCCTGTACCGGGTCCACATTCCGGCAGAGATCGACGTGCGGGCGATTCGCGGCCGGCTGGGGCTGACGCAGCAGGAGTTTGCGGTTCGGTTTGGGTTCAGCGTGAATACGCTGCGGCATTGGGAGCAGGGCAGGCGCGTTCCCGAGGGTCCGACGCGGGCTTACCTGATGGTGATCGATCGCGAGCCGCAGGCAGTACAGAAGGCGCTTCGGATTGCGTGAAGAATACTCGAATATAGGCATTCGCCGATGAATATCGGAAGGGATTATGTCGATACCGCGCAAGACCGGAAAACGAATGCCGCCGCTTCATCCTGGCGAGATGTTACGTGAGGAGTTTCTTATCCCATTGCGGATGACGGCGAAGATGCTGGCGCAAGAAATCAAGGCACCGGAACGGCGCGTCGTTGCTATCGTTAAGGAAAGACGGGGGCTCGACGCCGATCTTTGCTTGCGCCTGGCGCGGTTCTTCAGGATGTCGCCGGAATTCTGGATGAACATGCAGAAAGACTTCGAGTTAGAGACGGCGAGGCGGGATTGGCCGAGGATTTGCAAGGAAGTTCCTATGCATCCTAAGGACCGCAAGACCTGCGCATTGAAGATACCCATTAGCGCTTAATCAGGAAACGAGTACAAACAGACGATGGCGACGACGCAAAACAAGGACTACTACGGCACGCTTGGCGTGAAGAAGACGGCGACTTCGGAAGAGATTCGCAAGGCGTTCAGGAAAGCTGCGCGGCGGTATCATCCGGACGTCAATCCCGGCGACAAGAAAGCCGAGGAGAAGTTCAAGGAGATCTCCGAGGCCAACGACGTGCTGAGCGACGAGAAGAAGCGGAAGGTCTACGACCAGGTGGGCTTCTACTCCGACCAGATCGACCCGGCGACGGCGGAGGCTTATGCGCGGCAGCAGGGGGCCGGCGGGCGGGCTCCGGTGGACTTCGACGGCTTCGACTTTTCGGGGTTCCAGAGTGGGCCGGGGCAGCATCCGGGTCCGCAGGCGGGCGCGGGCTCGGCGTCGTGGGGCAGCTTCAAGGATATTTTTTCAGGGATCTTCAGCGGTGCGCAGCAGCCGCAGCGCCCAAGGGGGCCGCAGCCGGGGACCGACCTCGAGTACCAGGCCACGGTGGACTTTTGGACGGCCATTCGCGGCGGACAGGCGCGCATCCAGGTGAATCGCCAGGAGGTTTGCCCGACCTGCCACGGGATGGCGCAATCCGGCGGGCTGACGCAATGCCCGGAGTGCAATGGGACGGGCCAGGTGACGCAGATGGGCGGGCGCATGAAGTTCAACATAACGTGCCCGCGGTGCAACGGGTCGGGACGGATCTCAAGCGACTGCCCCACCTGCCAAGGCGAAGGGGTGGTCAGCAAGACGGAGACGGTGGAGTTCCGGATGAAGGCGGGGACGCGGGACGGACAACGCATCCGCTTGCAAGGCAAGGGGAACGCTGGGTTGAACGGCGGGGCGGCGGGAGACCTGTTCGTGATTGTGCGGACGGGGACGCACCCGGTGTTTACGCGCGTGGGCGACGACATACAGTTGACCGTTCCGGTGACGGTGCCCGAGGCATCCTTGGGAGCGAAGGTAGACGTGCCGACCATCGACGGACGGGCGCAGTTGAAGATTCCTCCTGGAACGCAGAGCGGGCAGAAACTGCGCATGAGGGAGCGGGGCGTGGAGAACTCCGGGCGTCCTGACCAGCGCGGCGATCAGATTGTGACCGTCGAGGTGGTGGTGCCGACGCTACAAGATGAGCGCAGCCGCGAGATTATGCGCGAGCTGGCCAAGCTGAACAACCAGGATCCGCGGGTGGCGCTGTTCGACAAGATGTAAGAGGCAGGGACTGAGGGACTAGGGATTAGGGACTGAGGGACTACAACATTGGTGCGGTAAGCTGATTGCGGGAAGCGACGATATGATGTCAAGACGCAAATCGAAGGGCGCGTACATGATCTCGGCGGTGGCTGAGATGTACGAGATTCATCCACAGACGCTGCGCCTGTATGAGCGCGAGGGTTTGCTGAAGCCGTCGCGCACCGAGGGCAACACGCGGCTCTACACGGACGAGGATCTGGAGCGGCTGGAGTTCATCTTGAACCTGGCGCGGGACCTGGGCGTGAACATCGCCGGCATCGCCATCATCCTGCAAATGCGGGAGCGGATGGAAGAGATGAACCGGCAGATGCAGAGCTTTGTGGAGTATGTGCGCACGGAGATGCTGGCGCGGTTCCAGCAGAACGCGCCTGGGGGCGGGGCGGCGATTGTGCCTATACGCAGGCCGGCGGCGGTGACCAAGACGACTGTCGGCAAGAAGCTCTAAGCGAAGAGGCTGGGACGAATTGATCTTCTTCAAAGATGCAAAAGAATACATAAGAGGCGGAAACGCGGACACTGAAGACATCGCTTCCGACCTGAAGCGGGAAGAGGCCTGGCAGGGCTGCTGGCGACGCTATACGAGCCACCTGGACGAGATCGCCGGACGCGTCGGCACCAAGGCATATGAATTTTTCCGCTTTGGCGCCAACGAGACGGGGCTGCACGATGGATTTTTGCTGAGTTTGAATCTTGGTGACTCGATTGCTCTGTCAGCGACGAGCTACCCGAGGTTGCAATTCGGACGCGGCCCCACTACCGTGGCTATGACTATTCTCAACTATGAGAAGACGCGCCTCCATCGCTTTACTTTCAAGGGTTCGCGCAAGGTGGTAGTTGATATACCAAGTAGCGAGCCACTTTTTTTTGAGGAAGGCAAGACGCTGGGACAGATTTATCACTATGAGATCTGTTCGGCTGGCCCGAGATATTTGTCGGTGGAGTGGCTGCTCGACAGCGGCGGAACCATCCTAATCGAGTTCGAAAAGCTGATCTACAACTGCAAGCGTGCAAAGGTTTCTCAGGATAGAAGTCGACGCTCCCAGCGAAACTGACTTCTTCGCGCCAGATTGCCCCTGCCCGGTATGCTTATACCTGCATGTTGTACGTTCTCCTTGGATTGGGTGTCTTCGGGCTGGTGACTTCCACGGTGTTTGCGGGCATGGTGCTGTGGGCCGTGCCTGGCTACTTGCGGGAGCGGCGGGCGGCATTGGCTCAGCTTGCGGCGCGGCCGGGGTTTACGCCGCCGCTAACCCTGCTGAAGCCGCTGCATGGCGATGAGCCTGGACTTGAGGCGCATCTGGCCACCTTCTTCGAGCAGGACTACCCTGAATACGAAATTCTGTTCTGCACGCGCTCGCCTGAGGATCCGGGGTTGGCGACGGCGAGGCGTGTGGCTGCGCGATACCCGAAGATTCCGGCCAAATTTCTCTCCACCGGCGGTGAGCCGGATTGGATCAACGCCAAGGCGGCGTCGATGGAGCGGATGGAGGCCGAGGCGGCGTACGAAATTCTTGTTATTAGCGACAGCGATGTGCGTGTAACGCCCGACTATCTGAGGGCTGTGGCGCTGCCCTTTGCCGACCAGCAGGTGGGCGGGATGTGCTGCCCGTATCGCGGCGTGGCGGCGGAGGGCGGGCTGTGGGCGCGGCTTGAAGCTGTGGGCATGAGTGTCGAAATGACCGCCGGTGTGCTGGTGGCGCGGGCCATGGAGGGGATGCAGTTTGTGCTCGGGCCGACGATGGCTTTCCGGCGCGAGGCGATTCGGCGGATGGGTGGGTTTGGAGTGACGGCCGACTACTGCGCCGACGATTTTGTGCTGGGCAACGAGACCTTCAAGCTGGGCCAGACAGTGGTGCTGAGCCATCACGCCATCGACCATATGGTGATCAACTCGAACTTCTGGCCGTCGATGAAGCACCAGGTGCGCTGGATGAAGTCGACGCGGTTTTCGCGGCCGAAGGGGCACTTTGGGACGGCGCTGACATTCAGCTTGCCCTTCGGGCTGCTGGCGTGGGGGGCTGCTGCGTGGCTGGGGCACCCTTGGATTGGGCTGGCGCTGCTGGGCTGGAGCGTGGCCACGCGGCTGGCGCTGGCGGTGGCGGTGGGGCGCGGAGTGGTGCGGGATACAAGCTGGTTTGGGCTGCTCGTGCTTTATCCCCTGCGAGACTTGATGGGGTTCGGGTTCTGGGCGGCCAGCTATTGGGGCAGCCGGGTTCTGTGGCGGGGGCGGGTCTTCGAATTGCTGCCGGGGGGGAAGATGCGGGCGGCGGAGTAGACTGCCAGTATCCAAACTTCGCGAGAGAGGAATACCCCGCAATATGTTTGAAAGGTATACCGAAAGTGCGCGCCGTGTGATCTTCTTCGGGCGGTACGAGGCCAGTCAGTTCGGCTCGCCTTATATCGAAACCGAGCACTTGCTGTTGGGCCTTCTGCGGCAGGACAAGGCGCTGACGAACCGCATTCTGCGCTCCCACGCGTCGGTGGAGTCGATCCGCAAGCAGATCGAGGCGAACACCACCATCCGCGAAAAAGTCTCGACCAGTGTGGACCTGCCGCTCTCGAACGACAGCAAGCAGGTGCTGGCCTATGCGGCGGAGGAGGCGGAACGGCTCGGCCACAAGCACATTGGCACCGAGCACCTGTTGCTGGGTCTGCTGCGCAAAGAAAAATGCTTTGCCGCAGGGATATTGGAGGAGCGCGGTGTGAAGATCGCCACTCTTCGTGAAGAGTTGGCCCGCACATCGCACAAACCTGAAGCGAGAAGCTCTCCCGAATCCACCACACCACTCACCGAGTTCTCGCGGGATCTCTTGCAAGCGGCGATGAGCGGCGAACTTGACCCTGTGGTTGGCCGCGACCAGGAACTCGCTGCACTCATCGAGGTTCTATGCAGTCGCGACCATAAAAACCCGGTTCTAATCGGCGAGCGCGGCGTGGGCAAGACCGCTATCGTCGAAGGTCTGGCTCAGCGTATAGCAGATGGGGCGGCCCCGTCGTTCCTCGATGAAAAGCAGATATTGCTCTTTGACCCGCAACCAGCTGACGGCCGGACAAAGGATCGGCAGAATTTTGAAGAGGACACGAGTCCCGTCGCCAAGCTGCTGGCGGATCGCCAGAAGGCGGGAGAGTGGCTGAACAATGTTGTTAAAGCATCGGCGAATGCTTCTGGAGTCATCCTTTTCATCGACGACTTGAAGACCGTTTTGCCGCAGACGTCCATCTCCAGACCGCCGGTTGCGGCCGAGATCCTCAGACCCGCACTCGTGCGAGGCGAGATCCAGTGCATTGGAGCTTGCACCCCGAGCGAATACGCTGCGCTGACTCAGGCGGCTCCGTGGATTGGAGATTGTTTCCGAGCAGTTCATGTGCGGCCTCTCGACGAGGAAGAGACTCTCCGGGTGTTGCAGGTCCGGATAAAGCTGTATGAGAAGTTCCATGAAGTGACCTATGGCGGCGAAGCCCTGGAATGCGCCGCGCGTTGCTCGGACCGCTTCCGTTCGGAAGAACCGCTTCCCGGCAAGGCGCTGGAACTGCTGGATGCGGCTGGGGCGCGGGTGAAGTTGCGCCAGACCACGCTGCCTGAAGAGGTCGCCGAGGTGCAGAAGCGCATCAAGTTTATTTTCCATCGTATGGAGAGCGCCATCGCCAATCATGAGTTCGAGAAGGCACGGTTCTATTCGGACGAAGAACGCAAGGAAAAAGAGAACCTCCGCATTCTCAGGGAAAAACACCGTCTCGACGATTCTTCATCCAGCTTAGTCAGCCGGGGGGATGTGGAAGAGGTAATCAAAAGCTGGGCGGAGTACCCATTTCGTCTATAAGCGAGGAAGGCGCGGCTAGGCAGCCGGAATCTGTCGTGCAGGGCGTCTTTGAACTCCTGCCGGGGGGCAAAAGATGGTTCCACACAGTGAAAAAAAGACGAATACCCGGGCCTAAAGGCCGCGCGAATTCGCATTCCTTCCGTGGGTTAAAACCCCCGGCTCCCTCCGGTATCAACGATCAGCAACTGTTGTACTAGAGCAGCACCCCTGCGTCTTGCTCCTGACCGGTCTCGATGCTTTCGTCGCAGCGCGTGTCAGCGCGCACACAGCGTGTGTGCGGTGACACGGACTCCCTGAGCCATCCCCTAAATAACTTGTTTGTTTTCAATCGCCAACAATTGGCGAGCCGGTTGCACTTTGTCTGGGCGCAGGCAATTTGGCAAGGGGGATGCGATGACGGCTTGGATACTCAGCAGGTTGGCAATGGTGGCGGCGACAGTGATGGTACTGGCGGTTCAGGCAGTTGCGCAGGGTGCGACGAATCTGGGCGGAGAAGTAGCCAAGCCGAAGCGGGTGATCGTGGTGAGTCTTGAGGATCGCAAGCTGGCCCTCGTGGAAGACGGGCAGGTGAAGAAGGTCTACAGCGTGGCCGTAGGCAAGCCTTCGACACCCAGCCCGGTGGGTACCTTCACGATCGAGCGCCGCGTGGCCAACCCGACCTATCACCACAATGGCAAGACCGTCCTGCCGGGACCGGGGAATCCGGTGGGCACGCGCTGGATGGGGCTGAGCAAACACGGCTACGGAATCCACGGAACCAACGAGCCAAAGTCGATCGGGAAGGCCGCCTCGCATGGATGCATCCGCATGAGCCAGGCCGACCTGGAAGAGTTCTATGGGCTGGTTGCCGCGGGCGACACGGTGGAGCTGGTGGGCGAGCGCAACGAAGAGACGGCGCAATTGTTTGGCGATGGACAGAATCCGGCAGCGGCGACCGCGAAGCCAATCCAGACGGCAACGGCGGCGCCGGCCGCGGTTCCAGTCGAGGCCCCGGCGCAGAGCCCCGCTCCGGAAGCGAAGACCACGGAGAAGGCCAATCCAGCGGCTGCCGCAATTGCAGCGATGGCGGCAGCGCTGTAAGGAGGCTCGGCAATGAATCTGGTGACGGAAGCGATGAGTGGTTTGGGAGCGGCGCTGCTGCCGGTGGTTGCGGGGCTGCTATTTGAGGAGTTGACGTTGGGGGGACTGGTCCGGCTGATGCTTGCTCCACGGCCGGGAATCGGGAGACGACTTGAGCGCAATCACAAAAAAGGAGAAGGGCAATGATCGCACTGAAGCTGTTGCTGACGGTTGCGGGAGTGCTGTTGCTGGCTGCCGCGTTGGGAATTCCACTGTATGGATTTGTGATCCGCATTCTCCATGCGCGCCGCAAGGCCGCGGCCGAGAGCGAACCGGGCCAATCCGAATTGGCCAAGACCGAGTTGATGGAACCGGAAGAGATTCCGTGGCGCGGTCCGCTGGCGCTGGTTTTGGTGGCGTGCCTGCCGCTGTTGGTGGCGGCAAGCATTGTTGTAGTGCCCAGCGGGATGGGCGGCGTGCGCGTGAGCCAGATCGGCGGCACCATGCCGGGAACGCTGTATCCGGGCGTGCATTTCGTGACGCCGTTCGTTGAGAACATTGAAACCTTCGACCTGCGCGATCACCTGTTTACGGCAGGCGTTGTGGAAGTGGGCGAAAAGGCCGCAACGCAGAAGGGCAACCTTACTGTGCAGTCGCTCGAGGGCCTCAATATTGGCTTGGCCGTGACGGTGCGGTATCGCCTCGATCCCAACAAGCTGGACAGCGTGCAGGCGCACATGCCCCAGCCGGTGGACAAAGAGCTGGTGCCGCCGGTGGTGGCCAGCGCATGGCGCGAGCTTGCGCCGCAATACACCGTGCGCGAGATCTTCAGCACCAAGCGCGAAGAGGTGCGGCAAAAGGCGGCAACCATCATCACTCGAAAGCTGAATGCGGACGGCATTGTGGTGGAAGAGGTGATGCTGTCTGATATTCAACTGCCCGAGGAATACGCCAAAGGTCTGGAAGGGCTGCTGCTCAAGGAGCAGGAAGACGATCAGATGGGCGTGCTGACGGACATTCAGCAGAAGCAGGTGAAGATTGCCGAGCTGCAAGCCGAAGGCGAGGCGGGACAAAAGGTGAAGGAAGCCGAGGGCGAGGCGCAGTCCAAGGTGGTCGAGGCCAAGGGCGAGGCGGACGCGATGCAATATACGCTGCCGCTGAAAGAAAAGCAGATTGAGCAGAGCAAGCTGGAGGCCGAGGCGCGCAAGGAAGCGACCATCCAGAATGCGGAAGCCGACGCACAGGCCAAGGTTATCGACAGCAAGGCCGAGCTTGAGCGGCGCAATCTGTTTGCCGATGCCGAGGCCAACCGCGTCCGGCTGATGGCGAAGGCCAACGCGGAGCGCATGACCAGCGAGGCGGAGCTGCTCAACAAGTCGCCGCTGCTGATCAACAAGATCGTGGCCGAGCGGCTCTCGGACAAGATCCAGGTGCTCATGGTGCCGTCGGACGGCAAGTTCTTCTTTGCTAACGACGTCTTCAAGGGCATGGCGAACAGCCCGGTAGTGAAGCAGGAGATGGACAGCCAGGACGAGCCTGGGCCCGCGCCGGGGCATTGAGAAGATGGTTCAGCCGGGGTGAGTCATGCACCCCGGCTGAACCCGTAAGCCGCGAGCGATATAATCCGCGCAAAGGAAATATGCCTGAAAGTCACTCCGGTATGCTCAGAAATCACGGGAGAACCATGGAATCCGGGCCTAAAGAATACCTGCCATTCACTTCCAAGTTTCATTGGTCTTGGGTCATTGTGCTTTGCTCTGTCACTTCGGGAGCGGTGCTAATCCTGCTCGGGCTCTATCTTTCCTTTTGGGTTTTGGAGAGAAGAAAGACCGGGATCGCTCTCTTCCTCTACCTCTTTATTACTTTGGCCCTCGCTGTTTCGCTGATCCCCGTTAGGTTTTTCCCGACGAGCATTCCGTGGGAGGACATTGGCACATTCGTGGTGGTCGTTTGGGTAGCATCCGGATTTGTGCTGCGCACGGAGATCAAGCGATGCCTGCGAGACACTGAGGGTTTTGATCCTGAGATCAAGCTGCTTTGGACGGGCTTGTTTTCTGTTGTCTATATCAACTATTGCTTGTCTGTACTACGTGAAGGCTCACCAACTCAGCTCGGTGGCATTTTATCTTGACGGTGGTACGTGTGGTGTGGGGTGGACGAGGAGAACTATGAAGCTGGTCTGGCTATTTGCGGTAGGCTCAGTGGTTGCGAGTGGGTTGATGAGTGTGGCCGCCCAGACATCAAACGTGGCGCCCAGCTTATGGGAACAGCCCGCGGCGAGCCTGGCGGATGAGATTGCCGGAATTCTCGGTCCAGGGCAGGCACACCTTACGATTCGCAACCAGTCCACAATTTCTGTCGGCGAAATCCCCGCAATCCGGCGGCTGCTGGAGCAGGATTTGAAGGGTCGCGGTGTGCTGGCTTCGGGCGCCGACAGCGCCAATACCATCCGCGTAACGTTGAGTGAGAATGCGCGGGAACGGCTGTGGGTGGCCGAAGTGATCCAGGGCAGCGAAACGCGGGTGGCGATGGTGCATGTGGAGCCGGGTGTTCAGAAGCAGGCGCAGACCGGCGGCGGCCTCACGCTGCGGAAACAGACCGTGTTCACTGCAAAGGATGCGGTGCTGGCGGTGCTGGAGACTGCGGGCGGATTGGTCGCCGTCGAGCCCGAGGAGATCGTAATTTACAACCACACAGCCGAGGGCTGGCACGAGCAGAACCGCGTAGGCATCGGCCAGAAGATGCCATTAGCGCGAGATCCGCGCGGCGTTATCTTCCCCACTCCTGATGGTCAGGGATTCACGGCTTCTGTCGCGGGCATGGCTTGCAGCGGCAGCGTTCAGCAAGCGCCGCCGCCTGTGAACTGGACCGTGCATTGCCGCCAAAGCGACGACCCATGGTTTTTTTCACCGCCGCCACCTGCTGACACGGGGTCCGAATTAACTGAGAACTCGCGCGTGGAACCGTTTCGCGCTTTCTACAACGCCGCCCGCAACTACTTCACCGGCGTAGTATCTCCGGGTCTCGAAGAGGAACATCCTCCGTTCTATATGGCTGTATTTTTCCCGCATGCCGATCATTACGGAATCCTGAGCAACGGCATCGACGGTAAAGTACAAATTTGGGAGGCTGAGCCTCCCAAGCCCATCACCGGCACGCGCGACTGGGGCAGCGATTTTGCCGCGCTCAACTCCGGCTGCGGAGCGGGCGCGCAGATCGTTGCCTCCGGCTCAGGCGAAGCGGCTGCCGACAGCCTGCGCGCCTACGAACTACCCGCGCTGGAGGCCGTTCCGGCCAGCGCGCCGCTGACCATGGACGGGACAGTGACGGCGCTGTGGACCGCGCCCGACGGCAAGAGCGTCTTCGCGGTGGTGCACGGCGCGGCAGACCAATATGAGGTGGACCGTGTTACGGCAAGTTGCAATGAATAGATACCCCACCCCTTCGGCAAGCTCAGGACAGGCTCTAGCCACAAGAACAACGACGTGGCGAGTGTGTGGCACCCTTTGCGCGATGTTGCTCTCGCTGACGCTGCCCGCGGCGGCGCGCACGCGGCCCCACTACGGTGGCACTGTGCGCGTTGAGTCCGAGGGCGATGCGTGGACGCAGAGTGGGTTGCAGCACGGCAGCATTGCGCGACGGCTGGTGCTCGATGGGCTGACTCGCATCGACGCGGACGGAACGGTTCGCCCAGCGCTGGCTGCGCGCTGGGAGCCGGAGAACAGCGACCACCGCTGGCAGTTCTGGCTCCGGCCTGGCGTGCATTTTCACGATGGTTCTCCGCTGACCTCGGAGGCAGTCGTTGCTTCTCTCGGAGCTGACTGTGGATCTCACTGCCCATGGACAGCGGTTCGCGCGGTGGGCTCGTCGATTGTCTTCACGGGCGACTCGCCGATGCCCAACCTTCCTTCGCTGCTGGCGGACGACGATTACCTGATTGCTCTCACCGAATCGACGGGAGGCACGCAAGGCGCAGTGATTCCGCCCCACCCTGTTGGCACCGGACCCTTTCAGTTTACGGAGTTGAATGACGGCGCGCTCATTCTTGCAGCGAACGACACATGTTGGCAGGGCCGTCCGTTCGTCGACAAGATCGAGATCGTCGGCCACAAATCCATTCGCGATCAGTGGCTTGACCTGAGCGTGGGCCGCGCCGATCTGGTTGAGGTTCCCGCGGAGCAGTTGCGCCAGGCCCGCGAACAGCACCTGACGGTGGCGGCCTCGCAGCCTGTCTCGCTGTTAGCGCTTGCGGTTGACGACGGCGGCGTTCTCGGCGATCCACATCTACGCGCGGCCATCGCACTGGCGGTCGATCGTAGCGCGCTGTCGAATGTGATCTTTCAAAAGCAGGGCGAGATCACCGCTAGCCTGCTGCCTTCGGCGCTCACCGGCTACTCGTTTCTTTTTTCTGCGGACCGAGACGTGAGCAAAGCTCATGAGCTGCGCGGCGGGCTTACGCCACCGCCGCTCATGCTCAGTGCGGACGGCGGCGCCGCGATGCAACTGGCGGCGCAGCGGATTGCGCTCAATCTGCGCGAGGCTGGATTCAATGTGCAGGTGACAGCGACAGGAGGGCCGCAGCACGGCGGCCACGCCGATCTTGTGCTGCTCAAGCTGCCGCTCGAATCGAACCAGCCGCAGGCCGCGTTGGAGTTGCTGCTGCGCGGCGTAGGAGTTGCTGCTCCAGTCGTGGAGAATGCTCCTGCCGGATTATTTCGTGTGGAGCACGAGTTTCTTGAGACTCACACGCTGATTCCACTGCTCTATCTTCCTCGCGCTTATGCAGTCGGGGGCCGGGTGCGCGACCTGCGGCTCAGCATGGACGGCACGCCGCTGCTAGCCGACGTTTCGCTTGAGGATGCGCCATGAGGGACGAGCGATGAGTCTGCGCCAGAAACTGCTGCTGCTGTTTTCGCTCACCGTAGCGGCCGCGGTGGCCGCGGTGGCGTGGACGGTGCTGGTGCGCATCCGCCTCGTCTTTGAGCAGCGCGACCAGGAAGAGACCGCGCTCTTCGTCAGCCAGTTCCAGCGCGAGTTCCAGCACCGCTCGGCGGAGGTGGCCGCGGCGGTGGATCGCATGGCTGCGAGCGAGCACGTGCGCAGTATAGCCTTCGAACTGGCCCAGACCGGCGACGCCTCTCCGTATCTGAACGAGGCACAGACGCTGGCGCAGGACGCCCAGCTCGACTTTCTTGAAATCGTTGGCCCTGATGGAAAGATTGTCAGCTCTGCCCAGTGGCCGGCGCGGTTTGGGTATCCGGAACCCGCGGCCACAGCGGCTCAGACGACCTTTCTGAAGCGCGAAGATCTTTCTGACGGCACAACGGCCCTGGGAGTGTTCGCGGTTCGATCGGTACGCGGAGCCGGGTCGCCCGTGCGATTGATTGGCGGCAAACGTCTCGACCAGAGTTTTCTCGCCGATCTGCCGGTAGCGCCGGGAATGCAGATCTCGCTCTACAGCGATGCCGGCCTGAATCAAAATGCAGAAGTGCCGGTGACTGACGCGGCTCCTTCGGCGAGCGCGTCCAGCCCCGCTCCATTCGATCCCAGGCATTTGTTAGGAGCCAACGGCGAGGTAGCTAACGCGGCCCGCTATCAAAACCTGATCGACGCTGCCCGCCGGAGCGGACAGCCGACCAGCTCCATTCTTTATCTGACCGATCGCCGCGAAGACAGCGTGAACGCGACGGCGATTCCGCTCAAGAGCGACGACGGAACTGTGCTGGCTGTGCTCACCGTCGCTATCTCGCGCGGCGGCATGGTGGAGGCGCAGCAGCATATTCGCGCCATCGCTTACGGCGTGGCAGCCGGGGGGATTCTGTTCGCTATCGTGTGCAGCCTGTGGATTGCGGCTCGGGTCTCGCGTCCTATCGAGCAGTTGGCGAGCGCGGCTGAGGAAGTGGCGAGCGGCCACTGGGAGACGCGCGTGCCGGAGCGCGGCCGCGACGAGGTGGGCGTGCTGGCGCGGAGCTTCAACCACATGACGGCCCAACTGGTGGGCCAGCGCGAGCGGCTGGTGCAAACCGAGCGCGTTGCCGCGTGGCGCGAACTGGCGCGGCGGCTGGCGCACGAACTCAAGAATCCAATGTTTCCGTTGCAACTGACGGTAGAAAACCTGGTGCGGGCGCGCCAACTTCCAGAGGAGGAGTTTGACGAAGTCTTCCGCGAGAGCACTGAGACTTTAAGTATGGAGATCGCCAACTTGAAAACCATCATTGGCCGCTTCAGCGACTTCAGCAAGATGCCTAAGCCGGAGTTGGAGCGCATCGACGCCAAGGATGTGATCGAGCGGGTGCGTTCGCTTTACGAAGCAGCGGGCGCAGTCGGCGGTGGAGACGCCGCAAAGATTCGATTCGAGGTTCAACTCTCCGCGAAGGCCGTGCCACTTGACGCCGACCCCGAACTATTCCACCGCGCGCTTTCAAATCTGGTTCTCAATGCGATGGACGCGATGCCGGAGGGTGGCACGCTGACGCTCTCAGCCAAGCCGCGCGGCGATCAAGTGGAAATCCGCGTAGCCGACACGGGCCAGGGAATGACGCCCGAAGAATGCGAGAGGCTGTTTACCCCCTACTACACAACTAAGGAGCATGGCACGGGGTTGGGCCTGGCGATCGTGCAATCGGTGGTCGCCGATCACGGCGGTGCAATTTCAGTGGAGAGTCGGACGGGCGGAGGAACTACATTTGTTATTACTCTTCCAAAGGCAAGCGAGGCCAGATCATGACCGCCAAGGCAAAGATTCTGATCGTCGACGACGAGGCCAACACGCTGGCTTCGCTCTCCCGCGCCTTCCGCCTTGCGGGCCACGAGGCGGTGGTGTGCGACAACGCCGCGCGCGCGCTGGAGCTGGCACGCACGCAGCCCTTCGACTTGATCCTCAGCGACGTAGTGATGCCCCGCCGGGACGGACTGGCGCTGCTTGAAGATCTGAAGACTGCCGGCGTGACCGCGCCGGTGGTGATGATGAGCGGGCAGGCGCACATCGAGATGGCGGTGAAGGCAACCCGGCTGGGCGCGCTGGATTTTCTTGAGAAGCCGCTCTCCACTGAGAAGCTGCTAGTCACCGTTGAAAACGCGCTCAAGCTCACGCGCCTTGAGACAGAGAACGAGGACCTGCGCACCCGCGTGGGCAAGCATACCCTGGTCTTTACCGGCGAGACCATGCGCCGCGTGATGGCGCAGATTGAGCGTGTGGCCGCCAGCGAAGCGCGCATCTGCATCTATGGCGAGACGGGCACTGGCAAGGAACTGGTGGCGCGCACGGTACACGAGAAGAGCAACCGCGCTAGTGGACCATTCGTGACGCTGAACTGCGCGGCCGTTCCTGCGGAGTTGATTGAGAGCGAGCTCTTTGGGCACGAGAAAGGTTCGTTCACAGGGGCGGCGCAGCGGCACACAGGCAAGTTCGAGCAGGCGCATCGCGGAACGCTGTTCCTGGATGAAATAGGCGACATGCCACTCGCCATGCAAGCCAAGCTGCTGCGCTTGCTGGAAGAGGGCGAGGTGGAGCGCATCGGCGCGGACAAGCCCACCACCGTGAATGTGCGTGTGGTTGTGGCCACCCATCGCAATCTCGAACAGCTGGTTGAAACCGGCGGCTTCCGGCGCGATCTCTATCATCGCGTCGTTGTCTTTCCCGTCGAGCTGCCCCCTCTGCGCCAGCGCACTGAAGATTTGCCGGCGCTCGTTGACCACTTTGCCCGGCAGGTGAGCGCGCAGAATGGCTGGAAGCCCGTTCCCTTTGCCGATGAGGCCATCGATGCGCTCAAGGAGTACACGTGGCCCGGCAACATCCGCGAACTGCGCAACGTTGTCGAGCGGCTCCTGCTGCTGGCTGGAGCCGTGGTCGACGCCGAAGCCGTCGAACTGGCGCTGCCTGCCGCGCACTCCCAACGTGCCGAGGTGGCAGCCAAAGCGTCAGGTGTGGAAATGGACTGCGCACTGGCAGAGCGTGTGTTGAGCTTCGAACGGGCAGAGGTGCTGAAGGAGCTGGAGCGTCACAACCGGCACATTACGCAAACCGCTAAAGCGCTCGGCCTGGAGAGAAGCCACCTTTACAAGAAGTGCCAGCAGTTGGGAATCGACCTCAAGAGCATTGAAGAGCGGAAGTGATGAGTTGGACTTCGCAATGCCGCGGACCTCAACCGATACCATCGTCCTTCTGACTGGATCGGCGTCCCTATCGACAATCGCGGATTGAGCTGTCCTGAACCCAGACCTATCAAGTCGTGAGATTCCATGCGCAATGTCGGTCTTCCGGGAGTAGTCGAACGACTACGGCTCGCGGTAACTCCATACCGGCGGCGCCGCCCCATACGTGAGCTATGGTTAGATCGCAGACGCGCTAACTTGGCTGCGGCTCTGTAGCGCAAGTTCACGGAACTCGGGGAGTCTGGGCAGAACTCCCAACGCCTCAAGACAAGCCCGGTCATACTCCGCGATTTCGATTCCTGTTGAACCCTGCGGACGATCTTCCAATTCATCGGCCAATAGATCGGCAACATAAACGGCCACCGTACAATCAAACGCGGTGTGCGGTATTCGAGTTGGATGGTGGTGATGCGCGATCGCCTCAACGGCAAGGCTGGGAATGCCCCACAAACCCAGCAAGTAGGCGCCAATTTCCGCGTGTGAGGTTCCAAGCAGTTCTTCTTCGGCTTCAAATTGCTCGCATCCGCGTTCGTTGGCAAGCGAGAGAACGGAGCAGAACTTGTCGGGCATTACGCTTGCCAGAAACAGGCTTCCAACATCGTGTAGAAGCGCGGCCACGGCCGTAAGATCGCGACTCCCTCGCTCCACTGGGAGAACACTGACAATGGCGGCGGTGCGAATCGCATGTCGCTGTATTGAGTCGCAGACGGCTTGAGGAACGCGCGAGTCAGGCACGAAGACTCTGAAAACCTCAGAAGCCAAAGCAAGATTCTTGATAGTTTCCATCCCCAGACATGAGACGGCGCCCGACAAACTGGTGACTCTCCGGGCCAGCCCAAAGAAAGCGCTGTTTGCGAGTTGCAGGACTTTCGCCGACATCGCGATATCTCTTCCGACGATCTCCGCCACTTGCCGGATCGATGTGTTCGGGTCCTTCACCGCTTTGGTTAGGTCCGTGTACGTAGTTGATAGTGAAGGCAGCTCACCTACTGCTCCGACAATCTTGCGAAGTTCCGGCGAGGTCAATAGATCTTGCATCGCACAGACCCGCTCGATCGCTGAATGCAGCTCGGATGCGTTGCATGGCTTCGCCAGAAAGCGGTGCGCCACGGAGATCGCGCGTGTTGCCAGCGCAGCGTCGGAGAATCCGGAAAGGATAATTCGCGCCGTGTTAGGAAAGCGGTCACGAATGTGTCCCAACAGGGTTGCGCCATCCATTCCGGGCATCCGCATGTCGGAGATTACCACGTCGAAGCCGCACACCGCGCAAGCCCGCAGAGCGGCTTCTCCGCCGACAGCGAACTGCATATCCCAACGATCTCGATCCGCGTGGAGCGAACGCCGGATGCCATCGAGAATGTTGCTCTCATCGTCGACGAAGAGTATGCGTTTCATGCGGCGACCGCCTTGACGGCACGAGTTTTTTCATCGCGAGGAAGGCGGATGATGAAAGTTGTGCCCTTTCCCATTTCTGTTTCAAAGTGAAGGGTTCCACCATGCTTGTCAACGATCACCGAGCGCGCGATCGCCAGGCCCTGCCCGGTTCCCTTGCCGATCTCCTTTGTCGTGAAGAAGGGGTCGAAGATCCTGCCTCTTATCTCCTCCGGAATGCCTGAGCCTGTGTCCCGGATTCGGATTTCGGCCCAATCGGAGAGAGTCCGGGTCTGCACCATGATCTTCCCTTTTTCCGGACATCCCTCGCGAACCACATCGGCGATTGCATGGGCGGCATTGACGATCAAATTCAGAACCACCTGATTGAATTCGCCCGGCAAACAATTGATCATGGGCAGTGACGGGTCGAAATCGGTTTCCAGGTCGGCCACGTATTTCCACTCGTTCCGCGCCACCGTGATCGTGCTGTCAATGGTGTGGTTTAAATCTACTGGAATCTTTTCTTTTGTGCCTGGATGAGAGAACTCTTTCATGGCGCTCACAATTGTGGAAACCCTGGTCACGCCTTCGAGCGTCTGGTCGATGGCTTTGGGAATCTCCTCAAGCAGATAGCCGGCGTCTGCGCGTTCGACCGCCTCCTCAATTTCCTGCAAAGCTTCGGGAGACAAAGTGTTGCTCTTGGCCGATAGCAGCAACCGCTCATAATGCGCAAGCAGGCTCTTCATATCCAGGAAGGAATCCTTCATAAAGCGCACATTGTCGCCTATATACTGGATCGGCGTATTGATTTCGTGGGCTATTCCTGCCGCGAGATGGCCTACAGATTCCAGCTTCTGCGCCTGAAGGAGCTGTTCCCGCAACTGATTCCGTTCGGTAATGTCTTCGCACATGCCTTCAAATCGGACCACAGCGCCATTCTGACGAATGGCGCGAACGCTCATCGCAATCCATATCTTGCTTCCATCCTTGCAAAGAGCCTCGCCTTCGAAGTTACGTACTCCTCCCACCGTTTTCATGAGGAATGCGAATTCCTCCCGCCGTTTGGGGTCGGCATAACACTGACGGTAGATATCGGAGGCGCCAGCGATCATCTCTTCGGGTGAATCGTAGCCGAAAGCAAAGGCCAAAGCTGAGTTTACGCTGAGGAAGCGACCGTCCGGGGCGCTCTGAAAGATACCGATGATTGCGTTGTCGAATATTCCTCGATAGTTTCGTTCTGCCTCTCGAAGCGCATCCTCCATTTTCTTGCGCGCGCTGATGTCTCTACCGACACCGGCGATGCCGATTATATGGCCTTCGCAGTCGCGGATCGGTACTTTTGTCGTCAGGATGTGCAGTTCATGTCCCGCGCTGTCTATACCCTTTTCCTCGCGGTTGTACAGCGGTTGCCCGGAATGTATCACGTTTTGTTCGTCTTCAAAGAAGGCGTTGGCAAGCTCCCGCGGGTAAAAATCGAAGTCGGTTTTCCCCAGCAGTTCTCCCGTCGTCTCTACTCCGACTTCGTGCGCCAAGTGAGGATTGGCCACCACGAATCTGCTCTCCAGATCCTTGACGTACATGTAATCGGGGATATTGTCGATAAGCGCGTGCAGCATGTTGCGCTCGTTTTCGATAATTAATCGCTTGGCCTCCAAGCGGCAAGTGGCATCGTCGGCCAGCTCCTTCGCCTTCTGCAAAGTGACCTCTGCTTCTCTGTGAGCAGTGATATCCCGAAAAAACCACACGCGGCCCAGGTAATTGCCTTCCTGAGTCCGCAGGCCAGTTGAGTGCCGCTCGAGGGTCCTTCCGTCTTTCAACCTGATTTCGCAGTGATCCTTCTCGTCAGGATGGTCGTAGAGTTCTCGAATCCGCGTCACAAAGGCTTCCCGAGCTTCAACGCGCTCGATAACTGCCTCAAAAAGCGGCTGATCGGACACTCCAACGCCGCTAACGGGTGATTGATTTGAAGCGCTTGAATCCGATAGCCCCCAAATTGAAAGGAATCTCTTATTGCGCGATACGATCTCTCCCGCGCTATTCACGACTAGAATTCCTTCGAGTGTTTCGTCGTGAATGGCTCGAATGAGCGAGAGCTCAAATTGACGGGTCCGTTCAGCCTGACTGCGCTCGGTGATGTCCGCACTGAGGCCTATAAGTCCAAGATATTCGCCGTTCGACGATAGTCTCGGTTCGGCGCGCGAACCCAGGAGCCGCCACTCGCCATCGGCTCGCCGGACTCGCGCCTCAGCACTGAAAGAAGCGTGTTCTCTAAGCGCACATTCGAGCGCCGATACATACTCGGAGGCGTCGTTGGGATGAATCAGCGGCTGCCACCCGCTACGATCGAGGCTCTCCTGGTCGATCCCAAAGAATCGCCGGCAAGCTCTGTTGAGGAACCCAATATTCCCTTTAGCGTCGGTTTCCCACATCATAGAAGGACAGCTATCAGCGATAGCCTTGAAACGTTCTTCATCTTCACGTCGCGTCAGGTTTGCCAGTTTGCTCTCCGTAATGTCTCCCAGGTGAACTACGAAACACAGTGGGCTACCGCCGTCGTCTCGAAGCAGCAAGATACTCGCGCCGACGCACACAATGGCTCCGCTGCGTTGAATAAGGCGTTTCTCAGCCTCGATGTATCCGCCCGGCTCCTGAATCAAACGATCGTTCCACTGCAACGAACTCTCAAGATCGTCCGGATGGGTAAGTGCCGTCCACGAGGTTTCAAGTAATTCTTCAGCGGAATACCCTAACATTGTGCAAACTGCGCTATTCACTTGAAGGAAGCGTGTGTCCAATCCGAGCACGCACATGCCGAAAGTCGCATGCTCAAAGAACCCGAGGAAGCGCGGGTCGCTTATTTCAGGTTCCTGATCTAAATCGCGACATTCTGTAATAGGCACAGGATTGGACGAGAGGTTCATTTTGTGACCTTCTGAAGCTAGAACGAATCCGCACTCGATGACTTATCGGCAGATGGAGCGGTTGGTTTCATTGATTCGGTTCGCCGCCCTTCAGATGCCGCTTCCGATATCCTGATTTGCCGAGCACGCGATGCGAGTACAATTACCGTACGGTTAGCGGGCTTAAGGAAATGATTGTGGGGCAGTTGCGGGTTATGTGATCGCGCCGAGTCAATAGATTCTCCAGCGCTTGGCCGGCGCCGGACAACGGAGCTCGATGCGAAGATGGAATGCTGTTGGAGGCAGGACTATGGCTGACAAGATCCTCTTTGTTGACGATGAGCCTTCGGTACTGGATGGCTACAAACGAATTCTTCACAGGGAATTCGAAGTGGACACAGCCGTCGGCGGAGAACAGGGCCTGGTTTCTATCCGTGATTGCGGACCGTACTCGGTGGTGATCTCGGACATGCGGATGCCCGGCATGAACGGCGCCCAATTCTTGGCTCAGGTACGCCAAAGAACTCCAGACACCGTACGGATGCTGTTGACCGGCTACACAGACCTGGGCGCGGCCATAGATGCGGTCAATGACGGGAACATCTTCCGCTTTCTTACCAAGCCGTGCGACAAAGAGGTTTTGACCAAAGCCATCAACGCTGGATTGGTTCAATACCGATTGATAACCGCCGAAAAGGAACTCCTCGAAAACACTCTCATGGGGAGCATCAAGGTCCTGACGGAAGTTCTGAGCGCCGCGAGCCCCGAGGCGTTTGGACGATCGATGCGAATTGCTCGCTATGTTCGGCATTTGGTTGATAAGTTCCAACTTTCCGCTGCGTGGCGCTTTGAAGCCGCGGCCATGCTGTCGCAGTTGGGATGCGTCACGCTTGATCCCGAACTCATCAAAGCGTCCTATGTTGGAGAACACCTGTCTTCCGAAGACAGGGTTAGGTTCGCCGCTCATCCTAAATTCGCAAGTGGCCTTCTGGTCAATATTCCAAGGCTGGAATCTATAGCATGGATGATTAGTCAACAACTTACAATGGAGACCAAGCTTAGCGATTCGGGAGTAGCCGTACATCATGAGCAGGCTATCGTAATGGGGGCTAAGATCCTGCGGCTGGCTGTGGCTCTGGACAACCTCAGAATGAAGGGGTTATCTGACGAAGCCGCAATTGAAAGACTCCGGGTTCGGCGTGCTGAGTTTGGACCGGAACTGATCGAAGCATTGAAAGACATTGAGCCAGAAACCGCCAAAATGGAGCTTCGCAAGGTTTCGACTTTAAAGCTTACGATCGGCATGATCCTTCAGCAGGAGATAAGAACTCGAACAGGAATGCTGGTGGTTCCGGACGGGCATGAAATTACTCAAGCTCTGCTTATCAAGCTTGATAACTTCTCCCGTGCAGGGACGATTGACAAAGAAGTAATGGCACTCGTTCCCGTATAGTTCCAGTTTTTTGGCGAGCTATGCTTCCCGCTCCATGCACACCTCGGAGTCGTTGAAGGCAGTAGACCATGAATCGATTTGGGAAGTTCAGGGCAAGCTCTAGGATTGCGGATAGATCCCGGGAAAGCCCATCCTGGCGCTGACTTTCAATCCGCGACCCGGTCTTACGATTCTGGCTGCGGGGAAGATTTCTTGGGATGAAGCGAGGTGCCGCGCTTGCCGAGTCGACTCCGCTTAGCCTCTCGGGAGTTGGCCTGAGAAGCGGATCAAGTGCGCCCATTCCGTCTCTCACGTGCGAACCCAGGTTTTGATCTGCTTGGATATTGTTCACACTGCCGCTCGGCGTCGAGTCTCGGTTGCAAGGGCCGCAGCCGCTCCATTATCCTCGGGGACTGGCAGCCATGCGCTTTGCGGATCGGGGAGTTCGATGCACAGGTTGTTTATGACTCAGAAGCGCGCCAAGGTGGGGCTGATTCTTGCGGTCTGCCTGGCCGCCTCTCTCTCCGCATGGGGAGAAGTGTGCTCCGGTCCGCCTTCACTGGAGGCGCGGGTTCACGCACATCCCAGTGCCGAATCCTACGCCGCGCTGGGCAACCGGTTTAGCGAGAATCACAAGGCGAACTGCGCTGTCGAAGCCTTTCAGTCCGTACTCAAGATCGACCCCGCTTCGAAGGAAGCTCTCGACGGGCTGGCCAAGGCACTTATGGCGGCCGGGGAGTACGAAGCGGTGATCACCCGTCTTCGCTCCGCCCCGCGCGACCAGAACCTGATTCTCGATTTAGCTCTCGCCTACAGAAAGGCGGAAAGGTTCGAAGAAGCCACGCGAGAGCTGACAGACGGGCTGAAGGCTTATCCGAACTCGATCGCTCTTACGGGAGCGCTGGTGTCGCTCTACGTCCACGAGTCTCACTTCGCGGCCGCGTCCGAGCTGGCCGAGAACTTGGCGCGCCAGTATCCCGGTGACCTTGAGGCACAGCGTATTTATCTACGCACGCTGGTGATCAACGGAGACACCGATGCGGCTGCGCCGCTGGGACGCAAGCTTCTGGGTATGGCTCCGCATGATGCAGATCTTCTCAATCTGAACGGACTGCTGGAACGCAAGGCGGGCGACTATCCGCAAGCGCGCAAACATCTTGAGGAATCGGTAGCTTTGAATCCCAACGACTATAACTCCCGCGTGAACCTGGGCCTGGCGCTTGCGCAACTCAAGGACGCGGCGGGCGCTAAGGAGCAGCTCGAAAAGGCGGTCGAGCTTGGGGCAACGGAGCCACAGGTCCGCTTCGAGCTGGCCAAGGCTTTGCGCACTCTGGGAGAAACAGAGGAGGCGCAGAAGCAACTCAATCTCTATCAGCAAAAGCTGAAGGAAAACGCGGATCAATCTCGGGCGGTGCTTAAGGCCACGCAGGCTGAAGAGGCTGCCAAGGCGGGCGACAACCGGAGAGCTGCCGAACTGTATCGCGAGGCTTGCGCCGCGCAGCCGAATGACGCCGGGCTCGCTTATCGGCTGGCAGTTGTGCTGGGCGATCTGGGAGATAAGGATGGTGAGCGCGCCGCGCTGGAGCAGGCGATCAAAGCCAATCCCGGTATGGTCCTCGCGCAATACGACCTGGGCTATCTGGAATTTCAGGAGGGTGACACTGCGGCCGCTGAAAAGCAATTTCGGCTGGTCGTGAAGGCAGCGCCGGGCAACGCGCAGGCGTGGCTCTCGCTCGCTGCCACTCTGGGCATGGAATCGCGCATTCAGGAAGCGCAGGACGCGGTGGCCAGCGCGCTCAAGCTGGAGCCGAACAATGCCGGCGCTCTCGAACTCAGCAAGAAGCTGGCGGCTGCGCAGGACCACCGTTAGAGTAGCCCGCCCAAGAATGAGTCTTCAATAAACAGAACCAAGAGAAGCCGATTTGTCGAGATGCATCCCTTGTATCTCTGAATCAGCGGCAGTTTCGTTGAAACTGTTGCAGTGGGGGAGCCGAATCATCGGCTCCCCCGCGGGCGGGCGGCTCCCGGCATCCCTCTGGTCGATTGACCGTCTCTG